>ERZ839947.2240-NODE-2240-length-14595-cov-6.134663_pt1 | contig 14595 bp, 10 predicted proteins | sample MGYA00519908_ERZ839947 | MGnify/ENA primary metagenome ERZ839947 (study PRJEB31850, sample SAMEA3708857) | human gut metagenome | biome: human gut; feature: human-associated habitat; material: faeces | place: China | collected 2014 ... | reverse complement strand
ATTGCATGCGTTTCTACGAACGACAGTTCACAACACGCGAAGAAGTGAACAAAGATATCATCGTCCGTTTCGAACGGTTGCTGGATGAGTATTTCGACAACGAGACTCCGCTACGAGAGGGATTACCTACCGTTAAATACTTTGCCGACAAAGTATTTCTATCAGCAAACTATTTCGGAGATATGATTAGCAAACAGACGGGACAGACCGCCTCGGAATATATCCAGAATAAACTGATCGAACGCGCTAAAGAAGCTTTGCTGGCAACAGACAAGACTACAAGTGAAATTGCTTACGGATTGGGATTCCAATATCCGCAGCATCTAAGCCGGATGTTCAAGCGGATTACAGGTTGTACCCCCAATGAATTCCGCTCACAGAATTAGTCTTTATATGAAAAAGGTAAGAATAAATATGCTATGATTTAGAACGTAATCATAAATGACGACCCTAAAGTAAGCATATTCATATACTCACCACTGTTTCTGCTATGTGACGGAAGTAAGTTATAATCGAGAAAAAAACGAATTCCATAATATTCCTTTGCTTTGAACGTCAAGGAAACCCCACTTCCCATGCAGAAACCACTTCTTGAAGAAACCGACCGGTCAGTTAATTCCAATTGTGGATAATGCACGTATCCACCCAGAAGTTTACTGCCTATCAGCCATCGTGAAGACAACGGATATGAAAAATAGCTTCCTCCGCAAAGCGATATCGCATCAAATGTGTTATTCTCTGCCTGTTCTTCATTGACAATAATCAAAGTATTGGAAACTGTGAATCGTCCTCCAACGCCTACATACGGATTAAAGAAATAGGCCCCCTCCACACCGGCCGAACTGCCTGATGAAGTACGGAACTCCATTTCTTCGTCGATATCATAACCGCTCAACGGAATATTCAGCCCGAGATACAAACTGACAAATGAAGGCTTATCCATCCTGTCGAACATATTTTCATTCGCAAACCTATTGATCCCTTTTTCTCTGAATATCAGATCCGCAAAGTAATACCCCACTTCCGTTGACAATATTCCGATTCCTGCACCCGTCAATACATCACTTAACCAATGCTTGTTGTTTGCCATCCGCATAAGACCGGTTGCAGTAGCCACACTATATGCTCCGACACCTACCCACGGACTTTTATGTCCGTATTCCTTAGTAAACATGGTAGCAGTCATAAATGCCGTAGCCGTATGTCCGGATGGAAAAGAGTGTTTGTTTGAGCCATCCGGACGCTCGACGTTCGTCGTTTGCTTCAAAGTATTTACCACACCACCCATCAGCAGTGCAGAAAAAGCATCGGAAACGAGCATTCTACCCCATGAACTACGACTTTGCACTCCGGCTACTTTCATACCAAGCATCACCGCAGCAGGGGCATATTGCATATAATCATCCAAATGACGATTGAAACGGGGCAGATATTCGTTACGTAAACCTCGAAAATGATCGTCCTCACTTTTTACAATCAAGCCACCGACAATTAACGGAACGCCGATATACGTCATCTGATAGAAACGGGAAGATGAGAATTTATCAAGCCTTCTACTAAAATTGGTTGTTGTAGAGATACGCAAACTATCCCCTCTTTCTGCCATTACATTATCTGCCAAATTTTGAGCCGATAAGAAAGAAAAGCTACAAATGCCAACAATGCATATTACAATCTTTTTCATGCTATCATAAATCTTCTTGGATTAGGATTACAAAGATAACAGGCAACTTTGTAGAAAGTTTGAAGATTTACAAAAATATGACTGTAAATTCATGTTTTCCATCGGAATAGATATATGAAATTTTCCAGCCATGATAATCACATACGGCTTTTACGATAGCAAGACCGAGCCCGTTACCTTTCACCTTCTCCGACGGGCGGTAAAATCGATTGAATATCAATTCCTTATCCAATGCTTCCTCATCGGATGTATTCGACACCATTAACTGTTTGTCTGACAAGGCTACAGTGATTTCCCCATCAGATTTATTGTGTCGCACGGCATTTACGATAAGATTATTTATCATACTTTCCAATAATGGACGATTGGCTTTTATAGACAAAGAATTTACCAAAAAATCCTTTTTTAAGACCAGTCCTTCGGAGAGACTTTCGAGATAAGGCAGAAGTTCTTTTATCACCGCTACAACGTTGATAGATTCTGTCCGGCTGAACTGGTTATTTTCCATTTTTGCCAACAATAACAAGTTACGATTCAGGCGCGACAGACGACTGTTCATCTGGTATAAATCCTGTATAATGGAGGCCTGCCGTTCGGTAATCTCCGGTTGTTGGAGCAACAAGTCAAGCTTGCTCTGGAATACCGCCAATGGAGTTTGTAACTCATGCGAGGCATTTTCGGTAAACTCCTTTTGCAGTTGGTAGCTGTGGAGACTGTCCGTCATCAGCCTCTCCAACGCCACATTCAGTCTCGTAAACTCTTTAATATCGCTTTCCGCCAATTGCGGGCACACCCCATTTTCCAGTTTAAAACACTCTATCGCTTCCAATGCCTTGTCAAACGGCTGCCACAACCGTTTGGAGATGAAGCGCATCATCAGTACGATAGCCGCCCCCAACACAGTGACGATAAGTGCAAACTGTATCATGATACCGTGCAGAATATCTTCTTCCAGATCAAGGGCAGGAACCGGTTTCCCTTGCTGTACGGCTTCGATAATATCTATCATGTCCTCGGCATAGAAACTTTTAGTCAGCCAATAAAACAAGGGGGTTGCCAACAGGAGAAGCAAGACCACACAGATGATAAACTGTGTGAGCGATTTATACATCAGACTCTTCTTTTTCATCACTCTGTCCATTTGTATCCTGTTCCATACACATTCTTAATGCAATCCTTACACCCCGCAACAGCAAGTTTCGCTTTCAGGTTCTTTATATGTGTATAAACAAAATCGTGATTATCCATCATATCCGCCATCTCCCCACTAAGATGTTCGGCCATTGCGCTCTTTGATATGACACGATCTTTATTGCCAATAAAAAACAGCAACAGATCATATTCCGATTTGGTAAGCTCCACCGGCGTGTCGTTCACCATAGCCGACTTATTCAATAAATCAATCCGGATTCCGTTACTCTCCAATATATTATTTGCCGAGAACTCTTTTCGACGAATGATAGCATAAATACGCATACTCAATTCAGGCAAATGGAAAGGCTTGGCAAGATAATCATCCGCGCCTATCTCCAACCCTTTCACCTTGTCATCGAGCGAGTCTTTTGCCGATACGATTATCACGCCTACCGGATTACGTTGCTTCCGAATATCACGCAGAATGTCGAGACCATTTCCACCCGGTAACATCAGGTCTAGCAATATGCAATTATACTCATACATATTTACTTTCATTTTAGCCTCCTCATACGTGAACGCCTGCTCACACAAATACTTCTCACTGCTGAGATATGCTACGATGCTGTCCGAAAGGCTCCGTTCATCTTCTATAATCAATATCTTCATAGCTTCTGAATTTCATTAACAATATCACTCTTTGCTATTACAAATTTAATTATTTATTATCGGTTCGTTCTCTCTTTTTATAAATTAACAATTCATACCCGGCAATACCAGCAGAAGCAAGGGCAGCCCGACAGTAAATCTGCCTATAACAGCCACTGCCAACGGTTGCTGCATTTGTGCGCCAAGGCCGATACCGAGAGTTAGAGGCATGAGTAGGTCTGCACAATCGTTCCTTCAGCCAGATCTTTCGGACGTAACTGCTTCATAGTGTCCTATAACAAAATCAACACATGTAAGAGTAACATTAGAATTATACCAACTAATTATTATATCTTTGTACCCATGTTATATATACTTGTAATTGGACAAGCGTTTCTACAAACTACCGTAAATAGTTACTTATAACAGTCAATTTAAAAAAATACTATAGTTATGAGTTACATTACAACTTTTACGGGGAAGCATTTCGACCCCATCCACCCTGTTCCTGAAAAAATTGATGTGAAAGACATCGCTCATGCCTTGTCTTTGATCTGTCGTGCAAACGGTCATACCCGTTTCTTTTATTCTGTTGCCCAACATTCTATCGCGTGCTGCAAAGAAGCTAAAACACGAGGGCTTTCCAACCGTATACAGTTGGGGTGTTTGTTGCATGACAGCAGTGAAGCTTACATGTCAGATGTGACACGTCCGATAAAAGCCAAACTTACTGAATATCTTAAATTCGAAGATCACCTGCAAAATATGATTTGGAATCATTTTATTAGCGAACCTCTCTCGGATACAGAAAAGAAAGCAATATTTGAAATTGACGACGAGATGCTTTCTTATGAATTCATACACCTTTTGCCTGAAAGTATTTCTGACGATTATAAATTCATTTTATCCAGACCAACATTAGAATTTATAAACCCTACAATCGTTGAGGATGAATTTATAAACTTAGCTTCAGGCATTCACTTATAGAAATGAAAAGTTGAAATATCTCGCAGACAATTTCAAATAAGTAATTCTGCTTAATCCTATCTCCCCACCCGTGACTGCAACTCTGCCGGATAGCGTTCTCCCGAAAGAATGATCCGGCTAAGGCCGTCATATATATGCTCCATTTCTTCTTGGGTATATTCCACATCAGCAGCAGCTATATTTTCCGTCAGATGTTTCAGACTACGACTACCCGGAATAGAAACAATCCAGGGCTTTTGTTCTTTCAGCCAGGAAAGGGCAAGCTGGGCCGGAGTAACACCTTTTGAAACTGCCACTTCTTTAATAAAATCAACTAATTGTAAATTTGCGGCAATATTCTCCGGAGTAAAACGAGGCACAATCGTACGGAAATCTCCCTGCCCGAATTTAGTATTCTCATTGATAGCCCCAGTAAGAAAGCCCTTTCCAAGCGGACTGAACGGAACAAGACCGATACCCAATTCTTCAAGAACCGGCAACAAATCAGTCTCGGGATTTCTCCAGAACATGGAATATTCACTTTGAACAGCAGTCAAAGGTTGTACAAGATGAGCACGTCTGATAGTCTGAATCCCGGCTTCAGAAAGTCCCCAATGTAGGATCTTTCCCTCCTGAATAAGTTCACCGATCGTACCCGCTACCTCTTCAATAGGCACTTCCATATCTACCCGGTGCTGATAATACAAATCAATACGGTCAGTACGCAGGCGCATTAATGAACCTTCTATCGATTTCCTGATTTGTTCGGGGCGACTGCTTTGATATTGCTTGCCTTGCTCCGAAAGGTAAATTCCAAATTTAGTAGCAATTACCACTTTATCGCGGATGGGAGCCAATGCCTCTCCTACCAGTTCTTCGTTATCATGAGGGTTATCCACTGTTCCATAGATTTCTGCTGTGTCAAACAAAGTCACACCTTGTTCATACGCCTGACGAATCAGCGAAATCATTTCTTTTCTATCGGATGCCGGACCGTATCCATGACTCATCCCCATGCATCCCAAACCGATAGCAGACACCTGAAGTCCACTATTTCCTAATTCTCTATACTTCATAACACTATACTATTTATATCTATTGTTATTTTATTATTCCAATTTCCCTCAACCAACCTTTCGATGATGCAAAGTTACCGGGATAGAGAAAGTAACACAATAGACAAATTACTGATATTATAACCATTTTTACTAAGCACACGATATTGCAAATCAGCACACTAACACGAATTACAGAATATCAAACACAAATTACTGTTTATGACATATCCCGTATGGTATTCTCATTGAAAACCTTTATTTTTGTTGTGAAACAAAAGAATATGAATATGGAGAATATAATTAAACTGGAAACTATCCAGGAATATAACAGACTTCTAGGTGCAGAGACCCTGCATCCTCTGGTTAGTGTAACCGATTTCTCTACACTCCAATCCCTCAAGCACTATCGAAAGAATTTCGGCTTTTATTGCGTCTTTTATAAAAAACCAGGTTGCGGTGTGCTCCAATATGGCCGTAACAAATACGATTATGAAGACGGTACGTTAGTTTTCATCTCTCCGGGACAAATAGCCGGTGTGAATGATGGCGGTGAAACTATAAATCCCAAAGGCCTTGTGCTTATGTTTCACCCCGATTTGTTATATGGTACTCCCCTTGCCCGCAGAATGAAAGACTATACTTTTTTCTCTTACGAATCTAATGAAGCTCTTCACATGTCTGACCGGGAACGCCGGATCATCTTGAACTGTTTTCATGAAATACGGGAAGAATTGGAAAATGCAATCGACAAGCATACCAAACAAATTGTGACTTCCAATATAGAGACCCTGCTCAATCATTGCGTGCGTTTTTATGAACGCCAGTTCGTCACTCGTGAAGTAGTCAACCATGATTTACTAACCGAATTCGAACAGATACTTCAGCAATATTTCAATTCGGACAAACCCTCCGAGATCGGTTTGCCCTCCGTACAATATTGTGCAGAACAAATGCACCTTTCTCCCAATTATTTTGGAGATCTGGTAAAAAAGGAAACCGGAAAGTCCGCACAGGAATATATCCAACTGACCATAATGGAAAAAGTAAAAGAACTATTGGTTGAAAGTAACAAAACAATCAGCGAAATAGCATACGAACTCGGTTTTAAATATCCCCATCATTTAAGCAGGGTATTTAAGAAAGTCATAGGAACTACTCCCAATGAGTACCGCACACAAGCCGGATAAAAATCAGTTGCCAGAAGCAAAATTCTTCTTCTGTTTTTTAAACCGATAAGATACTTTTATCTTCAGACTCTTGACAAAGGACTTTTTATGTTGTATCTTTGAGAAAAGAAAAAGTATAAGCAGCATGAAAATAGTAAGAAATAATCATACATAAATCATAAATAACCTGGTATTTTACAATACCACTCCCATACGATATGGGGCAATAGTCGAATGATTATTGCCCCATTTTGTTTATAATTCAGCTTAAAATCTCTCATCTGATCCTAAAACTGTTCTACAATAGTTTATAATAAACTCGAATACCGTTTTACTAAAACTATCAAAAAGTTTATTATAAACAGCATCCGGGTTTATTAAAAACCACGTTTCCTTTTGTCAAAAATAGAGTAAACAAGATTTCTAGGATTCACCATAAAAAGATCTGCTACAACCTTACAAGTAATATAAACATACAATTATTCATTTACTTCTTTATTTACACAATCGTTTTCCCCCCTCACATTTCATCTCTCTACTTTTCCAATTCGTTAATTAAATCAAAAACTTCAATTACAATTTGCTATATCTACCATATTTTTACATACATTTGCGTCTGACACATATGTCAAACACGAGGTCTAATTTAAGATATTTGGTATATGAATGCATATAAAGTGGGGTTAGATATAGGCTCTACTACCGCTAAGATGGTAGTATTGGACAAAGATGGAACTACAGTCTTGTTTTCCGGATACAAAAGGCATCAGGCAAAAATACAAGAATGTTTACTCGGATTTCTTTATCAAATAAAGGAACAGTTGGGTGATATTCCTTTATCTTTCCATATTACGGGCTCTGTTGGAATGGGAATTTCAGAGAAATGCTCTCTGCCGTTTGTGCAAGAGGTTGTAGCTGCAACAAACTATGTGTGCCGGGAGCATCCGCACACAGCCACTATGATCGATATTGGAGGAGAAGATGCGAAAGTTGTTTTCTTTCAGGACGGACAGGCTACAGACCTGCGCATGAATGGAAATTGCGCCGGCGGAACCGGGGCTTTCATTGACCAGATGGCTATTCTGCTTGGAGTCTCCATCGACGAATTGAATGAACTGGCACTTCGTTCCAATCAGGTATACTCTATCGCTTCACGCTGCGGAGTATTCTGCAAAACGGACATACAGAATCTGATAGCCAAAAATATATCCAAAGAAAATATAGCAGCTTCCATTTTCCATGCAGTAGCCGTACAGACCACTGTCACACTTGCACGCGGTTGCAATATCGTAGCTCCGGTATTACTCTGCGGTGGCCCATTGACTTTTATTCCGGCCCTTCGGAAAGCATTTGCCAACTATCTGAATCTGTCACAAGATACAGATTTCATATTACCGGAAAAAGGAAATCTGATCCCTGCCTGGGGAGCAGCATTGGTAGAGAGCAATGAAGAAAGTATTCATCTCTCCAATCTGATACAGGTAATAGAAAACAAACTAAGTGTTACCTCGCCTTTCCAGAGTGAGCTTTCTCCTATATTCGACAGTGAGGAAGAATATAGGTCATGGAAAAAGGAAAAAGACCAGTATAAAATTCAATATGCCAGTCTGCGTCCCGGATTGCAGGAAGCAACCATCGGCATAGACTCCGGCTCTACTACCACCAAAATCGTAGTACTCGACAACGATTATCGTATCCTTTACTCCTATTATCACGACAACAACGGAAACCCTATAAAAACAGTAGAGAACGGCTTGCAGAAACTACATGAAGAATGCCGGAGACGGGGAACTACCCTGCGCATAAAAGGAGGATGTTCTACCGGTTACGGAGAAGATCTGATAAAAGCGGCTTTCCACATGGATGCGGGAATCATTGAAACCATCGCTCATTATGCTGCTGCCAAACATATCAGCAAAGAAGTTTCTTTTATCCTGGATATTGGAGGGCAGGATATGAAAGCCATCTTTGTGAACGACGGAGTAATCAACAGAATCGAAATCAATGAAGCCTGTTCCTCCGGTTGCGGTTCTTTTATCAGCACATTTGCGCAATCGCTGGATTACAGTGTGGAGGACTTCGCCAAAGCAGCTTGTTTTTCGCAAGCACCATGTGATCTAGGTACACGTTGCACAGTCTTCATGAACTCCAAAGTAAAACAGGTGCTTCGGGAAGGAGCGTCCGTAGCGGATATAGCTGCCGGATTATCTTATTCCGTTGTTAAAAACTGCCTGTATAAGGTTCTGCAATTAAAAGACACGGAGATACTTGGCGACCATATTGTCGTGCAAGGAGGAACCATGCGTAATGATTCCATCGTACGAAGTCTGGAAAAGCTGACCGGGAAACAAACCTTCCGCAGTAACTGTCCTGAATTGATGGGTGCTCTTGGCTGTGCCCTATATGCCAAGCAAATCGAAAATGCCCGGGTGACGGAGCTGAACGAGATGCTCCAATGGGCACAATATACTTCCAAGCAACTTCAATGCCGGGGGTGCGAGAACCAGTGTGCCATCATGCGATATACGTTCAACAGTGAAAACCATTACTTTTCCGGCAACCGATGTGAGAAGGTGTTTTCCAATAAAGGAAGCCATGCGGACAAAGGCATCAATACGTATGATAAAAAGCTGGAATTATTATTCGACCGGAGCGCAGACATTCCACAACCCCTATTCACCATAGGCATTCCACGTATTCTGAACATGTATGAGGAATACCCTTTCTGGCATACCTTATTTACTGCTTGCGGCATTCAGGTACAGTTGTCGGAACCTTCTACATTCAGCAAATACGAGACTGCTGCCGGCATGGTGATGTCTGATAACATCTGTTTCCCTGCCAAACTTGTGCACAGTCATATCCGTAACCTGACGCAACAAAACGTCAACCGGATATTTATGCCGTTCGTCGTTTTCGAGAAAAAGGATAAGCAACAGCAAAACAGCTATAATTGCCCCATCGTTTCCGGTTATTCGGAAGTCATCAAAAGTGTACAGGAAGAGAATATACCGATAGATGCTCCGACTATCACCTTCAAAGATGAAGCGTTGCTGTATAAACAATGCAATGAATATCTAAAATCTTTGGGTATCAGGGATGAGGTATGCAAAAATGCCTTCTCACGCGCATTACAGGAACAATATGCTTTCGAAGAAAAAATTGCTGCCTATAATCAGGAAGTTCTGAACGAGGGACGGGAAAAACACAAACTGATTATCTTACTCGCCGGACGCCCTTACCATAGCGATCCACTGATACAGCACAAAGTTTCGGACATGATTGCTGCGATGGGAGTTTATGTGATAACTGATGATATTGTCCGCCAGCAGGAGATTTCATTGGAAAAGACTCATTACCTCTCTCAATGGGCATTTACCAACCGTATTCTGAAAGCAACCAAGTGGGCGGCAATGCAAGAGGGTGACATACAATATATGCAGATGACTTCTTTTGGCTGCGGTCCGGATGCTTTTCTTATAGATGAGGTACGTAACTTGCTGAAACGATACGGCAAGAATCTTACTTTGCTCAAGATAGACGATGTTAATAATATCGGCTCCATCAAATTACGAGTCCGCTCGTTGGTGGAAAGCTTGAATTTCAGTTTGAAACATTCTCAAGCGAAAGATCCCGAGCCATTTGTTTCAACTGCTCCTTTCACCAAGAAAGACAAAAAGAAGAAAATCCTCGCTCCATTCTTTACGCCTTTCATTTCACCACTCATTCCATCCATCATGAAAGTGGCCGGATATGAAATGGAGACTTTACCGTTGAGCGACACCGCATCTTGCGACTGGGGATTGAAATACTCCAATAATGAGGTATGTTATCCGGCAACATTGATTGTCGGCGACATAGTAAAAGCCTTTAAAAGCGGACGTTATGATCCTGCCAATACGTGCGTTGCCATCACACAAACCGGTGGACAATGTCGTGCCAGCAACTATATTTCACTGATAAAAAAGGCATTGATTGAGAATGGATACACCAATACACCGGTGGTATCACTTGCTTTCGGCAGTGGTATTGAAAATGAGCAATCCGGTTTTAAAGTAAACTGGCTCAAGGTTTTGCCAATCATACTTGCGTCTGTGTTATACAGTGATTGTATCGCTAAATTCTATTATGCAGCCGTCGTTCGTGAGAAAGAACGGGGACAGGCCGCCCGTCTGCGCGATCTTTATCTGGATACAGCACAGCCCATCATCCAGAAAAATAAACCGGAGGACTTGTTGAGTTACTTATATCTCGCTGCCAGAGACTTCAACAAAATCTGTGAACAGAGATCCTGTCACAAAGTAGGTATTGTTGGAGAAATATTCCTGAAGTTCAATCCTTTTGCTCAAAAGGACGTCACCTCATGGCTCATCAACCAGAAGATCGAAGTGATTCCGCCACTGATAAGTGATTTCTTCATGCAGGGGTTTGTCAACCTGAAAGTGAGACAGAACCAACACTTGCAGCGAAAACTCACTCCCGACTTTGTTATCGACTGGTTATACAAGAAAGTCCAGAAGCAGATTAATAAAGTGAATGAAATCGGCAAAAGTTTCAATTACTTCACGCCGTTCGAATCAATCTTTGAAAAGGCAGAAAAAGCTAAACAAGTCATCTCCCTGGGCACCCAGTTTGGAGAGGGTTGGCTGATATCCGGTGAAATACTATCCTTTGCTTCCCAAGGAGTCAATCATGTCATTAGCTTGCAACCTTTCGGATGCATTGCCAATCACATTGTAGAAAAAGGAATAGAAAAACGTATAAAATCGCTGTGCCCTCAAATGAATATACTATCTTTAGACTTTGACAGTAGCGTCAGCGATGTGAACATAACAAACAGATTATTACTTTTTATTGACAACATAAACAACTAAATTATGGCTACAACGGAACATAGCGATTTAGAGCAGCAAATAATAAAAACTGCCCAACAACTTTTTATAGAAAAAGGATTTGTGGAGACCAGCATGAGTGATATTGCTGCAACGGTAGGAATCAACCGGCCCACTTTACATTATTATTTCAGAACCAAAGATAAGATGTTCAAAGCCGTATTCGGCTCGATAGTCATGTCTTTAATGCCGAAAATACAGGATATAGTAAAACAGGATATCCCATTTATGGAGCGACTGAGCATGATTCTGGATGAGTATATTGAGCTTTTCACAAGTAATCCCTGTCTTCCCAGATTCATTTGTGGGGAAATACAGCGTGATGTAAACCACTTGCTTGCCACTGCAAAAGAACTTCAGTTCGGAGATGTTTTATCCGAAGTGAAAGACAGTCTGTTGACAGGAATGGAAACCGGTAAACTTAAAAAGATTCCGATACATATTGTATTTCTGACTGTCTACAGCCTATTGAGCTATCCATTTCTTGCCAAGAACCTGATAGTATCTTTATTCTTGGAAGATGAAGCCGCTTTTGCTGATTTCCTGCAAGAATGGAAACAAAACATCATCAACCAATTGCAGAACTTATTGTGTTATGAGGAATAGTATAGACACTATAAAAACAAAAAGAGACTGAATATTCAGTCTCTTTTTGTTTATTACCATTCCAATCATCCCATCTTACACACTATCCGACCACAAAATCTTCCGATTTAAAATTACTATAGAAACGTCCTGAAACAGCAGTAAACTTCAATACACAGTAATCAGAGTCCGTCACTCCCTCCGGATAATACATGGTATCTCCCTCCTGCCAGATCATCTCTTTACTGGCACTATCCGTCAAGACCTCCATCATACCGCGTAGCATGACCCCTCGAAAGAATCTCGTATCACAGAAGTAGATACATGCATGGTTGTTCTCCCGGTATTGCGCCACACGCATGGACGAAGTATTTGTTGTCAGATAAATCGTTTTTATCCCCTCTCTTTTTCTGGGTTGCAGCATCGCTTTGATGGTAGGAAATCCTTCACCGTCTATCGAACCGATAAAAGCTGTTTTCAGCTTATCAATCATGTTGCCTACTGTTTTTTCCGCGTCTCTCATCATTTTACTTTTTTATTATTGGTTTATTATCTGATGCGAAAGTAGAGAAATGCCAGGAAAGCAATGCAATAAAAAGAAAGGTAGAAATAGCACTTTTTACGGTTTGTGCGCTTTACGATACAATAACGGAGTTTCTCCCGTATGCTGCCGGAAGCTACGGATAAAATAAGAAACCGTTGAAAAACAGAGTTCAAATGCAATATCAGCTATAGGAAAGTCCGTATAAACAAGCAGCCTCTTGGCCTCTTCCATCACCTTGCCCTGAATATATTGTTTGGCGCTGAACCCCATGGTCGAGGTTATCATCTCATTCAGATAATTAGGAGTAATGCAGAGCTTATCCGCATAATATTGAACCGAATGTTGCTCTTTTGCATGTGTAGCAACCAAATTCATGAATTTACTTACATGATTATTGAAAACTTCCCTACTTCTGCCCTCCTCCATCGAAGTCATTTTAAGATAAGCACGATCCAACAACATCAGGACTTCATAAAGCAATGCTCTCAAAACGTGTACATCGCCCTGTTGATACGAATCAATCTCCATCTTTATATCATGCAAGGTTTCAAGTATGCGTGTATAAAGCTCATCAGACAAATGCAGTCGCGATGAAAAACTTTCTATCTGAAAAAACGAAAGATGCCGTACAAACAAAGAATCTTTAAAGAGGGAAGACAAAAACTCTTCTTCGAAAATCAGAGCATACCCATTGATGATATGATGAGTATCCCAGTTCCGGATTTCCCCCGGTTTAGAGAAAAGGACGTCACATGGAATTGCTTCATAGGTTTGGTTATCGACTGCAAAAGCTCCCTTACCTTCTGTTATGAAAGTAATATCATAATAGTTTAGAGTGTGGACAGTACTTTTAGCCAGGAACTTCTTCACATACTCCAGTTCTACTACATCGACCAAAAGTTCACTCCCATACTTATGCTTATAAAAAGTATATCGAGGTATTGAGTTTTTCATTCAGAATACAAAAATAGTATTCCTTACCAAATAATCCAAAGACTTTTCAAAATCGATTCGATCGAATAAGCCATGAACCATCTGATAAGGAATACATAGAAAAAATATGTCTAGGTTATATTTCCTATTTAGAACTTCCGGCCAGATACCCCAAACTGGTTACATCTGCCCCCAAGTAATGATTAATGTGCTTCAGTGGCACCCTGTACAGAATATCCGGGATTTCCGCCAATAAAGAGAGATACCTTTCCCTTACTGTCAGTTTGCGGGCACTCATATCCTCTTCCTCTTTAAAGTAAAACTGATACTCCATCAGTTGACGGACCAGATTCGCAAATGAAATTGAAGATGCACACAACTCTTCAATCTCCTCTTCACTGATGTAATAAGCAGCACATTTCGTCAGTGTCTTGATAGAATACTGACTTGAATTATAGCATAACACAGCATCACCCGCAGAGAAAAACCGGTTGGTTCTCTCCTCTCCTTCATGAGTGGTATATGTATGCAAAATACCGGAAACAATAATGTACAAGCTCTGTTCTGGCAATGTGGCAGAAGCAATCGTTTCTCCTTTATCCAGATACACCATTTCCATTCGAGCCAACAGCTCTTTCACTTCTCTTTCATCCACCTGATACTCAAAACAGAGTTTCTTCAAATAAGCTTCCATACAAAATAGATTTTAGTTAATATATGTCACTTAAAAACACCTAATTCGACATAGCAGGCATCATTGTGCCTCTCAAATATAATTTCCTTTGGGTATATCGTAAATACCAGATACAAATCAATAATGAAACGACCGTTGAAATGGGTGGAGCAAATCCCATGATAAACAGCGACGAGCTATCTATCTGGCTGAACCAGTATGACAACGGTATACGGAACAGGAAAGTGGCTATCAGGCTGTGAATCATCGGGAATAACGAGTTTCCTTGTCCGCTGAAATAAGAATTAATGC
>ERZ839947.2211-NODE-2211-length-14734-cov-3.586757_pt1 | contig 14734 bp, 12 predicted proteins | sample MGYA00519908_ERZ839947 | MGnify/ENA primary metagenome ERZ839947 (study PRJEB31850, sample SAMEA3708857) | human gut metagenome | biome: human gut; feature: human-associated habitat; material: faeces | place: China | collected 2014 ... | reverse complement strand
GCATGCTTTTGTCTTTTTCCACTAAATACAATTGCCGAAAGTACACCTATTAAACCAAAAGCAATCATCTGCCAAGGGGTCCATGGTCCCTGACCGAAAAAGAAGTCTGAAATAAACGCAGTTAAACAGCCACATAAAAATCCTGATTGTTTGCCCAGCATAATTCCTGTAATTATTATTATGGCTGCGCATGGTTTAAATTGTGGTGTCATAAAAAATATAACCCTACCCACAATCGCCATGCCTGTTAGAACACTAAGGGTTACTATTTCTCTTGTTTTGGGTTTTCTTTTTTCAAATGACCACACAAAAATTCCCATTGCCGCCACAATTATAAGTATGGATATTATGTAATAATGTCTTATCATAACATGTCCTCCATTTTGTATGCACCATCTATAATCCCCCTTGCTAATTTTGCAATTGTAGTAGTATAAAATCTATTGTTCAGAAAAAATTCTCTGGCAGTGTTCTCACTAATTAAACTTCCCTGAGCAAACAAGCCACATCTGTCTGAATACTCTCCACAAAAATCTAAATCGTGGCTTACTAAAATAATTGTTTTTCCATTTTCAGCCAAATCCCTTAATAGAATTCCCAGTTGTTCTTTGTAAATATTGTCGATTCCCTTTGTAGGCTCATCTAGTAACAAAACAGCCGGCTTTTCTCCAAGGACTTTAGCCAGGGCAACCTTCTGCTGCTCCCCACCACTTAAATCATAAGGGTGCATATTTAGAAGCTTTTGCAAGTTCATTTTTTCAATCAATGACTTGTCCACTTTTTTCAATTCTTCCATTACAGATTCCTGTTCAAAGAGAATTTGCACGTCCTGTGGCAAGAATCCTATTTTACCTTTCACTTTGATTTTGCCCCTGTAAGGTTTAAGAATACCACTAAGCAACATTGTTGTAGTTGTTTTTCCTGTTCCGTTACCACCAATAATTGAGAATATTTCTCCTTTATTTATATGCAGATTTAGACCTTTTATAATATCTCTGCTCTTTTTTTCGTATCTAAACCACACGTCTTTCACGTTAACTACACTCATATTCTTTTCATTGTTATATGATGTAAGGCATCCCCAATTTAAAGATTTCCTTTCATTTGAATCTCCATCTTTTTTATAAGATTTACATTCACTCAAATTTTCATCTTTTTTGTAAGATTTATATTCACTGAATTTTTTTTCAGCAAAATTTCTTTTTGAAAAAAATGACTCATCTTTACTGTCACTTATATAATTTATAAGCCAGCTTCTTCCCTCTTTCGTGGATATAGGAATTTGACCTGCGCCGTTATGCCCATTAAAAATCCTACTTGGTATTGGCATTAAAGGACTTACTTCCATATTCAACGCTTCCCTTAAAACCTCCTGTGGACAACCGCACTGTACTAACTTGCCATCTTCCATAACAACTAATTTGTTTGCATATTTAAGAAGATAATCCAGTCTATGTTCTGAAATAATAACTGTAATTCCAAAATCTTCGTTAATTTTGCTTACAATATCCATAAACCGTTCTGCTGCAATTGGATCTAATTGAGATGTCGGTTCATCCAACACCAAAATTTCAGGATTCATTGTCATTACAGCTGCAAGGTTTACAAGCTGCTTCTGACCCCCGGAAAGGTTGTCTGTATTCTCATTATACAAATCAGTTATGTCAAAATATTCAGCAATTTCTGCCACTTTACTTCTTATAATTTCGTTCTTTTCACCCATACTCTCCAAGCCAAATGCCAGTTCATGCCAAACTTTGTCTGTGACAATCTGATATTCAGGATTTTGCATTACAAAACCTATTTTTTTTGCCTGCTCTCTGTCAGTTAAACTTTCTATGTTTCTACTCTCTAACAATATTTCGCCTTCAGTTTTTCCAGCCGGTATAATATTAGGCTTTAAACATCTAAGCAATGTTGTTTTTCCACAACCTGATTTTCCACATAATACAACAAAATCCCCCTTATTAATTGTAAAGGAAACATCTGACAAACTATTTTTTTCTGAGGTATTGTATTTAAAACTTAAATTCTTGATTTCAATATGAGCCATCTTATTTCCTCCTTTACGTTAATTAATACAGGTGTCAAGCACAACAAACCGTATATCAAATACACAACCACATTATTCTTTACTTGTATAAAAGGATAATAGTATGTGTAAACTTTTTCTCTCTCTAATGAAAAAACAACAACCAACCATAAAATAACCAGCCAGCCCATTAGCAAATAATCTCTTTTTTGAAATTTATAATTGCTGTAATTTGTTCTTCTTCCTGTTCCAAAACCCCTTGCTTTCATGGAGTCCGCTGTGTAAATTGAATTTTCCAACGCCCAGGTGGTGGTTATTGAGAAAGTTCTGCTGTCTTCTTTTATGCTATCAATTATCTTATCTATACCATTTTTATTTTTTTGTTTTTTGCGTGCTTCTATAACATTTTCTTTTTCAGTTTTTTCTCTATTTAAAAGATTTATTTTCTCGCCATAATTTCTTTTATTGACTTTATTTACCATTGAAACTTTACGTTGGTGCCTTGTATACTGGGGTATAAATCTCATTATCATGGTTATTAAAAGAGACACGTTTGGTAGCACTTTTCCTATTGCACCTAAGATTCTTTCCACTCCCATTACCTGATTAAAAGTTGAAAACCACAACAACATTGCCCCTATTATAATTGCAGATATTAATCCGTAAATAATAGATTCCAAAGTTACAGGATTTCCCGTAAACAGATAAAACAACAACGTTCCACCTTTATGAGAAAACAATGGGTTTATAATTGCAGAGACAATAATTATACCTACAACTACTGTGCAATACTTTAACCCCTCTGTTTTTTTCAGCATAAAATAATAGACTACTGCCGAAAAAAGAGAAATAAAAACTAACCCTACACTCATTTGAAACATTGTTGTTCCTAATACAAGTAAATAAAATATTAAATTTACAACTGGGTGGTATCTTGAAAATTCATCTGTCACTATTTTACATCCTCGCCTAAATCACATGTGTATCGCCACTTTATTACATCGCCATCTTTTACAGTGTACTCACTACAACTTACCTGTGGATATTTGTCATTTACACTGTACATCCAACCTGATTTCTTCCCGCAGGAGAACTCATAAATATTATCAATGCCCTCTACATACGCACTTTTTCCCGTAAAAGATGCCTCCATAAGAATGCTGTTTTTATCAAGCTGTCTTTTTAGAACATCGTAAACAGTATCTTTTTCATAAAATTTTACTTTCTGACTTTTTAATATAATGCCGTCTTTTGGTATATGATTTTTCAACCCTTTGTCTAAATCTTTTAAGTTGTCATAAATTGTTGAACACTCTACCAAAATGGTGCAGTTTCCGGCTTCCTTTTGTGGTGCATTACTTTTACCACAACCTGACATTGTTACTGTAACTAACAAAAATAATGCAACCATTGTTAGCTTAGTAGTTTTCTTTTTCTTTCTTACAAAAATTCCTATACCTGTAACTGTCGCTAATGCAACAATTATTAAAATTAGTATTATACAATTTTTTACGGATTTTTCTTTCTGTTTCTGATTTATAGCTTTGTGGGCTTCATTCTCTGATACATTTACGGATTCTGCTGTATTTCCTGAATCTTCTATATTACTAATTTTGCTATTGTTATCTTTATTGTTGCTACTTTTTTTGCTTTTACTATTTTTTGACCTGTTTTTCGTATCACTATTTGTGCCTGAAATATTCTTATTTGAATTCACTGATGCATTTGATTTTTTGCTATTTCCGGAACTTACACTATTATTATTTGACTTGCTACCTAGGCTATTGTTCTTTTTATTTTCTGATGTTTTACTGCCCTTTTTTTCATAATATTTTTTATTAGTTTTCTTATCTGTGCCATAATTATTATTCTTTTTGGCATCACCCATATCATACAGATTACTGTCGTCATCTAAATTCCTGTAGTACGCAACAAGTCCATACATGCCCTGTTCTGTTGCCATTTGATTTACAAAAGTATCCTTAGTGTGCTTAAAGGCACCATTTGAATAAAATTGCAACAAACCGTCTAATACTGTATTTCTATTTTTTATAAATCTACTGTCTTTTACGCTAATATTAAGCATTGACATTGCTGTTAAAACCTGTGCTGTACTTTCACAGTTTTCACTATTAGATGTGGAATAAGCCCCTGTTTTATTCTGCTTTTTGGACAGGTATTCAATTCCTTTTTCTAATGCTTTTTCCACCTTACTTTGTTTCTTATAATTTGCCAACGCCTGCATTACCATGGCTGTTACATCAACATCTGACTTGCCACCCATATATGACCAACCGCCATCGTCGTTTTGTGCATTTACAAGTAAACCAACCAAATTTTCTCTTGTTGTAACTTTTCCATCATAACTTTTTGCCGGTTCAGGAATTGCATAATCTCCACTGTCTAAAGCTATTAATGCATAAGTTGGTCCATTGATTCCAAGCTTGTTTACATTATCAAATTCTGCCAAAGATTTTAATAAGTCATAGCCTTCAAAATTTTTAGGATCAATACCTAATGAAGTTAAAGCTAAAACAACTCTCGAATACTCTGTGTATTTTCTTGTTGATAAGACTCCATCGCACTTTTTCACATATTCTTTTAAATTGTTTAAATAAATTTCTACATAAGATGACGGAACTTTTTCAAAACGTGCCAATCCAATTATCAACCATTCGCCACCTATACTTCCGTACTGGGGATTTTGAATTGTAGACATTTCATATTTGGAAATTTTCTGTAAATAGCTTTCCGTTTGTTTCTTATTTAATACTGTTTTACATTGTGTAGAAGTAGATTGTGATACAACACACAACATTATTAAAAACATAAATATTAATTTTTTTATTGTACTTAAAACTTTTTCTCTCATCTTCTACACCTTTATCTTTGTTGAGATTCCTATTATAAAAGAATGTTGCTTGCGGCATTCTTCGTACCGAGTGCGTGTTGCCGCGCAACATTTTTCCTTTCGCGCCAGGGTGCATTCCTAGTGGAACGTTTTAATGTAATAAGAAATTCCGAAAGAATTTCTTATTACATTAAAAATTATCGCAGCAAATTTCTAAAAAATCTACTGCGACAATCTTCCTGCTATTTTTTAATCTTAACTGATTTTGGACTACTCCATTTACCATATACTTTCTGGTTTCCTGACTTCTTGTAAGCTCTAACCTTTACATAGCATTTTGATTTTTTCTTTAGCTTAGTAAGTGTATATGTTGTTTTCTTTGTGTTTTTGTATTTACAGTTTTTGAATTTTTTATTTGTTGCATATTTAATCTGATAACCTTTTGCACCTGTTACCTTATTAATTTTAATTTTAACCTTTTTACCTTTAACATTCTTTAAAGACTTAATGCTTGCTTTTTTTAAAGTTGTCTTTTGTGTTGCTGTAGTTACCTGCACTTTTTCTAAGTTTGTGTATGCGGCATCTACATCTTCCTGAGTTGCATCATAATTTGCAAGAACCTTAATAGCTTCTGCCTTTGCTGCTACCTGAGGGTTGTCTGGTGTATTAGCTACTAATTTAATAAGTGCATCTTTATTTGGAAGTTTCGCACTTTCGATATTTTCATAGTAACTTACAAAACCTAAATCAGCTCCACCTGCATAAACGCTAAACTGAAGTCTGATAACATCTCCATCTTTTACAGGCTGTGAATCCATTGCCACATCAGGTGCAACATTATTAACTGTATACATCCAACCTGCTAAGCTACTATATGAACCTGAACCTAACTTCTGGTCATCTGTAAATAACGCATTTGTACTTGTATTTGTTGGAGCATCATAATGCTGATTTCCATAACCATAGTCAACATCAATACTTGGCATCTTCTGAATACTTTCAGGAATATTAATAACGCCTGTATCTGCATAACTGATTGAATCAATGTAATATCCATAAGATGATAAATTAATTGTTAAATTCTTTTCCTTGGCAACTTCTTCTAAAACATCCTTAGCTGCTGCCCCTTCGTTTACCTGAACTGTAACCGGTTCAACTAAAAAGCCCTGTCCAATTGTAAATCTTTCAATAGTAAATGTTACGTTAATTTTCTTTGTTTCATCGGCATATGTTGTAGTAAACATACCAACAACTAATGTTACTGCCATTAACAAAGTTAAAATCTTCTTTGTTACTTTGTTCATTTTATCCTCCTTTTGTCAATATAAATTTATTCAGAAATCAAGTATAAAATTTCTCTAAAATTAGAAAAAGTCCTGCTTAAAAAGCAAGACAAAAAAAACCCCTTATGGGCCATATATACTCCTACTCGCCTTGCTTACGATTTCCGGTTGGTTATGTTGACGTATCCTGACTCAAGTTCATCCTATTCTAAGCGCCTTCCAGAAATCATCCGTGACATAATGCTTATTTCGTCCCTTATACAGTAGAGAAAGACTGTGCCGGATTTTCACCGGACTTCCCTTAAACTAAATAATTTTAATATTCACATACAACCATTAAATTTATGTAATATTTTTTAATTGTAATTAATTAAAATATATCCAGACCATAACTATTTTTATTTTATTGACACACTCATTCTATACTAATGGCTTTACAGTGTCAAACACTAATATTATTTATTTTATTTTCTTACGCTCCTGCACATGATTTTGCAAAAACTCACTCCTGCCAGGGTACTTATTGTGGTTGCAATAATTGCTGGTGCAACAATAGCTCCCGGGTTGTGGGAATTATACTGGCTTCTGTATGCTATCATACTAACAGGAATTAATTGTAATGATGAGATATTTAATACTAAAAATGTACACATCTCGTTGGTGGAAATATGACTTTCTATTATTTTTCCCTTTTGTGGTATTGGATTTTTTGCTAATTCTTCCATAGCTTTTAAGCCAGCCGGTGTTGCCGCCCAGCCCAAACCTAAAACATTTGCAATTATATTTGTAATTATGTGTGGTCTTGCACTATGGTTACAGGGCAAATTGGGAAACAACCAATTTATAAGTGGATTAATTACTTTTTCACATTTTTTGACTAAGCCTGATTTCTCAGCTATATTCATAAAGCCCATCCACATGCTCATTATCCCCAACATTGTTATTGATATTTTCACAGCTTCCTCAGCCCACATTACTGCTCCGTTGCCAACCTTATCAATATTACCTGTTATCACACCATAAACCACACCAACTATAATCATAAAAGTCCAAATATAATTTAACATTTTCCGCTCTTTTTGCCTATTTATACATAATATTAAGGATTTTTTTCTTATATGAACGAAATTTTTTTCAACAGTGATTTTTGCCTAAAATATAGTACATTTTGCTATTTTATAAAAACGATTAAATTACTTTGTCTAATTTTTTTACAGATTATTGGAAACCTTTCCGATTTTTCTATAAAAATACGATATTTTTTTCATATATTAATGTATAAACTTTGGTTATTTTTGCCCTTTTCTTTTTCTTGACTTAATTTGTTTTAGGCATTAGTATTGTATGTCGAATGAGGGATGAAACTGTGCCATTCAAGTAGTGACAGTTTTTAAAGGAGGTATTTGCAATGAAAACAGTTACAGTTAACTTGAACTCAATCGAGAAAGTTAAGTCTTTCGTTAATGATATTGTTAAGTATGAAAATGATTTTGACTTGGTATCAGGACGCAATTATGTTGATGCAAAATCAATTATGGGGATATTCGCCTTTGATTTGTCAAAACCTTTACAACTTAACATTCATGCTAACGACAATTGTGATGAAATTACAAAATCATTAAAAAATTATCTTTGTTAATTAGAAATCAATTCATATAGCGACAACAGGTCGCACACCCCCCCAAAAAGGGGCTGTCGCTCTAACCATTTATAATCGTTAGGGCACAGTACCTTTTTTGACCATATTTTATTGTTTTCCCCAAAATAATAGTGCGCCTTTTTTCTTTGGCCTTCAGAAAAAAGGTGCACTTAAATAAAGCCCCCATAGAGATTTTTTAATCTGTTTTAAAAGTTTAAAATTTACGCACTTTTTAATGGGAATATAAATCAGTCAGATCCATCTCCTCCACAAACTTTCGTTGCTTAATAAATTTTTATTATTTAATAAGCTCATTATAAATGTCTCTTTTTGAAACGCCCCTGTCCTTTGCAACCATTTTCATTGCAGTCTTTTTGTCCATATCCTGATTCATATAGAATTGAACGTGTTCCTCAATGGTCATTAATTCCCACTGTTCTCTTTTTTCAGCCTGAATTTCTTCCATTGGCTTTCCTGCAATTACTAAAACATACTCTCCTTTTGGCTCCTTGCTGTCATAATATTCAATTGCCTCACTGATAGTTGTCTGAAAAGCTTCCTCGTATTTCTTTGTCAACTCTCTACAAATAGTCAGCGGTCTGTTGCCTATTGTTTTTTCCAGTTCCTTTAAAGTTTTAACTAAACGATGAGGTGCTTCGTAAATAATAGTAGTTCGTACTTCATTTTTTAAGCTTTCAAGTACCTGTTGCTTTTCTTTTTTATCCTTTGGCAAAAATGCCTCAAAAACAAAACGTCTTGTTTTCTGACCTGACATGGTAAGTGCTGTTATGCATGCTGCAGCTCCTGGAAGAGAAGTTACTTCTATTCCTGCTTCATAGCACTGTCTTACAAGTTCTTCCCCAGGATCAGATATTCCCGGAGTTCCTGCATCAGTTATTAATGCAATGTTTTTTCCCTGTAACATATCCTGAACCAACACCTTTGCTTTATCATATTTATTAAATTCATGATAACTTGTCATTGGCGTTTTTATATCAAAATGATTTAACAATTTTATACTGTTTCTTGTATCCTCTGCACCAATTAAATCAACCTCTTTTAGTGTTCTAACTACTCTATAAGTAATATCTTCCAGATTTCCTATTGGTGTCGCACATAAAAATAACTTTCCTGCCATAATTTACCTTTTTCCATATATTTCTAAAATTTCGTCTGTATACACACCCTGTTCTTTGTAGACAATTAGTGGTGCTTCCACTTTCATCATGGACTTGCGTCCTCTATGTCCCTCAATTAAAAGCATGTTTGCGTCTTTATCCTTAAAAGGATGTACCATTCTAAGTCGTTTAGGTTCGATTTTGTACACACTCATAAGATTCATAATTTCTACCAAACGTCTTGGTCTGTGAACCATATAAAATCTTCCACCGGGTTTTAAAACCTTGGCAGCCTCTCTTATAACATCATCAAGAGTACATTTAATTTCATGTCTTGCAATTGCCTTAGGCTCTTCAAAATTCTCAATCCCATGATTTTCTGTCATATAAGGTGGATTGCATGTTACTACATCAAAAGAAGCCGGCTTAAATATAACCGACGCCTCTTTTATGTCACCCTGAACAATGTGTACTTTTTCTTCTAAATGATTAAGAATTACACTTCTCTTTGCCATGTCAGCACTGTCCTGCTGGATTTCCAAAGCATAAAAATCTTCACCCACAGTTTTTGCCTCAAGCAATATTGGGATAATTCCTGTGCCTGTTCCCATATCCAAAACTTTTTCGTTTTCTTTAACCTGGGCAAAGCCTGACAAAAGAACTGCATCCATTCCAAAACAAAAGCGCTTTCTGTCCTGAATTATTTTATATCCGTTTCTCTCCAGGTCATCTATCCTTTCCCCTTCTTTTAAAAACAGATTATTTTCTTTTTCCAAATTCATAATTATCCTTTTGATTTTTCTAATCTAACTTTGAAGCTTCCATATCTTCTAAACCTTTTAATTCTTTTAACTCATCAGAAGCTAACTCAAATTTCTTTTTCTTTGGCTTAAATTTCAATTCATTAACAGAATATTCACGTTCTTCTCTTTCGTCATTTTGCTCAATAACAATTTTAACTTTCTGACGTAAAACATTAACACTCTTAACTTCTCCTTTTAAACCATCAAAAGTTTTAACTGTTTCACCTACATTTGGTAAATTAGAATTCAAATATTCGTATGCTTCCTGCTCATTTTTCAGGCAACACATCAGTCTTCCACATATTCCTGATATTTTGGTAGGATTAAGGGATAAATTCTGTTCCTTCGCCATTTTTATTGACACCGGAATAAATTCTGACAAATATGTGCTACAGCAAAGTGATCTTCCACAAATTCCAATACCACCAAGCATTTTTGTCTCATCTCTTACACCAACCTGTCTAAGTTCAATTCTTGTTTTGAACACTGATGCTAAATCCTTAACCAATTCTCTAAAGTCAATTCGTCCATCAGCAGTAAAATAAAACAATACTTTATTATTATCAAAAGTATATTCTGTATCTATTAATTTCATTTCAAGACCATGTTTTTTAATCTTCTCTTTACAAATAAAGAAGGCCTTCTTTTCCTTATCTTTATTTTGCTTGGCAATCTTGTCATCTTCCTCAGTTGCCACTCTTATGACAGGTTTAAGAGGCATAATAACGTCTTCTTCGTTTTTTTCCTGCACACTCTGTACAACTTTTCCGTATTCAATACCTCTTGCTGTCTCAACAATTACATGATTGCCAACTTCTATTTTAAAATCCAGCGGATCAAAATTATAAATTTTTCCCGCCTGTCTAAATCTAACGCCTATTACCTTTACCATCATTCATCCTTTCTTTTATTGCTAAAAATAAGACTTCCATTGTTACATCAAAATTAACATTTGATTTTATTCTACTCTGAGCCTTATCTAACTGTTGTAAAATAATATTTATACCATAATAATCTATTTTTTCTGACATTTCTTCTATTAACTTATAGTCATCCTGAAATACCAGTTTATCATCACTTTTTGAAGCCTTATATAATAAAACATCTCTGAACCATATTCTAATTAGACTGAAATATTCATCAATCTGCTTCTTAAAAGATGCTGCTTCCTTTACATTATTTGATATTATATCCATGCCACCTTTTTCCAGCGACAACAATGCCCCAACAACATGATTTTTCAAATCCTTAAAATCTTCTGATGTTGCCAGTTCAACTGCCTTTCCAGGGTTACCTCCACTAAAAACTGCTGCCACCGATGCCTCATAAGCACCAATGCCATATTCCCACATTAACTTGTTTTTAATTAATTCCTCTTTCACCGGTCTAATATTCAGAACTACACATCTTGACAAAATTGTTGGCAAAAATGTGTCTGCATTTGTAGTCAACAAAATTATTATTGCATATTCAGGTGGCTCCTCTATTGTTTTAAGCAATGCATTCTGTGCCTGCACAGTCATTTTTTCACTTTCATCAACAATATATATTTTGTACCTGCTACTATATGGCTTAATATCTATATCATCATTAATTTGTTCTCTTATTTCGTCAACACCAATTCCGGATTTCTCATAAGTAACATACTTTATGTCCGGCTGATTTTTGGAATCTGTCTGCTTACACGACTTACAATGCCCACATGCTTTGCCATTAAACTCCTCACATTGCAATGCTTTTGCAAAATCCACTGCAAGCTGCATCTTACCTGTGCCTTTTTCCCCATTAACAATGTAAGCATGAGAAATCTTTCCTATCTTTATGGCATTTTCGAAGTGTTTTACTATATGGTTTTGTCCTAAAATTCTTCCTGACTCCATACTATCCTTTATATCCAACAAAATTTAATAATTTATAAACTACTAATCTTTTAACCTGCAAATTGCAGTCTTTTTTTCCTGTAAACTCTAAAATCCTTTAACTTACAGATTACGGTCTTTTTTTCCGTAAACTTTAAAATTCTTTAACTTACAGATTACGGTCTTTTTTTCCGTAAACTTTAAATTCTTTAACTTACAGATTACGGTCTTTCTTTCACATAAACTCTAAAACCTTTAACTTACAAACGAAGACTTTATTATTCACAAACCTAGCTTTTATCATATCATAATTTATTAATTGTTTCCACAATCTCAGCAATACATCTGTCTAAATCATCATTCATGTATCTTCTTTCAATACCGGCATTTTTGATGTTTTCTTCCTTAAAATCTTCCTCATCTGCAAGAAATCTTCTACAAAGTTCAGCGTATTTTGGCTCTTTCTCCAAGCGCTCTCTTTTTATGGCACGCTCTAATCTTTCACCATTTTTTACTTCTACATATATAGGTACCACCACATCTTTTCCATAATACTTAACCATGGCATTGTAAGACTCCAGAGTTCCTATATAAATGTAATTATCCTCACCCAAATTAATTTGACCGTCATCTAATGTGAAATAACTCCACACTCCGTACACAGTATCATAATCTCTGCACTCAATAATTTTTCCCTGTTTTCTATATTCAGCAAGTTTTTCCCTACTAACAAAATGGTATTCCACACCCTCCTGTTCCCCTTCTCTCATTGGTCTTGTTGTGTAACCAACAATTGTTTTTAAATTTAATTCCTTATTATTTTTCAAATATCTAAAAATTGTATCTTTTCCACTACAACTTTTTCCCAATACAAAAAATATTTTTGACATATCTCCTCCAACTTACAGGCATACTATAATCCATACCATTCCTAATAATTATAATAATAGAATTTTTGACATTCATTATCTAACCTTTAATATCTACTATATGTTCATAATAAGTAATTAATCATTTATAGTAACTAATCAATTATTCATAGTAATTAATTAAATATTTATAATAAATAATCAAATATTTACATAAATTAATAATTAATGTAAATATAAAAAATTTATCTTTTGATAACAATAATTTTTTCATTATCAATTCCCTTTATATTTAAATTAGACATTTTATATTCCATTATTTTTTTCAACATTTGATTTGTAATTAAGTCCCCTGGTACAATAATTGGTATCTCAGGCGGATAAACATACACATATCCTGCACTTACCCGACCTACAGCATTACAAACATCTATTTTTTCTTTTTTGCATAATAATGCCTCATATATTGTCATTACCTGCTCCGTTTTTTCTAATAAAATTTCATTATTTGTTTGCTCTAACAAACTTTTATCTTTAATTTTATCAGCTATATAATTATCTATTTCCACTAAATTATCAGCTAGTCTTAATATCTCATCCATGTTATCACATATAGAAGTCATACCGATTACATAATCTTTGGAACACATTTCTATTTCGAAATTATATTTTTCTCTTAAAATGCTCTCAAGATATTTTCCATCATAAGTTTCATTTATTTTATCGGCACTTAATTCAGTATTGTTTGTTTTGGCATTATCTAATTTAGCATTATTTATTTCTGCTTTATCTGATACTGTATTACTTAATAGGGTATTGTTTAATACAGTATCACTTAATAGGGTATTGTTTAATACAGTATCACTTAATACGGTATTGCTTGATACGGTATTATTTAGTTTTGTAATATTTAATTCTACATTATCTTTTTCTATACTCTTCAACTTCATATTAAGAAAAATAACAATTTTAGAAATATCAAAATCATACACACTGTTTTTTCCTATAATACTACGATCTAACACTTTTAATACTTTAAAATTTTTAACTCTATTATGGAATTTCTTTAGAGTTAATAACATTTCGTTAGCATCTTTTTGCCCTTTTGTTGGTAACTCTCTTATACATTTGTCAAGGCTGGACATAAGTACATAAGATGGACTACTTGACTGATAAACTGATAACATCCTCTGAACATCTTTTACTGAAACTTTGTCCCCCTGCACATGTAAAAAGGCTGTCTGTGTCATTGCAGGAAGCGTTTTGTGTGCACTTTCTATAACAATATCAGCCCCTAATTTATAAGCTGAAGTAGGAAACTCATCACTTAAAATCATATGAGCACCATGTGCTTCATCAACAATAAGAATGCTATTGTGTCCGTGAACAATTTCTGCAATTTTTTTAATATCAGAAACTATACCCTCATAAGTTGGACTTGTTATTACAACAGCTTTAACTTTTATATTTTTCTTTTCTGCTTCGACAAATTTTTGTTCAATTTCTTCCGGTTTATAACCACCACTTATATTAAACCCTTCAACTATTTCAGGATACACATATTCAACATTCAAATCTCTTAGCTGAACAGCATTATAAGCTGATTTGTGACAGTTTCTCCCTAAAATAATAGTATCGCCTATATTTGTAACCGCGGTAATTGCAGATAAAATTCCACATGAACTTCCATTAACAAGAAAAAATGTAGCCTTTGTTCCAAAAAAATCTGAAGCATTTTCCATAGCAGCTTTTATTATTCCCTCAGGATGATGCAAATCATCAAAACCATTTATTTCTGTTATGTCTATATCAAAGGGATCATATTGGTTATTAACATTTACACTTATTTCTTTATCTTCATTTAACTCGTTAACCAAGTTATCAACTGGCTTATTAACTAACTTATTAAAAAAATCTTCATCACCAACAAACGCTTTATTAAAATCAAATAATTTTCTCTGTCGCTTGTGTCCTGGCATATGCAATGGATATCTTCCATTTTTGCTATATTCAATTAATTTACTATATAAACTCTCTTTACTCATAACTTTGATTATAACATAAATGCTAATAAGTAACTAGCAAAGTAAAATATGCAAAAAATACATTAACAACGCCCCCAAAACATATAAACTAATTTTTCTAAACATTTATAAAACAATAAAAATGATAAAAGAAAAAACTGTAGACATTACCGGGTAACATCTACAGTTTCACATAACAAATGCCCAGTTCCGGAATCGAACCAGAGACACGAGGATTTTCAGTCCTCTGCTCTAC
>ERZ839947.2209-NODE-2209-length-14741-cov-2.990399_pt1 | contig 14741 bp, 12 predicted proteins | sample MGYA00519908_ERZ839947 | MGnify/ENA primary metagenome ERZ839947 (study PRJEB31850, sample SAMEA3708857) | human gut metagenome | biome: human gut; feature: human-associated habitat; material: faeces | place: China | collected 2014 ... | reverse complement strand
GGGTTGTAGACCTCCACGATGATGGGCTGGTCGCCCAGCATGACCTCGTACTCCACTTTGGCACCGTAGTAAGTGGCCCGGGAGACACGGCCGGGCAGGGGGCCCTCTTCCTCAGAGAGGAGAATAGACTCCGGACGAACCGCCAGGCAGCAGGGGCCGTCCTTCTGGACGCCCTCCATCTTGCCGGGGGCGGGGATGGGGAAGGTGTGGCCGCCCACTTCCACCAGGGCGTTCTCGCCGTCCATGCCGCGGAAGGTGCCGTCGATGAAGTTGGCCTTGCCGATGAAGTTGGCCACGAACCGGCTGTTGGGCTGCTCATAGATCTCTGTGGGCGTGCCCTGCTGGCAGATGACGCCGTCCTTCATGATGACCACCCGGTCGGAGATGGCCATGGCCTCGGACTGGTCATGGGTGACATAAAGGGAGGTGATGCCCAGCCGTTTCTGAAGGGCCCGGAGCTCGTCCCGCATGCTCTCCCGCAGCTTGGCGTCCAAGTTGGACAGGGGCTCGTCAAACAACAGCACGCTGGGCTCAATGACCACGGCGCGGGCCAGGGCCACCCGCTGTTGCTGTCCGCCGGAGAGCTGGTTGGGGAACCGGCGCTCCATACCGGTCAGCTGCATCAGCTCCATGACGGCGTTGGTGCGGCGGACCACCTCATCCTGGGAGACCTTGGCCACTTTTAGACCGTAGGCCACGTTCTCCCAGATGTTCAGATGGGGGAACAGAGCGTAGCTCTGGAACACCATGGAGATGCCCCGCTTGTTGGGGGGGATCTTGGCAACATCCCGCTCACCGATAAACACGCTGCCGCTGGTGGGGTACTCAAAGCCGGAGATCATCCGCAGAGTGGTGGTTTTGCCGCAGCCGGAAGGGCCCAGCAGCGTCACCATCTCGCCGTCCTGGATGTTCAGGTTGATGTGGTCCACAGCCACGAAATCCTTGCCGGTATCCGGCTGCTGGAAGATCTTGGTGATCTCTTTTAAAACCACGCCGGAGCTCTTTTGGCCCAGCGCCGACTTTTCCATCTGCTTGCTCATTTTGTTTCCTCCGTTTTCTCGTGAATGCCTGCGCCCTTGGGCACCCTGGAGCGGGGGGCCAGCAGCAGGTTGATCAATCCGTTGAAAATGCCGATAAACACCAGCAGGATTACGACCATCATAGTGACGAAGGCCGCGGCCTGGCTGTATTTTGCCTGGTCAAAGAGCGTGTAGATCTTGCTGGTGACCAGATCCCAGCGGGGAGAGACCAGGAAGATGATGGCGCTGACGGCAGTGATGGCCTTCACGAAGGAGTACACCAGGCCGGAGAAGAAGGCGTTGCGCAGCATAGGCAGGGAGATCCGGCGGAAGGAGTAGCCGCTGCCGGCACCCAGAATGGTGGAGGCCTCTTCAATGGAGTTGTCGATCTGCAGCAGCGTGGTGGTGCCGGACTCAATCGCCACCGGCATATTCCGGAACACGAACACGATCACCAGGATGGCAGCGGTGCCGGTGAGCACCAGGAAGCCGGTGTTGAAGGCCAGGATGTAGGCGATGCCCAGCACAGTGCCGGGGACGGCGAACATCAGAACAGAGGACACCTCGATAAACCGTTTGCCGTAGTAGTCCCGCTTGGCGGTGATGTAGGCGATGACCATGCCCAGCAGGCCGCCGATCAGCGCTCCGATCAGACCCAGGATAATGGAGTTCCGCAGGCTGTCCCAGCCCTGCTGCAAGGCGCGGGTGTACTGGTCCAGGGTGAGGGTGTAGTCGTAGCCCCAGGTCTTGACGAAGGAACCAAAGACCACTGTGCCGTAGAACAGGATGATGACCGCGGCCACCACCAGGCAGACAGCGAACAGGGGCCATTTGATATGGGGCTCATCGATGAGCTTGCGGGCCTGGGTGGGCTTGCCCGTGACGGTGACGAAACTCTTTTTGTTGACCCAGTATTTGTTCAGCAGATAGGCCAGCATGGTAGGCACCAGCATCAAAAGCGCCAGCACGGAGCCCTTCTGCATGTCATAGCTGCCGGTGATGGTTTGATAGACTTCCACAGATAAGGTGGTGAAATCGCCGCCGATGGTGGCGGGATTGGAGAAGTCCTCCAGAGACTGGATGAACACCAGCAGGCAGCCGGAGATGATGCCCGGCAGGGACAGCGGGAAGGTGACCGTCCAGAAGGTGTGCCACCGGCTGGCGCCCATGTTGCAGGCGGCGTCCTCCACCGATGCGTCGATGGAGGAGAGGATGCCGGAGAGGGTCATATAGGCGATGGGGAAGAAACTCAGCACCTGCACCACGATCAGGCTGCCCATGCCGTAGACGTCGTTGTCCGTGATCTTCAGCAGCCCGTTGGTAATCAGCCCCTGCCGCCCGAACAGAAAGATGATGGACAGGCACAGAATGAAGGGCGGGGACAGGATGGGCAGGGTGGCGATGGTCTTCAGAAAGCCCTTGCAGGGGACGTTTGTGCGGGTGATGGTATAGGCGAAGATGTAGCCGATGAAGGTGGCGATCACTGCCACGATCACTCCCAGCACCATGGTGCGGCCGAACGTCTTTAAATACCGGGAGGTGGAAAAGATCTCCGCCGCGGTAGCCAGGGAGAAAGTCCCGGACGCATCGGTCAGGCTGAAGAGCAGAATCTTCACCAGGGGATAGATGACGAATAAAAGCAGGAGCACGATGACCGTAAGGATCGAAATCAGCATGATGGGCTGACGCATGATCATCTTGGATTCGTTCCGCCTTTTCAGGCGGGCGGCGCTTTTGCCGCCCGAACCAGCAGCGTTTGCCATTTGGGTTCCTCCTGTTGATTTTCAAGCGTTTGGCAAGAGGACTTCCTCCCCGCCGGGGAGGAAGTCCTGTAGGCATAGAGAGAATCTTCCGGAATTACTCCAGATTTTCAGAGCTGGCGATGTTCGCCTCGAACTGCGCGACGAACTCGTCCTTGTGCTCGGCAGCCCAGACGGCATCATAGTCGATGACGGCCACGGAGTCCAGCGTCACCAGACCCTCGGCCGGAGTGGCCTGGGAGTTGGTGGGCACCCGGAAGGAATTGTTCTCGGCATACAGGTTCTGACCCTCTGCAGAGCACATGAAGTCGATGAACTTCTTGGCGTTTTCCTGCTCGTCAGCGGGACCGCCCTTGATCAGGGCCATGGCACCCACCTCATAGCCGGTGCCGTCGGTGGGGAAGGACAGCTCGATGGGATAGCCCTCGGTGGTGGGCTGCAGACCGTCGTGAGAGAAGGTCAGGGCAATGGCCGCCTCGCCCAGGGCCACGCCGTTGGGAGCGGCGGAACCGGACTTGGTGTACTGGGACATGTTCTTGTCCAGCTCCTTCAGGTAATCCCACACGGCATCCTCACCCTTCAGCTGGATCAGCGTGGCCAGAACGGTGTAGGCGGTGCCGGAGGTGGCGGGGTGGGCCATAATGATCATATCCTGATACTTGGGATCCAGCAGGTCATCCCAGCTGGTGGGATAATCATACCCTTTGTCCGCGAACCAGTCCTTGTTGCAGGCGAAGGCGATGGCGCCCACATAGATGGGGTTCCACACGCCGTCGGGGTCCAGATAGTTCTCCGGGGTGTTGGACAGCTCGGGGGACTGATAGGCCTCCAGCAGGCCCTGGCTGGAGGCGGCGATGTAGTTGTCGGTGGAGCCGCCGAACATCAGGGAGGCCTGGGGATTGTCCTTCTCAGCAGCCACGCGGGTCAGCATCTCACCGGCGGAGAGCCGCAGAGCGTTGACCTTGATGCCGGTGGCCTCCTCAAACGCGTTGAAGTAGTAGGCCACCTCGGCCTCGGGGAATGCCGTGTAGACGGTCAGCTCGTTGCTGCCGCTGGACTCCCCACCGTCCCCTTCGGAGGAGGTGTCACTGTTGCCGCCGCCGCAGGCGGTGAGCATTCCCAGCGTCATGGCCAGGGTAAGGAGCAGCGCGAATAGACGTTTGCTCTGTTTCATAAGAGTGTCTCCTTTTCACCAATTTTAGGTTCCGGATCCTCCGGGATTTTAGAGATATTGTAGCATCTCCGGAAAAGAGTGTCAATAATTGGTAACGTTTGCACACAGGAGGAACCCCATAAGGCAAAGACAAAAATAGAAAAAATGTATTTGCATAAGAGACAAAAATGGCGGCGGCGCTGGCTTTTTCCGGAAGTTTTGTTAAAAAGCGGAAGGGGAAATTGGTGAAACTATAAAATTTATGACAGCGCTTACTTTCAAACATGTGCCCTTCAAAACCGTTTCGTATCCCCGGGACCCGGCTGGACTGAAATTGCCCAAATTTTTCTCCAGGCTTTAGGCAATCAGCCGAAGATTTCCGCCAAAGTGTGGAAGATATTGACTTCTCTTCCGGCTTGTGATAAACATAAAAGAAACAATTTGGGCGCTTTGGGTTCGTCGAAATTTGTCAAGAATGCTGAGAATGGCGCCGTTCAAACAGCTTTATTTAACCATGCAACCGTTTCCGGGAATATGCGGCAACATCTGCCGCAGAGGTGACCTGCCGAAAGAGAGGGGAGAGTTGGCGGAGCCATTCCTCCCCTTTTTATTGTTTGACTGCCCGGCGCGGGGCGGAGAGAGGAGTGTGCACAGAATGATGGAAGGACTGGCATACCTGCGGGAGATGAACGTGGCCTCCGTCCTGCTGCGCCTGACTGTGGCCATGCTCTTCGGGGGCTTCATCGGACTGGAGCGGGAGCGGAAGCGCCGGCCGGCAGGCTTCCGGACCTATATGCTGGTATGCTTGGGCGCGGCGCTGACCATGCTGCTCAGTCAGTATGAGAGCTACATGGTGACCCACGCCTGGCATGAGACCGCCATGGAGATCGGCCTGCGGACGGATGTGTCCCGCTTCGGCGCCCAGGTCATCAACGGCATCGGCTTTCTGGGTGCGGGCACCATCATCGTCACCGGCAAGCAGGAGGTGAAGGGACTGACCACGGCGGCGGGCCTTTGGGCGTCCGCCTGTATGGGTCTGGCCATCGGCGCGGGATTTTACGAGTGCGTACTTTTGGGCTTCCTGCTGATCCTGCTGACCAACCGGCTGCTGCCCTTCGTGGAGGATGCCATCATCGAAAGCGCCCGGAACATGAACATCTATGTGGAATTCCAGACGCTGGACAATCTGGGGGACATCATTGCCCGCATCAAGTCTCAGGGCGGACAGATTTATGAAGTGGATCTGGACCGGGGCCGGGAGGAGCGGTCCAAGAATCCCAGCGCGGTGTTCTCCATTCGGCTGCCCGGCAGGCACTACCACGTCCGGGTCCTGGCGGCGATCTCCGAGTTGGAGAGCGTCTACACCATTGATGAAATCTGAGGGAGGTGCGGAGATTGCTGCCGATTTTTGACGGTGTGCGGGATGTGACCGTGCTGTCCACCACGCTGCGGATGCTGCTGGCGGTGGTGTGCGGCGGTCTCATCGGGCTGGAGCGGGAGTACAAGCGCCGGCCGGCGGGGTTCCGCACCCATATCCTGATCTGCCTGGGGGCGGCCATGACGACCCTCACCAGCCAGTTCCTTTATTTGAACCTCCATTACTACACGGACATGGCCCGGCTGGGAGCCCAGGTGGTGGCGGGCATTGGCTTCATCGGCGCAGGCGCCATCATCGTCACCCGGCGCCGCCGGGTGAAGGGGCTCACTACGGCGGCGGGACTCTGGGCGGCGGCCATTGTGGGCCTGTGCCTGGGCGGCGGGTTCTACGAGGGCGGCATCTTCGCCACGGCGCTGATTCTGGCGGCGGAGATGTTCCTGTCCAAGCTGGAGTACCGGATGCTGGACAACGCCCCGGAGGTGAACCTCTATATGGAGTACAGTAACAAGACCTGCCTGGACAATGTGCTGCGGCTGTTCCGGGATTTGAACCTGAAGGTGCTGAACATGGAGATTACCCGCTCTACGGAGACGGAGACGCACAATGCCTGCGCCCTCTTTACCCTGCGGCTGAACAAGCGGTGCCGGGTGGAGCAGCTGATCCCCAAGATGAACGCCACGGAGGGCGTGGTGTCGGTAGAGGAGTTGTAACAGCGGCGCAAGCCGGAAGAATAGGAGAGAGACTATGAAAAAAACGTATGACGTACTGGTGATCGGCCCGGTGTCCCTGGATCACAACATCGACTATCAGGGCAACGAACGCAAGGAGGTGGGCGGCGCCGTGGTGGCCTCCGGCTTTGCGGCTGCCAAAAGCGGCAACCGCACCGCCGTGTTTACCAAGCTGAATCCCGCGGATGCGGATGTGGAGGAGCGGTTCGCCGGGTCCGGTGCGGATGTGTACTGGAAGCCGTCTCAGGCCACCTGCTCCATCCGCAACCAGTATTTCACCGCCGACAAAGAAAAGCGGGCCTGCACCTCCATGGGGGTGTGCGATCCCTTTCGGTTCGATGAGCTGCCGGATATCGAGACCAAGATCTATCACTTCGCCGGCCTGGTGTACGGCGACTTCGACGGTGCCCTCTTTGCCGAGGCAGCCAGGCACGGCAAGGTGGCGGTGGATGTCCAGTGCCTGCTGCGCCATGTGGAGGCGGACAGGACCATGGCCTTCCACGACTGGGCGGAAAAGAAGCAGTACCTGCCGGTGATCGACTACCTCAAGACCGACGCGGCGGAGGCGGAGATCCTGACGGGCCTCACCGATCGGGCGGAGGCCGCCAAGCTCCTGCACAGCTGGGGCGCCAAGGAGGTCCTCATCACCCACAACACCGAGGTGCTGGCCTACGACGGGGTGACCACCTACACCTGTCCCATCAAGGCACGGAACCTCTCCGGCCGGACCGGGCGGGGCGACACCACCTTTGCCGGCTATATCACGGAGCGCCAGCGGGCCGGGGTGGAGGAGGCTCTGCGGTACTGCACGGCCCTGGTCTCCCTGAAGATGGAGACGCCGGGCCCCTTCCAGGGCACCCGACAGGATGTGCTGGATTATATCCGGGAGTTTTATTGAGAAGGCACAGGAGCCGTCCGCAGACAGCGGACGGCTCCTGTACAAAAACTCCATTGACAATGGGTATTGTCCGTGATAAGGTAACAAGTGTCAATTACATAAAGGCAAACGAAGTCCCTAGAGAAACGGCGCAAGCCTGCCGAAGGAGTGAAACTCTCAGGTGTCCCGGCACGGGATGAGGACTAGGGATGGATGTGGCTCTGGAGAAGCTCAGATGAGTACCGAAGGTGCAAGGCGGGAAATCCCGCTGAATCTCTCAGGTAAAAGGACAGAGTAAAGGGCAGGCCCTTCCGCACAGCGGAGGGGGCCGGCGCTTTGTTGGGCTGGGCAGGGTCTGTCCGGCCCTTTTCGTTTGCGGACAAGGAGAGAGAAAACATGGACATGGATCTGTTGGCCGCAAAGGTCAGCGAACTGGCCGGCTTTGTGTGGAACGGCCTGCTGCTGTATCTGCTGGTGGGTACCGGCATCATCTTCACCATCCGCACCCGGTTCATCCAGGTGCGCAAATTCGGCGCCGGCTTCCGGCGGCTGTTCGGCAGCGTGAACCTCAACGGCGAGAAGGCCGGCAAGGAGGGCATGAGCTCCTTCCAGGCGGTGGCAACCTCTATCGCCGCCCAGGTGGGCACAGGCAACATCACCGGCTGCGCCACCGCCATGATCTCCGGCGGCCCCGGCGCCATCTTCTGGATGTGGCTGGCGGCCTTCTTCGGCATGGCCACCATCTACGGCGAGGCGGTGCTGGCCCAGACCTTCAAGACCAAGGACGAGACGGGGCACGTCATCGGCGGACCCGTCTACTACATCCGGCAGGCATTCAAGGGGACCTTCGGCAAGATCCTAGCGGGCTTCTTCGCGCTGGCTATCATCTTCGCCCTGGGCTTCACCGGCAACATGGTCCAGTCCAACGCCATCAGCAACGCCTTCCAGGAGGCGCTGGGCATCCCCACCTGGATCGTGGGCGTGGTGCTGGCGGTGGTGGCCGCCTTCATCTTCCTGGGCGGCGTCACCCGCATTGCCGCCGTCACGGAGAAGCTGGTGCCTGTCATGGCCTGCTTCTATCTGGTGGGCGGCCTCGTCATGCTGATTGCCAATATTACCAACCTGCCTCACGCCTTTGCCCTGATTTTTGAGGGTGCCTTCAACCCCCAGGCCATCCTGGGCGGCGCCGTGGGTATCGGCGTGCGGGAGGCCATGCGCTACGGCGTGGCCCGGGGCCTGTTCTCAAACGAGGCAGGCATGGGTTCTACCCCCCACGCCCACGCCATGGCCAAGGTGGAAAAGCCCCAGGACCAGGGCGTTGTGGCCATGGTCTGTGTGTTTATCGACACCTTTGTGGTCCTGACCATAACCGCCCTGGTGATGATTACCAGCGGCGCGCTGAACGTGGGCAACATGGCTGCCAATCCGGCGGCGGAGAACATGGCCCAGGTGGCGTTTTCCACGGTGTTCGGCAGCTTCGGCAATTTCTATGTGGCCATCTGCCTGCTGTTCTTTGCCTTCTCTACCATCATCGGCTGGTACTTCTTCGGCGAGCAGAACGTGAAGTATCTATTCGGTGTGAAGGCTGTCAAGGTCTACGCCTGCATTGCGGTGGTGTGCGTGGCCCTGGGGGCTGTGCTGGAGGCTCCCCTGGTCTGGAACCTCTCCGACCTGTTCAATGCGCTGATGGTGTTCCCCAACCTGCTGGCGCTGCTGGCCCTCAGCGGGCTGGTGGCCAAGGCGGCCAGGGGAGGGGACGCCCTGCGCAAATAAGCGCCCCGCCCAGAAAGAGACCCTCCGCCCGAAGTTCCGGGCGGAGGGTCTCTTCAAGCATCCCGGGCGGGGAGGGCCGGACCGCCCTGGCCGTAGGGGAGGGTGAAGACCGGGATGCCCTCCATGGCCGGGGCGATGGCGTACATGGGATAAAAAAACGACAGACCCTCCGCCGTAAGATAGAAGTTCTGCGGGTTGAAATGGCGCCGCAGCAGCCGGCGGACGCCCTCATGGTACCGGGAGATCCCAGCCGTCTCCTGCCGCTGGATCTCCGCCTCCGCTGCCTCCATCAGCCGCCGCTTCCATCCGCTGCGGCGGGGAAAGAAGGCGGACAGAGGCACCGGATAGCCGGAGGTCAGATCCCAGGTATCCCCATGGCGCAGAAGCGTGGGGCGCCCTGAAAAGCCGCTCTCCCGGGACTGGGTATACAGGCTCCAGAGGCCGCCGTCGTTGTAGGTGACCTGATAGGTCAGCTCCGCCCGGAAGTGGGGCAGGGGCAGGCTGGCCGCCAGAGCAGCGCGGTATTCCTCCGCCGCCGCAGGCAGGAGGTACGTCTCACAATAGCGTAGGAAGGAACGGCACTGGAGCTGGTAATACCGCCGGATGCGGCGGGAGACTTTGTCCGCTGCTGGAACTGGTTCCGGCAGGGAGATGGAGGCGGAGAGCACAGGGATCTCCTCTACGGTCCATTCCCGCTCCGCGGTCATGGCCTCTGCGTGCAGCTGGGTGAGAGGTTCGTTCATAGGCGCCGCTCCTTCCGAAAAGATGTTCTGCACCAGCCTATGCCCTGCCGCCGGGCGGGGTGACTGGACACGCTTTAAAGTGCAAGAAATTTTTTCTGTCCGGAGCCCTTTACTTTCACGCGGCAGAGTGTTAAAATGCATCTTGGCGGCGAAGCGCCGCAAATCTGTTGGAGCCTCCCAGAAAGGGTACTGGATATGGTAAAGATCGGCAAGAAGGAAAAGAACGGCGAGCTGTACAAGGCGATTCTGCTGCTGAAGGACGAGCAGGAGTGCTATGAGTTCTTCCAGGATCTGTGTACCGTGTCGGAGCTGCGGGCCATGGAGCAGCGGTTCGAGGTAGCCTCCCTGCTGGACGACGGCATGATCTATAACGAGATCCTGGAGCGCACCGGCGCCTCCAGCGCCACCATCAGCCGGGTGAACCGGTCCCTCAGCTACGGCACCGGGGCCTACGAGAAGATTTTCGCCCGGTACAAGAAGCGGGACAAATGAGCAGTTATGACGCCCTGGCCGCCAGCTACGATGCCCTGACAGTGGATGTGGAATACCGCCGGCGGGCAGACTACCTGACGCGGCAGTTCCACAGAAGCGCCCTCCCGGTGGAGACGGTGCTGGACCTGGCCTGCGGAACCGGCACCATGGCCTGCCTGCTGGCGGAGCGGGGATACCGGATGATCGCCGTGGACGGATCCGAGGAGATGCTGACCCAGGCGGCCTGGAAGGCGGCGGCGTTGGAGCAGCCGCCGATGTTCCTGCACCAGTCCATGCCCCGCCTGCACCTGGGCATGGAGGTGGATGCGGCGATCTCCACCCTGGACGCGCTGAACTACCTCACCCGGACGGCAGACCTGCGGGAGACGCTGCGGCGGGTATACCGCTGGCTGCGGCCCGGCGGACTGTTCCTGTTCGATGTGAACACCCCCTATAAGCTCCGGCGGATGGACGGGCAGGTCTATCTGGACGAGACAGAGGACAGCTACTGCGTCTGGCGGACCTTCTACGCCCCCGGCCGGAAGATCTGCACCTATCAGGTGGACCTGTTCCGGCTGAACGCCAACGGGAGCTGGGACCGGGCCTTTGAGGAGCACCGGGAGCGGGCCTGGGGGCGGGAGGAGCTGGAGACGTATCTGACGGAGGCGGGCTTCGGCGCTGATCTGGGGGCCGAAAAGTTTCTGGATATCAAGTGCCGTAGGGCTGGACTGCGTCCGGATGCAGTGGTCATCGTGGCCACGGTCCGGGCCCTGAAGCTACACGGCGGCGCCGATAAAACTCAGTTGGCCACGGAGGACACGACGGCCCTGCGCCGAGGCATCCCCAATCTGCTGCGGCACATCGAGAACATCACGCAGGTCTACGGTCTGCCGGCAGTGGTGGCCCTGAACCGCTTCACCAGCGACACGGCGGCAGAGCTGGCACTGGTGCAGGAGGCCTGCGCCGCCTACGGGGCGGAGGTGGCCCTGTCGGAGGTGTGGGAGAAGGGCAGCCGGGGCGGCATGGAGCTGGCCTGCGGCGTTCTGCGGGCGTTGGAGCGGGAAAACCACTTCCGCTTCGCCTACGATGCCGCTCTTCCCATCCGGGACAAGCTGCTGGCCCTGACCCAAAGGGTCTACGGTGGCCGCAATGTGGCCTATACCGAGGAGGCCGACCGGGAGATCGACCGCCTGACGGAGCTGGGCTTCGGCGGCCTGCCGGTGTGCGTGGCCAAGACCCAGTACAGTCTTTCCGATGACCCCAAGAAGCTGGGCGCCCCTCAGGGCTTCATCCTGACGGTGCGGAAGGTGAAGGTCTCCGCCGGAGCCGGGTTCATCGTGGCCCTGACGGGGGACATTCTCACCATGCCGGGTCTGCCCAAGACCCCGGCGGCAGAGGCCATCGACGTGGACGAAAACGGCGTCATCTCCGGCCTGTTCTGATAGGTAACATAACACGATAAAGATATGAAAAAACGCATCGCATCTGCATAGCAGATGCGATGCGTTTTGTTCTCTTATCCCCTCAGAACAACCGCCGGCCCGTCAGGAAGTGGCTGGCATAGTAGCTCTCGCTGAAGGAGCTGATCTTCACGCAGTTGAATCGAGAATCGGAGGTGGCATGGATGAACTGCCCGTCCCCGATGTAGATGCCGCAGTGGGAAGCGGCGCTGGAGGAGAAATCCGCATCCTGAAAGAACACCAGATCCCCCGGCTGCAGTTCCCCGAAGCCCACCGCCGTGCCGTAGCTCAGCTGATCCGTGGCTCCGTGGGGCAGATGCACCCCGAACTGCTGATAAATGTACATGGTATAGCCGGAGCAGTCAAAGCCGCTGGGAGACGCCCCGCCATAGGCGTAAGGCACCCCCTGATAGGACAGGGCCAGCGCCACCAGATCCGACGCCGATCCGGAGACCGTTCCGGCGTCGCCGCCGCTGGGTAGGTCGTCGGAGCCGCCGGAAGAACCGCCATCGGAGGACGTATCTCCCCCGGCTTGGGGCCGTGAGGCAGACAGCTCCAGATAGTCCCCGGAAACGTAGCCGCTCACCCCGTCGTAGTCTACATAAAACCAGCCGTTTTCAAACCGGGACACCGACACCCACGCCCCATTGGGGAGGGATGTCACCGTTTCATAGCCGGTACCGGCCCCGGAGCGCAGATTCAGCGCATCCGCCGTCACCTGTCCGTAGCCGGTCAGGCCGGAGGTCCGCAGGTCCAGATACTCCCCGGAGAGATAGCCCTCGATGCCGTCGTAGCGCACCTGATACCAGCCGCCGCTCTTTCCCGTGACGGCCACCGTGGTGCCATAGTCCACCAGCGCCAGCGCCTCGGCGTCCCAATCGCCGCTGCGGCGGATGTAGAGGGCGTCAGTGGTGACAGCCGCCGCCAGCACGGAGGTATCCGTCGCCGGAAGGCTCTCCTCCTCCGCAGGCTCCGCTGTCACGTCTGCCGTCGGCTCCGCCGTCTGGGGGGCCGCCAGAGCCGCAGTCTCCGCCGCCTTCAGCTTCTCCAGCGCCTCTCTTGGCACCACCATGCCCAAGTGGACGGCGGGGGAAACCACATTCTCCGGCGGCGTGCGCTCCGCGGTGAGATGTACCGTACACAAAGCCGCCAGCAGGATCACCAGCGCCGCCAGCAGAAATTTTCGTGTCATGCCGGACACCCTTTCTCTCGCTTATTTCCCGGCCAGAGCCCGCTCCAGCCAGATGGAGCCCACGTCCATGGCTGCGTACAGGCTGTCCTTCTCGGACTTCTTCACCACCCGGTCACGGGACTTCAGGTCGGGATCCGTCAGCTGCAGCTGCACGGACACACGGGTGGCCACGTCCATGTCCTGCTCCTTCTTGGTGTCCAGGATCTGCAGCATAATGATGTACTTGTCCGCCATGCTGCCGTAGTAAATGATGTTGTCGATACGGCGCAGAGGGTGGTTTTTATAGATGAGACCCTCGGTCTTTTTGTTTTCAGCCATTTGAATAACTCCCTTCTTTAATAGAACCATACACTTGTAACCAAATTGTAACACACACCGCTCCCCTTGTCAATTCGCCCGCCGGGAAAAAGCCCGCCGCTTTCTGTCGTCGGTATCATTCCACGCCCTCCCGCCGCTAAATTTTTAGCATCCACATTAATTTTATCTCATATTAGTAAGGTTTCATGATCCCATTTTACAGCGATTTTCGCATACACAGCGCAGATAGTGAAATCCTTTCCGCCAAATCCCCCATAGTTTCGTCACGTTTTCGTCACATAACAGAAAACAACCTCTCTATACGCTAAAAAGTGCTTGCCAAAAAATGGCAGTTGGTGTATAATGACCAGAGATTTTCAAAAGAGGAGACCTTGCCATGTCTGCTATGACTGCTTCGGAGCGCCGCCAGCAAATCGCCCGGCTGCTTTCCGCATCCCAAGCGCCTATCAGCGCCACGACCCTTTCTCAGGAGCTGGGCGTCAGCCGTCAGATCATCGTGGGGGATATCGCCCTGCTGCGTGCCGCCGGTCAGGAGATCACCGCCACCGCACGGGGCTATGTGATCCCCGCACAAAATGGCCTGCTGCGCCGCATCGCCTGTATACACTCTGCCGAGGAGACACGGGACGAACTCGACGCCATGGTGGACTGCGGCTGTACCGTGGTGGACGTCATCGTGGAGCACCCGGTCTACGGGCAGCTTACCGCTCCCCTGCACCTGTCCAGCCGTCTGGACGTGGATCAGTTCATGAAGCGCATGGACGGGGCCGCCCCCCTGTCCCAGCTCACCGGCGGCGTGCATCTGCACACCCTCTCCTGCCCGGACGAGACCGCCTATGAGCATCTGCTGCAGCTTCTGCGCCAGCGGGGCTTTCTGGTGGAGTGACCACCGACCCTAAAAGAACGACCATTTCCCCTTTTCCCGGCGGAGGCCCTCCCTCCGCCGGGAATTTTTCTGTTGACAAATGGAAAAGAGCCGCTATAATATTGGAAAGTGGTCATGTGTCAAGACACCAAAGTTTACCAATAAGAGAGGGACACTCATGAACAAATTCAAAGCATTTCTGGCCCGGAAGAACATCGCATTCTCCGCCAAGCGCTACTTTATCGACGCCATGGGAGCTATGGCGCAGGGTCTCTTCTGCACCCTGCTGGTGGGGACCATCCTCAACACTCTGGGGACGCAGCTGCACATCGGCTTCCTGACGGAGAGCATCGTCACCATCGGCAAGGGCGAGGGGGCCGTGGCCTACACCATCGGCAGCCTGTGCTCCGCCATGGTGGGCCCCGGCATGGCGGTAGCCATCGGCCGGGCGCTGGAGGCCCCGCCGCTGGTGCTGTTCTCCCTGATCCCTGTGGGCTTCGCCACCAACTCCATGGGCGGAGCCGGCGGCCCGCTGGCGGTGCTGTTCGTCACCATTCTGGCCGCCGAGCTGGGTAAGGCCGTCAGTAAGGAGACTAAGATCGACATTCTGGTGACGCCCATCGTCACGGTGCTGGCGGGTATCGGCTTCGCCGCCCTCATCGCTGCCCCGGTGGGCAAGGCCGCCTCCGCCGTGGGACAGGCCATCATGTGGGCCACGGAGCTCCAGCCCTTCTTCATGGGGATCATCGTCTCCGTGGTCATCGGTGTGGCTTTGACGCTGCCCATCTCCTCCGCCGCCATCTGTCTGGCGCTGGGCCTGACGGGTCTGGCCGGCGGCGCTGCCGTGGCAGGCTGCTGCGCCCAGATGATCGGCTTCGCCGTCATGAGCTTCCCGGAGAACCGCTGGGGCGGTCTGGCGGCGCAGGGACTTGGTACCAGTATGCTGCAAATGGGCAACATCGTCCGCAATCCCCGTGTCTGGATCCCCCCCACGCTGGCCGCCG
>ERZ839947.2208-NODE-2208-length-14743-cov-3.403459_pt1 | contig 14743 bp, 10 predicted proteins | sample MGYA00519908_ERZ839947 | MGnify/ENA primary metagenome ERZ839947 (study PRJEB31850, sample SAMEA3708857) | human gut metagenome | biome: human gut; feature: human-associated habitat; material: faeces | place: China | collected 2014 ... | reverse complement strand
TTAGTTTCAGACGCTTGAAACTTTTGTTCCCAAGGCTTGAAACTTCCAGTTTCATTACGGGAAACAAATAGTTTTAAACCTTTGAAACAAAATTGAATAGGGTGCGTCTCTGTCTTGTCAATGAGAGACACACCCTATTCCGTATAACTTATGTTGATAACTGTTTATTTCGCTTGTAACTTGGTGACAATCGTTGCCGTAACCGTCGGATCGTCAGAACTACCGGCATTACCAGTCAGGTTTTGAATATATACCACTCCTTTTTGTCCATCTTGCGTCTGGTATGCATATACTTTTCCATTCTCTATTTCAATACTTTCTGTTGTTGGTGACAAATTCTTTAGAGGAGTGTCATCAATTCTGCTGATTGCGTTGAACTGTTCTAAGGTCATATTCGTAACTCCGAATTTAGTATTGCGAGCACCGTTAAAGGTTAAGCTATGCTTGGCAGGAGAGATTAATACTGCTTTTCCATTCTTATTTTCCATACCTATATTAACTTCAGCAGCATATTGACCCGCTTCACGGCTCTTATAGATGCGGCCATATAACCATTCGGCATAGAATACTCCCCAATATTTGTCAACTGATTCCAATTTCTTATCACTATGTTCAGAAAAGATAACAGCAGGAGTGATTTCTACTACAAAGTTTTTCTGAAAGTCTTCTCCTTCAGCATCAGTTACACTAATTTTGATCGCTTTGTTTTCTGACAGGTTTGTTATAGTATATGAAAAATCATAATTACTTTTAGGTTCGTCAAATGTTTGTCTGGTACTCTCGATGACAGATATCGCCGCACCGGTTTCAGCATTGGCTGTGCTGATAACGAAGGAGGTAAGTCCTGCTGTAGAAGTGATGCTTCCTTTTACCGTATATTCTTTGATACCTTTCGGAGTAGTTACCAAGTTCGTTCCTCCTTCAAAATTGAATAGTACAGTAGGAACATAATCAATATTAGCTTCATTTTCACAAGAGGTAAGTGAAAACAGGAAGATAAATAACGTATAAAATAAATGTTTTGCTTTCATATTATTGTAAAATTATTGGTTTATAAATCTGATTACCACCCGGCGTTTTGTTCAATATTCTGACTGTTGTCAACTTCTTGCTGCGGGATTGGGAAATGGTAACATTTGGAAAGAAAAATACGTTCTTCCAGCAGGCTTCTGGTATATGTAGGATTTTCTAGGCTGCCTGTTACAGTAACCTTGTATACTGGTTTAGAGAACCATTCTTCCGCTTTGGCCCATCGGCGGGCATCGAAGAAACGATTGTCTTCGAATGCAAATTCTACACGATATTCTTTGTAGATGCGCTGTCTGAGTTCGTCCTTATTCCAATTTTTGTTTTCATCTAATTCTCCTACACCGGCACGTTTGCGTATCAGGTTGACTGTTTTTACTGCATTTTTGCTGTCACCCAATTCATTAAGTGTCTCTGCATACCCAAGTAATATTTCCGCATAACGTATCATTTGGGGGTTACAGTCATAATTGGAGTTTCCCGAACTTTTGTGTCCGATTCTATCGTCGAGATATTTCAGGACGAGATAACCGGATGATTTGCTTTTATCATCTACGTCAGTCATATCCAACGCTTGTTGGGAACCATTAAGATCGAATGTGTTGCCATGATAAAAGATTGTCATTTTAAGGCGTGGATCCCGGTTTTCATAAGGATTCTTATCGTCATATCCTGAATTTTTATTAATGATAGGCTGGCCATTGGCATCGTATCCGGTGATTGGTTCAGTACCGTCTTTCATGTCGTAAGCATCTACCAGATTCTGAGTGGGAGTACATCCCACATAAGATTTTTCATTCCAGGGAGCTCCTTGGGGAAGATTACTATGCATGGTGGCATTGGCAGCGAGTAGATATGTATATATATTTTCTTTGGTTTTACGCTCGCAGAAATAATGTGCATAACTTAATTCCGGATTTTGCGTGTCATAATATAAATCATAGATATTCAATCCCATGACTGCTGATAATGCGTCTCTGGCATCTTCCCATTTCTTACGATCCATAGACGGGTTGTTTAGTTTGCTGGCAGCATAAAGTTTGGTACGGGCTATGTAGGCCAGTGCCGCTCCTTTGGTAGCACGCCCGTAATTGGGGGCGTCCCATTCTAATGGAAGTTGTGATGCAACATCTGCCAGTTCGGAAACGATATAGTCGACGGTTGCTTCTGCAGTTGAACGCGAACGGTCCAAGTCGGTAGGAGAGATGATTTCATCTCCCAGCAACACGACTCCTCCGTACCAACGGTATAATTCTGCATAATACAGCGCCCGTAAGAAACGCGCTTGTAATTTTGAGGAGGCTTTTTCTTCATCAGACAGTACCGATTTGTCTACTTTTTGTATAAATAGAGTTGCGTTACGGATACTATTGTAATAGAAGGTCCAGGGATGTCCTCCGTTCATTGCAATATCAGAGGCAGACATGGTTGACTTACCATGCGTATGTGCTGATGAATATTCAATAGGTGCATATGCGTTGTCTGTTGCACAGTCAAGGAAAGTTACTCCATCTCCGGAGAAACTGGAGAAGCTACCTTGTGTTAGACGCGTGCGGGCATATAGGTTATTTAAAATCTGCCTTGTCTTTGCTGCGTCTGCATAGATTAATTCTTCCGTATTTGTTCCTGTCTGGATTCGTTCCATATCACCGGTACATCCGTATAGGAGCAGTAGGGAAAAGGCTGTTAGAATAATATTTTTCTTCATATATCGAATTGTTATCAGAGGTTAGAATGTAACGTTTACTCCAAGATTATAGATTCTTTGCTGAGGGTAGAAGTTTCCGCGATTGGCAGGTTGTGCTTCCGGGTCGATCACTTTTAACTTATCCCAAGTAAGCAGGTTGAATCCGTTGACATACATCCTTAATGCGGATATCGGGGTGTGGGTAAACCACTTTTTAGGGAAGTTGTAGGATAACTCTACATTCTTCAGTCGCAGATAAGAAGCGTCATACAAATACATTGAAGATGATTTGAAGTTGTTCTGATTGGAGCCTGAAGAATTGCTCATACGATGATAAGTCGCAGTTTGCTGTGTTTCGGGAGTCCATCTGGCCAAATGTCTGTCGGCAAGAGCAGAACCAAGATTGAAGAACTCCCATGCAACTTCACCTGTCAGTGGAATTGTTACACGTGTTGCTCCCTGGAACATAACGGTCAGGTCGAAGTTTTTGTAAGACAGACCAACTTGGAATGAGCCGGTTATTTCGGGTACATCCGAGAAACCGAAAGGTGCTATGTCGTAATCATTGATAACACCGTCTCCGTTGATATCACGGAAACGGACGTCTCCAGGTTGTAAGGTGCCGTATTGCGTCGGGCCGGCTGCGATTTCGGCATATGTATTGTAGAATCCGTCGGCTATCAGTGAGAACTGTTGTCCGATAGAACCTCCGGTACGGTTCATATAAGGATATTTACGTATCTGTTCATTTTGTTCGATAATCTCATTGTGGTTGTAGGCAATGTTTGCTTTGATGCGATAGCCGAAGTCTTTGATCTTATGATCCCATCCTACTTCTACTTCTACACCTTGATTTTTTACTTCCATTAGATTTTGTGGAGAAAAACTTGTCACTCCGGAAATGATGTTGGTGCGTGAGGGAGTTTTCAAGATGTTGGTACGGTTTTCGCGGAAGTATTCGGCATTCAAGGTTAATTTACCTTCAAACCAGCGTGTGTCCATACCGATATTGAATTTGGTAGAACGTTCCCAACTTACAATCTGTGCTGCTTTTCCTTCCAAGAGTCCTCCACTGGCTGCAGTTGGAGATTCACCGAAATTGTAATTGGTGCCTGCGGCATAGGTCGCTTCCGAATAATAGGCAAAATTACTTCCGAATTTGTCATTACCGACTTGTCCTAATGAAGCTCTTATTTTCCAGTAAGGTAATAGTTTGCTGTCTTTTAGGAAAGATTCGTTAGTAACAATCCAGCCTACGGATGCGGAAGGGAATAATGCATATCGTTCGCCTTCAACAAATCTGTTGGAACCATTGTATCCTAAATTGATTTCTACTAAGTATTTACCTTCAAAATCATAGTTGGCACGGACTACCAGTCCTTGATATACCTGCGGTAGCCCTCCATATTCACCATCGCCCGGTGCTTGGTGAGAGTTATAGTTGTATAAAATAAGTCCCGAAACATTATGTTTTTCTGCAAATTGACGTGAATAATTCACGAATGCTTCCCAGTATACACGTTTTTTTGCTCCGGATGCAAAATTGATGAGAGAAGGGAATACTTTGGCAAGTAGGCGTTGGTATGTTCCATTCTCATTATATTTCCATACAGGTTCCACCACATTCAAGCCCATACCGTTGTCTTCGATATAACTATTGTAGGAGAATTTACCTCCGATACTCAATCCTTTAGTAATAGCATGTAAATCGTAGTTCAGTTTTACAGTTCCTTCCAAAGCACTGTCGTTGTCCTTTCTATATCCCTGATAGAGGAATGCGTGTAGTGGGTTGGCTCTCACAAGATTTGGAACGGCTGCAAAAGTTCCGTTTTCGTTGACTAGCGGGAATGTATTGGCAGGTGTACGGGTCATATTGTTAAATGCACGGCTGGCATCTCCTTCGGAGTTGGGACGGTTCTTGCTTCCGGTACGATAGCTGAAGTCAACGCCAATACTGAAGTCTTTAGTAACTTGTATATCTAGGTTGGTTCGTACGTTGAAACGATTATAGTAGTAGGCAGAGTTGTAGTCTGGTTGCTGGAGTAAATTATCCAGTTCCGGGTTAATGGCAATCAATTTGGCCAGATCCGGTTTCTTTTTTAATTTTTCGATATCAGTTTCGTAGGTTCCGTTCTGATGAAAATAGCCTAATGACACAAAATATTTAAGCCGTTCGTTTCCTCCCGATACATTGACATTGTACTTTTGTTGTGTACCTAGTTTGGTAAACATATCTATATAGTCGTTGTCCGGATGAGTAAACGGGCTGGACTGGTCGCGGTATAATTGCATATCATGCTCTGTATATTTCGGTGCTTGCCCTTCATTCACTAAACCTTCATTCATCAATGTTGCATATTCTTCGGCATTCACCATTTTTGTAATACGGTTGATTTGTGTAATACCGAACTCACCGGAGAAAGAAACTTTAGCTTTACCGGAATTACCACGTTTTGTAGTCACAAGGATAACTCCGTTCGCTCCACGTACACCATAAACGGCAGTAGCAGATGCATCTTTCAATACGGAAATACTTTCTATTTCGTCCGGGTCGATTTGTGAAAAGTCACGTTCGATGCCATCTACCATAATCAACGGAGAAGCATCGTTCACCGTAGCACGGCCACGAATATAGAGTGCGGCAGCGTCTTCACCGGGACGTCCGCTGGTTTGACGTGTTACCAGTCCGGGAATACGTCCTGTCAGACTGTTTGTGACACTGGAAGTAGGACCTTGTTTCAGTTCCCGATTGCCCACAGCAGAAATAGATCCGGTAACCGATACCTTTTTCTGTTGCCCATAAGCTACAACCACTACTTCGTCCAAGGTTTGTGTGTCATCATGGAGTCTTACGGTAAGTGTCTTTCCATCTTTGGGAACGGTAACTTCCACAGTTTTCATTCCTATCATTGAAATAGCAATAATAGCCTTGTTACTGGTTACCTTTAATGTGAATTTGCCGTCAAGATTTGTAATTGTTCCATTACTGGGTTGTCCTTTTTCTACCACATTGGCACCAATTAATGGTTCGCCGGCGGCATCTGTAACAACACCTCTTACGGTTTCTTGTGCTTGCGCTCCTATGAACCATAAGCTCATTAGTAGCATTAATATATACCATTTTTTCATATTATACGATTTTTAGATTGTTATCTCCAACCGGGATTCTGTACTAAATTTGTATTTAACTGCATTTCTGAGTAGGGGATAGGAGAATAATACATCTTTGTATTAAATTTCCTTTGTCCGTCGACAACAAACTCATGTGTGGACACAACTCCATTATCTTGCCGCTCTATTCTGAATCCCATTAGTGGCTGGTTCAAATCTTTTTCGGCTGTTTTCCATCTTCTCAAGTCAAAATAGCGTTGATCTTCGAATGCCAGTTCAACCCGTCTTTCATTTCTTATTTTCTTTGTCATTTCCGTTTGAGAAGTTGTAGTGTATGGGACTGTTATTCCTGCACGTGTTCTTACTTTATTCAAAGCTTCGAGAGCTGTCCACCCCAAATCGGCTGCATCATTCGGTCCGTATGCTTCGTTCATGGCTTCGGCGTATAGCAAATAGATGTCTGCCAAGCGAATGACAGGGAAGTAGTGGTAGGTACTCGTTATTGTTTGAGCTGACAGATTTATATTCGTATCAAGGAATTTGCGTAAATAATAACCTGTAACGGTAGAACGAAGATTGACTTTGCCGATAGCATCCTGACTGTTGGGGTCGCTGATGTCGATTGCTCCTCTTGCTCCCAAAATACTTCCGTCACGAACGATCGTAACATCAAAACGAGGATCCATATTCTCGAATCGGGTATCTGATTGCATATCGTTGGCACTACCATCCTTCTTCTCGAAAGCGCATACCAGATTATGGGAAGGACAAGTACCTCCCGAACCCAACAGTGAAGGAGGGTAATTGTAAAGTTCCAGCATATAGTTTTTTGGATTTCCGGTATATACTATATATTCAGTATTTTGGTTTGGCTGTATGATAAACAGTTTTTCAAAGTTTGGGTATAAATACAATTTACTCGGAGCAAGGTCAATTACGGTTTTCAAAGCTTTAGCAGCAAGTTTCCACCTTTCTTGTACGTTTCCGTCAGTATAGCCGAGTATCGGATTTTGTACATTGTTGAATAATGGACTCGCTGCGTACGCCAGCGTTTTTGCCTTAATAGCCAACGGGCATGTACTGGCTGATAAAAAACCAAAACCACGATATTGATTCGTGATATAATTGTAGCGCGTAAATACTTCGCTGGCTTCATTGCATAAACTTACAATATAATCGACGCAATCGCTGAAATTATTGCGGGGTAATGTTATAATCTCTTTATCATCAAGAGTATATGTCTTTTTCACGAGCGGAACTCCTCCATACCTTTTGATTAACTCGAAGTAATAGAGTGCACGGACCGATTTACTCTCTGCTATGGCCAGTTCTTTATAACTTTCAACTTGTGCATCTGTCCAACCTGCATTGTTTTGTAGGAGAGGAATGTACTGCTCGAAATAAAGTGTACGCCGGATACCAATGTATAAATCGGCCCAACGGTTTTCTATCGGACTAATTTCGGTTGCGTATCCTTGTCCCAGTTTATACATTGCATTGGCGGGGTCTACATAAGCACCGTCATCTGTAGATGCGTCGAGGAATGCTGTGTAGTTGCTTTGGTATCCATTGGGCATGGAAACGTAAACGCTATTCAGCATTTGGATTGTTTTGTTATAATCAATAAATGTCTCTTCCGGTTGCCAGTATTCATAAGGTTGTTGGTCCAGATAGTCGCATGAAGAAACTGCAAGAGCAATACAACCTGTTATGAGTATATGTTTAATCGTTCTCATAGTTAGTTAAAATTTAATGTTTATTCCGGCGCTGAATGAGCGTTGGAGCGGATAAGCGACACCATTGCCATAGGCCTCCGGGTCAATAACGTCTAGTTTATCAAATGTGAGCAGGTTCTGGCCATTTAAGAAGATACGGAGTTCTTCAAGACCAATGGAACGGACCACTTTGGTTGGTAGATTATACGACAGTTCTACATTCTTTAGTCTTAGATAAGAGGCGTCCCGTTGCCAATAGGTAGACGAAAGACTGTTGTTGCTTGACCCTGCAGCTTTAGTTGTAAATCTTGGGTTGTTGACAGAAGGGTTTTCCGGTGTCCATCTATTTCTTTGGTGTTCATACATATTTCCGTTATTGTAGAATGCAAACGCTGTGTATGAAGATAGCATTTTAGATACTTTAGCTGCCCCTTGGAATAGTACGGACAGAGAAAATCCTTTATAGCTTCCTCCAAGACTGAAGCCATAGAACACTTGAGGAACGTCCGTGTATCCGTAACGTACCCGATCTTTTTCATCTATCTTACCGTCTCCGTTGATATCTTTATATCGTATGTCTCCGGGAACGACGCTGTTCAATGTGTGAACAGGAGCTGCCGCAATTTCTTCATACGATTGGAAAATACCATCGGCAATATAGACCAGTGAAGTACCATAAGGATGTCCTTTGGAATACATATAGTCATACGGTTGCAAGGCTTCGTCCATATCAATGACTTTGTTTTTGCTGTATGAAAGGTTACCACTAAGGAAATATGCGAAATCTTTACCTATGTTATCTTTCCAGTTTAGGCTGGCTTCCCAACCTTTGGTTTCCATTTTTCCGATATTCTTGCCTGGCATATAGATAGTAGTATATCCCAACATGGATGAAAATGTGGAGGGAATGGTGTATACACCGGTGCGACGATCCTTCCAAATGTCGAATGTTGCGTTCAAACGATTAGAAAACATTCCTAAGTCTGCACCTAGATTCATTTGAGTAGATTCCTCGTAGGTAGCAGAAGGATTGGCTTGTTGGGTTTCCAATAGAGAAGTATATTGTACCATGTCATTACCAAAATAGATTCCTTCATTCAAATTCTGAAGACGGCTCATATACATATACGCAGATACTGCACGGTCATTATTGATCTTACCGATACTACCGCGTATCTTTAGATTAGAAATAGCGGGCTTTAACACATCAAAAAATTTCTCATTGGATACATACCATGCTAAAGAAACAGTAGGAGACAATCCCCAGCGGTTTTCATTATTGAATTTGTAAGAACCTTGATAACCGAAAGTGGCATCTATCTGGTATCTATTATCGTATTTATATGCAAACCAGCCACCAACTGTTTGATAGCGATAGGGAAGCACAATACTTTGATTGTATTCATATTGGTCGTAAAACATCATTCCCGAGACATTGTGCCTACCGAAAATACGATTGTAGCTAAGCTTAAAATTTAATGTGGTGTTACGTGCATCACCATATTTCATGGCAGCATTTGATATCATTTCTTCACTAGTTCCATATTTTTGGAGTACTCCGTTATTTTGAAGTGTATAATAATTGAAAGAGCGGGTACGGTTTTGTTTTTGTAAGTTGTATACGTCCATAGAAATCTGTCCGTAGAGCGATAAACCCTTTAGAAGGAAATCTAGATCCTGTTTCAGTGATACAGAAAAGGCGCCATAACGTTTATCGATCGCTGTGTAGCCTCCTCTGTTCAAGATAGCCCACGGATTAATATATTTATCATTGCCTGCTACAATACGGTCTCCCGGTTGTGATTTGATAGGATTCCCTGACTGGTCTACATAGTTATGAGTATCTTTATAGTACATTGGGAATGCCGTAGCCGGCGTTTTCAACAAATTTTGGAATATATATTGTTGTGCTTGGTCGTAATAAGGTGAGTTTTCACTTTGCATCCAACCGTCTAATTTAACAGATAAAAGGGTTGTGGAGGTAATGTCGAAGTCTACGTTCGAGCGAAAGTTGATTCGGGAAAATTCTGTGTTGGTACTGTAATTCTGCTCTTTTTCAGTATTAAACATTCCTGCTTGTCCGGTATATCCCAATGAGACGAAATAACGGGTACGCCCGGAACCTCCTTCTACTGTGGCATTATATCGCTGCATGAAAGTTCCTTTTTTAAGCAAGTTTCCTATCCAGTCGACATCTGGGTAGCGCTCCGGGTCTGAATGATTGGCGAATTTATTGATTTCCGTTTCCGTGTAGAAAGGATTCAAACCGTCATTAATGTTCGCTTCATTGTAGGATTGAGCATATTCTGCCGCGTTAACAGCTTTGGGAACTCTCATGTTCTGCTGATATATCCCTTGGATGTTAAGGCTGACTCTAGGTTTTCCGAGACGTCCGGATTTGGTTTCAATCAGGATAACTCCGTTCGCGCCTCGCATACCATAAAGAGCGATAGCAGAAGCATCTTTTAATATGGTCACTCTTTCAATTTCCTGAGTTTGTACCATACCGTAGTAATTGCGTTCTTGTCCATCGATTAGTACAAGTGCGCCATTTCCATTGCTACGTATTCCACGTATATAAATGGAAGCTTCGTCATTGCCCGGTTCTCCACTTCGCTGAATCGTAGTTAACCCCGATATTCTTCCTGACAATGCATTGGATAAATGCTGTACAGGCACATTCTCCAATACTTTACCGGAGATTACATCGGATGCACCGCTAAACTCTGTTTTTAACTTACTTCCATAGGGTATGGAAATGATTGTCGAGTCTTTTTCATTCTTTTCCTTCACTGTTTTGTCCTGTGCTGAAATGATGGTTGAATAACCTGCAAGTGAGCAAAATAGCAGAAAGAACTTGATTTTTAAAGTTTTCTTTCTCATAAATATTAAATTAAGGGGAATATTTTATAATATTCAGTTTAGAATAAGTCGTAGTAGAACTTAGCCTAATTTAATCTATATCTATGATAATCAGTTTGTTAAAGTTGTGATATTTATTAAAAAAGAGTAATGGTATAAAGTTGGTATCTAAAAAAGTAGATTTAATTTGCGGGAGAATGCAAAATAAATGAAATATTAGCTTGATATTTTAAAATCAATTAATATATTTGCGGAGAATTAAAAACAAAATGAACTTTTAAAGCAAAATCGCCTATGGAGAGCTAAGCACTTCTACTATAATTTAGAAAATTATTAAGTTCTACTACAACTTAGCTATTAATTTAATCTTTTAGAAACATAAATAAGAAAAGGGAAAAACTATTTTTTAATGGTGGTTATATGTTTGTCGTTTAGTAATCGTAGACAAAATGATCCTATTTGTGCTACCTAAACAGGGAATTATATAATTAACTATCTATCTAATTATCTAGGTAAGTTTTTAAAACCTCTGCTATTTTCTCATATCCTTTAGTATTAGGATGAAGTCCATCGCTGAATAAGGATGAATTGATAATGCCATTTTTATCTGTCAACAGATTGCTTAAGTTTATATAAATACAATTCTGTTCTAGCTTCTTACGAAGTTCTTTGTTAATTTGCTGAATACGTTTTTCTGTGTTTGCTCTTGGGAGGATTCCCATTACGCATAATTTAGCTTGTGGTTGGCGTATTTTAATAGCTTCGGTGACCTGAAGAATACCTTGCAGAATTTCTTTATCTGTATTAAATTGAAGATTATTAGTTCCTATCAGTAGAAAAATCATATTTGCTTTGAAACCGTCCAATTCGCCATGGTAGATGCGCCACAATACGTTTTCTGTTTTATCCCAGCCGAAACCGAGATTGCGAACTGACCTGTTTTTGAATAGCTTGTCCCAAGCTTCTTTTCCACGTTGTGTCGGTGCAGTAGGCTCGCCGGCCCAGTAATGCGTGATAGAGTTACCTATCATAATGATTTCCGGGGCATTTTCTCGGTTTAATTTAAGGATTTCTTCATGACGCGCGTACCAATCATAGGAATCTCTTTGTTGTTTGCATGGAATACATGAAGTGGGACCTTCATTCTTTTCATGTAATATTTCCCGTATCTTTTTTAAATAACTGTCTGCATATTGCTGCATACCTAAATCAGTAGAATGAACTCCGTCTACCATACCGTCTGCCGGAATACCTATTTCTTCCTTTGTCAGATAATAGATATCCGGAATTTGTTCTTCTTGTAAAGTATTGTATGCTTTTCGCAATTCAGTATTAGCTACGCGGTATGATTCTTCTGCTTTTTCGGAAGTGACATCGTTGGCATATCCGTCATGCTCTACTAGTAAAATAGGTGCTTTGCTGGTTTCGCGTAATTTCTTTACTCCTTTTAAGGTACGGTCGTATATCACTTCTGCACTCTTTCCCGGTAGGTTGGGCATACAGTCAATAATAAACAGTTTTGCATCAATCTCGGACAATAAGTCGAATAGTTCGCTCTCGAGTTTGCCATTGCCGGAGAATCCCAAATTGATGACGGGATGTTCCGACTTTCTATTTAAAATATTTCCCCATGCCATACCCGGACGGGAGGCACAAGCCCCTTGTGCAATGGAAGTTCCGTAAATAACCAGGGGTTTTTCTTGTGAGACGGGAAGAAAACGGAAAGAAGTGTTCTCGGGTACACCGATTTCTAGCCATGACACACTGTTGTAAAGAGGTAGAAATAATTGATATTCAAAACCTTTTCCGGTTTTTGCGGCATACGAAAGTCCGCTAAAATCGTATGTAATGGTATCCTGCATAACATACCGTCCAACACACCAACGCTCTTGACCATTATTGTCGGTTGCATATAAATCAATGCCAGAGACACCAGTTGCTGGCATGTGTGGCATGGAAAGAGCGCCTTTCACAACATAACGAATTTTTATTTCCGGAGCATTGGAACGAAATGCAATGGAGAGTCCTGCGCTTTGGAGTGATAAGTCCCATACCGCTTTTCGTACTTTATCTTTAGCCCGTTGTGGAAGTCGTGTGTAAAATCCTGCGGGATCTTCTTGCCATGCTTGTCCACGGACGACCGGAAAACTTTCTTTTTGTGGATTGAACCACTTATATTGTGCTGTTAGTGATGAAGTGCAACCTAAAAAAAGAATAAAAAGAAAGAGGTGTAAATGTGTTGTTTTCATAGGTGGTATAAATAATATAACTTAATTTATATAATGAGCTTCTGTGCATCAGGAATAAGAATTTCTTTTCGTCGCAACTCAATCAATCCTTTATCCTGTAATTCGTTAAGTGCTTTGGAAGTATTCAGACGGGTATCGTCTAAATAGCGAGCTAAATCATCCATTTTTACTTTGAATATCTTTTCTCCTTGTGTTTTCTCGCAATGCAGTAAGAAGAAGCGGGAAATCTTCTCCTTTAAGTCTATAGTCGGTTCTTCCCATAGTCGGGAGTAAAGATTTTGTGCACGATTGCTGACAATATTCATATAGTTGAGCCTGAATATATCGTAATTAAACAGGTCGCTAAGTACGAAGGCTTTACTAATACTGATTGTGTGGGCTTCTGTATGCGCTATATAAGAGGATGCGTAATTCGTATTCATGCCGAATAACGATTGTGGTTCTATCAGATATGGTGCTTCCATTTGCTCAATGACAGTGTATATGTTTTCTTTGGAAGTGGTGACGATAGATACTTTACCTTTTAACAGGAAACGAAGTTGCTTACAAGGACTACCATTCTCAATGATAGTTTCTCCGGCTTTATGCTTGATAAAATGTAGCTTTACCTTATCCAAAATACTAGTGAAATCTTCATGGCAAAGACCTTGAAATAAAGGCAATTGGAGCAAAGTGTCGAACATTGTTTCCATACGTCGTAATTTCTTGTTAATCGTACAAATTTACTCATAATACAATACTGCTGTCAACATCTGACCGTTCTTTTTGTTTTTTTTATTGTTTGAATGCATAAAAATAGAGTATATTTGCAGAAAAAAAGGAGGAAATTATGTTTGCAGGTTTTAACTGGCAACAGATGATTAGTGCGTTTATCGTGCTTTTTGCTGTAATAGACATTATCGGTTCTATACCTATTATTATTAACCTGAAAGAAAAGGGGAAGGATGTGAATGCAATGAAGGCTACCGTTATTTCTTTTGCCTTATTAATCGGTTTCTTTTATGCAGGGGACATGATGCTGAGACTCTTCCATGTAGATATTGAATCTTTTGCTGTTGCAGGTGCATTTGTTATTTTCCTCATGTCTTTGGAAATGATTCTGGATATTGAAATCTTCAAAAATCAGGGACCTATCAAAGAAGCTACTCTAGTTCCGCTTGTTTTTCCTCTTTTAGCCGGTGCCGGAGCTTTTACTACCTTGCTTTCCCTTCGGGCAGAATATGCCAGCATTAATATTATCATCGCCTTGGTTCTGAATATGGTCTGGGTTTTCTTTGTTGTGAGTATGACCGGTCGTGTGGAACGATTCCTCGGGAAAGGTGGTATTTATATTATTCGCAAGTTCTTTGGAATTATCCTGTTGGCTATCTCTGTCAGGTTGTTTACGGCGAATATAACGTTGTTGATTGAGGCATTGCATAAGTCCTGATTGGAAAATTCCTCCTTCGGATTCTCCTCTTCTTCCTCGTCATCATCCTTTTCATCTGCAAAAGGTTCCGGGCGTTGAGGCCCGTGATTCACAAAAGCTAGGGCACAGAGTGTTCCCATAATTCCACCGCTTAGATGTCCTTCCCACGACATATTGGCGGGAGAGAAATAGGGGAACATATGCCAGATAATTCCTCCGTATAAAAAGGTGACAAGCAGAGAAATGGCAATAAGTGGTACGTATTTGCGGAGAATGCCACTGAAAAAAAGGAAAAAGGCAAGACCGTAGATTAATCCGCTGGCACCTATATGCCAGCCCGGTTTACCTATAATAAAGGTAAGTAGTCCGGCACCGATCCAAATCAGGATAAAAATTTTTCCCGCTATTCCTCGGTAAAAGTAAAAAAGACACCAAGAAAAATAGCGGGAGCGTATTAGCCAGTAAATGACTGAATCCACTGTGTATCAACGGATGAGTCAGAATACCGAAAACTCCACGTTTTTCCATAGGATATATCCCCAAGTGAGAGAGATCCCAATGCATCCCGACCTCTACAATCTTGAGCATATAAAGAATGAAAATAAGAAACAATGGCTTTGCTGCAGCTAGCATGATACGCTGAATATCTTGTTTCATGACTTTCTTTTCTTTAGATATTTTACGC
>ERZ839947.2200-NODE-2200-length-14781-cov-5.329961_pt1 | contig 14781 bp, 19 predicted proteins | sample MGYA00519908_ERZ839947 | MGnify/ENA primary metagenome ERZ839947 (study PRJEB31850, sample SAMEA3708857) | human gut metagenome | biome: human gut; feature: human-associated habitat; material: faeces | place: China | collected 2014 ... | reverse complement strand
TATAAAACGAATAAATACGAGGTTATGACAACAGAAGAACTTTTCGAGAAGTTTACTAGTAATTCCTTTACCGAGGAAGAATTATCAAGCTTGCATGAAAAATGCAAAAACATAAAGGGCTGGGATGTTCAAGAAGAACCTTATAGGCATATAAATCCAGCAAGTAAGGACAATTGGTTAAAAGATTGCCCTAAAAAACTAAGGGAAGAACTTGATAAATTATGGCAACTAGACTAAAACGGATTTAAAACAAATTGATTATGATAATAAATGCAATAAATGGAAATGGGAATAGACTGATTAGAGTCAATAAAGATACTAATAAAGATGCAGTTAAAGAGTTCTTAGTTACTACGTTAAGTCAATGTGATACAAACGGGCATTTTATCGAAACTCCTTATTCTGAATCTAAGCTACTAGATAAATATTTAGTGGAAGTAGTATTGAATATATATGTAACTAACCCATATCCAGAACCTATTGGAGAATACATACTCTGTATACAAGATGATTGCTTTGCAAAATGTTCCCATTTGCCTGTCTACTATGTAAAGCAACAGGTGGATAAGTATTGGGATACAATAGAGTACTTTATAAATGAAAAACTAATAAAATGAACTATGGAAAATGAGAATTATGCAACTAGAAAATTTCCTCTAAGGATAGAAGCAATGTGTGTGCGAATACTATATAGAATATTAAGGCAATACTCCTATAACCGAAATATGGAGGCAATGAATATACTATATAAAGAACTCGTATTAGAGGGAGTTATTCCAGAATTTAAATTCAATATGGAAGTTTGGAAAAATGATAAATCGGGTAAAGATGTATGGAAATGGTATCAAGAAGGAATTTTAGATGTTGAATGGGAAGAACCTATGTTAATCATATTATTAATGCAAGAATATCCTTATTTTATGCATTATGAAAAATGATAAATACGAAAAGGCAATATGTCAGCTGATTAGAGTTTCTTACTACAAGAACGATTTACAAACTCTAAGGTTAATTTATGAAACTCTTGTTATAGAAGGAATCATAGACGAATTTCAGTTTGATATGGAGCTATGGAATGAGTTTAAGGAAAAAATTCCCTTCTCACATACTAGCTATTTGATGTACTTTAAAGATAGTAACTCTAAAATAGACTTTTCTGTTGTAATGCTATTACAGGAAAAGTATCCTTATTTCATGGGAATATTAAATGAAAAATGATAGAAATAAATCCACTTCCAAGTTCCTCAAATGATTATTTGGTGGCAAATTGTGACCCTAATTTAACCTATCAATTTAGTTTATCTAATGATGATATGGTTAGTTATTACAAGGAAATATTTAGAAATAGAACCAATAAGAATAAGCCATATATTGATAGATTTAATTCTATTGAAGAATTAGAAGAAGATATATATGGAGAATGTTATTATTATTGGCTTAGTTATGATTTTAAAGAAATATACAATCGCTTAGACAAGCAAGAGTTTTTAAAGAAGATTAATGCATTAATAGAGGAGTATGGAAATGCTGTTATAACAGATGATATTTCTTTATGTGTTAAGACAGATGAATCAATAAGACTAAAAGATTGGTATGATAAAATGAGTTATGGAAATAATAAACAGGACTGATGAATTTTGGATGGAGTTTTTTGACCCAACTGATGCCTACGAGGATTTATATGTTGATGAAAAAATGATTATCAAAGGAATATTTGATAATATGGGAATACATCATAAATACGTATTCAAATTTGAGTCTTTAGAGGAAATTTATCCGTATATACATGGTCGTATTTATGCATATAAAAATTTGCAAGAGGTAGATTTCAAGAGTATATTTTATGAGAAATACAACACAGATTCATTTTTGCAATATATCAACAGTTACATACAAAATTATGGAAATCTTTATTTAATAAAGGGAGATACATATTCTATCAAATTAGATACAAATGAAGAATAAAATTATCAAGATTATTAAATGGTATCTAATAATACATTTAGCTATATCGAGTATGCTTCTAATAGACTACGCTTTCTTTGTTAAAGAATCTACTAAAATTACATGGAAAGGTAGAGGTTATCCTGTAACTAAGATGATATTATTAGGACCATTAAATATATTATACTTTAAATAAAATGAATTATTGGTGAATATTAAGCAAAACAGCATTTGAAGAAATTCATTTGCTGTTTTTTTATCCTTAATCTTGTTATATTGTAAATAATAGCTAATTTTGCACCCCGAAATATGCGCTCTTTGAAATGCTTAACTTAAAAAGGTCACTAGCAGCAACGCTTTATTGTGTCAAAAGCACTTTAAATGTTATCCATTGAGGTAACTCGTGACCTGTAACCTTTTTAAGACAGAGACACAACGTCTATTTTTTATTAAATAAAATTCTTATATGATTATATCTACATTGAAAGATATTAAAAATGAGGGTGTTAACGTTTGTTTCATTCAAGGAAACAGACAAGTGTCTAATAAAAATGTAAAGTCTAAGACTGCATCCATTAGTAAATATGGTATTCTTGTACCATTGATGTATGTCAAAGGCACAAAAGCTGTTGAAGACGGTTGCTCATTAATGACAAGTGACGGAAAGCCTATTTCTAGTGAAGAAGCTGACAAATATATTGTTATTGTTGACGGGCAACATAGATATTCAGCAGCAATAGAAAATGGTGTTTCTGATGAAGAAATATATCTTTTTGAAAGCTATGCTACAGCTACAACAAAAGAGTTGTTAGCAGAAGCAAATGTTGAAGTAGAAAAGTGGAAAGGTGAGGATTATATTGCAGGTGCTACTTTGGCTAAGCCAGAGAATGAACTTCTGCAATTTGCAAACTCCTTATCTTTAAGAGGATTTCCGATTAGTACAATTAGTCTTATTTTATGTTGGGATAAGCACAAGTTTACCTCAAAAAAATTAAGTAAGCTAATGAAAGGTGAAACAGTAAATATAGAATATGATATTGAAAGAGCAACAGCTTTTTTGAATGGAATGTCTAAATTTTCTGATGTATTTGTTGCGAAGAACTATGCTATTAATACTGCAATAGACCTATCAAGTAAATGGGGATATTCACCAGTTTGTAAAGCATCATCTAAAATTCCTGAAGCTACTGTACAAAGAATTGAAAGTACAACTGGAGAGGAAAATGTAAAAAGCTTCTTGAAAGATGCAATAAATAAAGAGTTAGGTAATTAAAAGTTTAATCATTTAAAACCATAGGTTATGTAACCAAAGTTTAAAAGTGCATATTTCATAGCCGATTATCAGAAATGGTAATCGGCTTTTTATTCTCTAATTATTTCAAAAAAACAAAGTACACCGCCAATACTAAACATATAAACGCAGCAAAATGATTCCAATGCAAAGTTTCCCCTTTAAAAAGAACCGTAGTAAATATTGTAAATATTATAAGAGTAATTACTTCTTGAATAACTTTCAATTGCATTAAAGAAAATGGACCACCATTATCAATGAAACCAATTCTATTTGCAGGAATTTGAAATAGGTACTCAAAGAAAGCTATCGACCAACTGAATGCAACTACCCCAATTAGAGGTAAAGATGCAAACCAACCGTATTCCTGTTTCATTTTAAGATGTCCATACCATGCAAAAGTCATAAAGACATTAGACACGATGAGCAATAATATTGTATAAACAGCTTTCATATATATTTTTTATTTACATAAGTATATTGAAATTTTAAATCTTTTTCTCATGGGTATTTTTGACTATTTATATTCAAAAAAGGCGATCGCCCAGCTGAACGCAATCACACCGATCAGCGGAAGAGCTGCGAACCAACTGTACTCCTGTTTCATCTTTAAATGTCCGTACCAAGCAAATGTCATAAAGACATTAGATACGATCAGCAACAAAATGGTATAGAATCCTTTCATAACAATCTATTCAAATTAATCTATTTTATCTGGTAATAATTCCTCTTGTACATTAGTCATACTGCCCCAAAGGCTATAACGAGCTTCCGGGTTCATCACTTCCAACTGCCGTAAAATTCCTTTCATATCACTCCGGCTGGACTGCGATTCATAAGGACAATTCTTCACTTGCTTCTGATAATGACGCAAAGCTGCCAATTCTACCAAATCGGCTTCATGAACCAGACACATCGGACGAATAATTGTCATATCAAACTTCTTCATCACCAACCGAGGCGGCATTGTACTGAAAGCTCCCTGATAAGTGATATTCATCAATAAAGTTTCCAAAATATCATCCATATGGTGACCGAGAGCGATTTTATTGCATCCGTGTTCCTTGGCAACTGTGAACAAGGCTTTCCGACGGTTCCATGAACAGAGGAAACAGGGAGATTTACGTGTGTCGGTAGCAGGATCAAAGGCAGTCTCATACTGCACAAAGGGAACTCCATACGCTTCACAGTGCGCTTTCAAATATTCAGTATCACTCTGATAAGGAATATTCTTCATCACTACATGGACGGCAACGACAGAAAAGCGAGGTTTATAGATACGTGCGCGTCTCCCCAATAGTTCCACAAGCGCCAACGAATCTTTTCCTCCCGACAGTCCGATAAGGATTTTGTCTCCTTCTTCTATCAATCCATATTGCACCACTCCTTTGCTAAACCGCCGTTCAATGCGGCGAATGGTTTTCTCTTCTTCCGTAAATTGTGTCATATCTTTGAAAATCGGCTGCAAAAGTAAGCGAAAAGAATGATTTAAAGAAGAATTAACATAATAGAATCACTGAAAAAGGGTTTATTTCTAATAAATTTGTACTTTTGAACAATTGATAAATGGACCGGTGCCCGAAAGCAGCAATGTTTTCAATCTACCCGTCACTCATAAACGCTCAAAACGATGAAAGGAAAATATATTCTATTTTTAATTTGCAGCCTCTTCCTTTGCGAAGTCTCTGCACAAACGTTGGAACAGGCACGCACCTTATTTACCAAAGGTGAGTACGAACAAGCCAAACCAGTTTTTAAGAAGTATGCTAAATCACAACCGTCGAACGGGAATTATAATTATTGGTATGGCGTATGTTGCCTGAAAACCGGAGAGGCGGAAGAGGCGGTGAAACCTCTTGAAATAGCGGTAAAGAAACGTATCACCGGTGGACAACTCTATTTGGGACAAGCATATAATGAGACATACCGCTTTGAAGACGCTGTGAACTGCTTTGAGGAATATATCGCAGATTTAAGTAAACGTAAAAAATCGACGGAAGAAGCGGAAAAGTTTCTGGAAAAAAGCAAATCCGACCTCCGTATGTTGAAGGGAGTTGAAGATGTATGTATCATCGACAGTTTCGTTGTGGACAAAGCGACTTTCCTGAACGCTTACAAGATTAGCGAAGAATCGGGTAAGCTCTTTACTTTTAATGAGTTCTTCAAGACAGAAGGAGATCATCCGGGAACTGTTTATGAAACAGAAATCGGAAATAAAATTTATTATAGCGAAAAGGGTGAGAAAGGTAATCTTGACATCTTTTCAAAGAACAAGTTGTTGAATGAATGGAGTGACGGACGCCCGTTACCGGGTAGTATTAATGCTTCCGGCAATGTGAATTATCCGTTTGTCCTATCGGATGGAGTCACCGTTTATTACGCCAGCGATGGCGAGGGACTGGGTGGCTATGATATTTTTGTCACTCGCTACAACACGAATACCGACACTTATCTTGTTCCGGAGAATGTGGGTATGCCGTTCAACTCGCCGTACAATGATTATATGTACGTCATTGATGAATACAACAATCTCGGATGGTTTGCTTCCGACCGTTTCCAACCGGAAGGAAAGGTATGCATTTATGTATTCATTCCTAACACTTCCAAACAGACTTATAATTATGAAGCAATGGAGCAGCAACAGATCATTCGTCTGGCGCAGATTCATTCGCTGAAAGAAACCTGGAAGGATAAACAAGCGGTTACCGAAGCACTGCAACGATTGGAAGCTGCTATCAGTCATAAGCCCAAAGAACGCCGTGCCATGGATTTTGAGTTTGTCATTGACGACCATACGACTTACTATCTGATGAGCGACTTTAAATCCGCAAAAGCCAAAACACTTTTCCAACGCTATCAGCAGATGGAAAAAGACTATTATCAACAAGAAGAAAAGCTGAACAGCCTTCGTCAACAATATGCCGGTGCCAACCAACAGGGAAAAGCCAAAATGGCTCCTGCCATTCTCGACCTTGAAAAGCGGATACTGCAAATGTCCGAAGAACTGGATGCTCTCGAAGTGAATGTACGTAATGCAGAAAAAACAAAATAAATAATAACTCTGAACTATGGATATACTCATTATCGCCGTTCTCATTATTGCCGCAGTCATACTGTTTCTGGTAGAACTGTTCGTCATCCCGGGCATTAGCCTGGCCGGAATTTCTGCATTGGTTTGCATCCTGTATGCCAACTACTATGCGTTCGACAATTTAGGTATGGCAGGAGGATTTGTCACTCTTGGCATATCAGCGGTTGCCTGCATCGGATCACTGATTTGGTTTATGCGATCGAAGATGCTGGACAAACTGGCGTTGAAAAAAGATATCGATTCAAAAGTAGACCGTAGCGCAGAAGATAGCGTCAAAGTGGGTGATACAGGAATCAGTACTACCCGCCTGGCACAAATCGGTTATGCCGAGATTAACGGAAAAATTGTAGAGGTAAAGTCAATAGACGGATTCCTCAATGAGAAGACTTCGATAATCGTAAGCCGCATCACCGACGGTACAATCATGGTTGAGAAACACAAAGAATAATATTCACTTAATACAAATTATCAATGGAAACATCCTTGTACTTACCTATACTTCTGATTGTTGGAGGTATTATTTTCCTAATACTATTTTTCCATTATGTGCCGTTCTTTTTATGGTTGTCGGCCAAAGTATCAGGTGTCAACATCTCGTTGATACAACTATTTCTGATGCGTATACGTAATGTTCCGCCATATATCATTGTGCCGGGAATGATCGAGGCCCACAAAGCTGGATTAAAAAACATAACCCGTGATGAACTGGAGGCCCATTATCTGGCGGGAGGACATGTGGAAAAAGTAGTCCATGCCTTAGTATCTGCATCGAAGGCGAATATCGAATTGTCATTTCAAATGGCAACTGCTATCGACCTTGCAGGACGTGATGTATTCGAAGCAGTGCAAATGTCTGTAAATCCTAAAGTTATTGACACCCCTCCTGTTACAGCCGTTGCCAAAGATGGTATTCAGCTGATAGCTAAAGCCAGAGTAACAGTACGTGCCAGTATCAAACAATTGGTCGGTGGTGCAGGTGAAGATACGATCCTTGCCCGTGTAGGTGAAGGTATCGTTTCGTCTATCGGTTCTTCTGAAAACCATAAATCGGTATTGGAGAATCCGGATTCTATCTCTAAACTTGTACTTCGTAAAGGTCTGGACGCAGGAACTGCTTTCGAGATCCTGTCTATTGATATTGCGGACATCGACATAGGTAAGAACATCGGTGCGGCTCTGCAAATCGATCAGGCTAATGCAGATAAGAATATTGCACAGGCAAAAGCTGAAGAGCGCCGTGCTATGGCAGTAGCTTCCGAACAGGAAATGAAAGCAAAAGCACAGGAAGCTCGTGCAAAAGTGATTGAGGCAGAAGCTGAAGTTCCTAAAGCAATGGCTGAAGCTTTCCGCAGTGGAAACTTAGGCATCATGGATTATTACCGTATGAAGAATATCGAAGCTGATACTTCCATGCGTGAGAATATCGCCAAGCCTACAACAGGCAATGCTGGCAATCAGCCATTGAGCAAATAATCTATCACAAACGCCGGAATCCGATTTCATTTCAGTCACAAGACGTTCTCTCCTTTTCTATGTAAAAAGAAAGAGACTTCTTCTGAACTTAAATCCGGTTCCGGCGTTTCTATTTATAGATACAATCCCATTATAAAACTAAAACCTTTCAATGACATGAAAAAGTACTTTCCATCCTCTGAATTGATAATCAATGAAGACGGTTCAGTATTCCATCTTCACGTAAAACCCGAATGGTTGGCAGATAAAGTAATCCTGGTAGGTGACCCCGGACGTGTAGCACTCGTAGCTTCTCATTTCGAAAACAAAGAATGTGAAGTGGAAAGCCGCGAATTCAAAACCATCACGGGTACTTACAAAGGTAAACGAATTACGGTAGTCTCTACAGGAATCGGTTGCGATAACATCGACATCGTAATGAATGAATTGGATGCACTCGCCAATATCGACTTTGTCACCCGCGAAGAAAAGGATCAGTTCCGCCAACTGGAATTAGTGCGTATCGGCACATGTGGCGGTCTGCAACCCAATACGCCTGTCGGAACTTTTGTCTGTTCACAAAAGTCCATCGGTTTCGATGGGTTACTGAATTTCTATGCCGGACGTAATGCCGTATGCGATTTGCCTTTCGAACGTGCTTTCTTCAATCACATGGGTTGGTCGGGAAATATGTGCGCTCCTGCTCCTTACGTCATTGATGCCAGTGAAGAATTGATCGACCGGATCGCCAAAGATGACATGGTACGTGGAGTGACAATCGCTGCCGGAGGTTTCTTCGGTCCCCAAGGACGTGAACTGCGTATCCCGTTAGCAGACCCGAAACAGAATGATAAGATTGAAGCGTTCGAATATAAAGGTTACAAAATTACCAACTTCGAAATGGAAAGTTCGGCTTTGGCAGGACTTAGCCGATTGATGGGACACAAGGCAATGACCGTCTGCATGGTGATAGCCAACCGACTTATCAAAGAGGCCAACACCGGATATAAGAATACAATCGATACACTAATTAAGACAGTACTTGACAGGATATAAATCTATATTCAGGAAGATTAAATTGTAATCGAAAGAATAAAACTGCAATTAAAAGAATGTGTAATGGCTTGAATCTTTCACTGATAATATGTGTGGATTCAAGCCATTGTTTTTTATTAATAACCAATCGTAAATCTCTCCTGATGATGTTTCGGATATTCCAGCTCATCAATCATGGCGGCGGCATAATCTTCAACAGAGATATGGCTGTTTCCTACAATATCTACAATCATATCATCTTTTCCCAACCGATAACGTCCTGTACGTACTCCCGGACGCATATCCGCTGCCGGAGAGAAAAATACCCAGTCTATTTCTTTTTCTTTCTTTAAAAAGTTCAGATAAAACTCTCCTAGAGCTTTCACTCCCGGCAATATATTTTCGGGTACTTCACCGGAATCCATCAAACGCAAGCCCGGAGCGATAAACAAAGAACCGGCACCGCCCACCATCAAAAAGCGATTAACACCCGCTTTCTTCACTCCATCAATAATGGTCAGATAAACTTTGATTGTTTCATCGTATATATCAGGATTATTCCATCCCGGATTGAATGCACTAATAACTGTATCTGCACCTTTACAAACGGCAGCCACTTCATCAAGTGCGGAGACATCGGCTTTCACCACTTTCAGATTTTCATTCTCTATCTTTATCTTTTCCGGATGACGAACCACTGCCGTAACCTCGAAACCACGATTCAATGCTTCATTCAGAAGGGCAGAGCCCACAAAGCCGCTTGCCCCGATAAGGACTATCTTTTTTACTTTCTCCATATTCTAATATATTATAATGTTACTACTATATAATAAATAACACTACAACATTCAGAATGTTAGTTCTCTTTTAGAAAATTAATTATCCGATATAAGATTCTATTGTCTCTTTCAACCTTTCCAAAGAATAGGGTTTTGAGATAACAGCGTTGCATCCTGCCTGAATAGCCTGTTGCTGTTCTGTATAGAAAGCATACGCGGTCACTGCAATAATAGGTACAGTCAGAGAAATTGTACGGATCTTTTCAGTGGCTTGAATACCGTCCATGATCGGCATACGAATATCCATCAGAATCAAATCCGGCTTTTCGCGGATGAAACTATTGATGGCTTCCTGTCCGTTGCGTACCCATGAAATAATATATTCCTTATTCAGAAGAATATTAAGTTGGACAAAGTTCGACTCAATGTCTTCTACCACTAATATCTTTTTACGTTTATCCTCATCGACGTTCTTCTTATGTGAGAGGCTTCTTTCAGCAACTTCTTTCGGTACTTCCTGATAAGGCAAATAGAGTGCAAACGTACTCCCCTGCCCCAATTCTGAAGTTACCTCGATACGGCCGCCCAGTCGTTCCACAATGCTTTTACAAATTGAAAGCCCTAATCCAGTGCCTTGCACAAAATCATTCAGTTTTTCAAAACGGGTAAAAATTTGAGGGAGTTTCTCTTTGGATATACCGCAACCCGTATCGCTGACATACAGTTTCAGCCAGGGTCCTTCATGTTTCAAGCCTAAAGTAATGCTTCCCTTTTCCGTATTTTTAATCGCATTCGACAAGAAGTTGAACAATACTTGCATCACACGGTTACGATCGGTAGAAGTCCAGTATTCTCCTTCGGGACGAATCACTTTCAATTCCACATTCGACTTCATCTTCAGCTGGTGCACTTTTTCCACTTCTTCCACTAGCCCTGCAATCTCAACCTGCTGGAAATGCATTTCCGATTTGCCGGATTCAATACGGGAAAGGTCTAAAATATCATTAATCAACTGCAGTAACAGGTTACTATTTCTCTGGATAATCTCCAGATACTCCCTTTTCTCTTCTTCACCCTCCGTCACCGCAATAATCTCCGAAAAGCCAACAATAGCATTCAACGGGGTACGAATCTCATGGCTCATATTCGCTAGAAAAACCGACTTCATCTTATCAGCATCCTCCGCACGACGTTTTGCTTCAATCAATTCCTGCGAACGCTGAATGCGATCTCCAATATCATGTATCAATGCCAACACTCTATTCCCTTCAAAAGGGGCGATACGTGCCTGAAAATAATGTACTCCCCCATCCACTTCAACCGGATATTCTATTTCTTTCAACTGTCCGTCCTGCAGGCACTCGCGAATGTTACAAATGAACAAGTCGCTAACCTCCGGTGAATAAATAGATCGTCCATCTGCCCCGCGTAGCACTTCCACAGGGTGAAGCAATATCGTTCCCGGTGCCATCAGGACATCGGTAATAAAGAAATTATCATCAAAAATAAAAATGAATTCCGGCAGTGCTTCAATAATTTTACGGTTATATTCTTCCAGATATTTGATATGTTGCTCCTTTTCGCACTGTGAAGTGACATTCACCGTGTAAGCCAGCACTTTACCCGGATGGCTTTTACAACTCTCTTTGTAAGACAAGAAATGATCTTCCAGCCAAACCACTTTCCCCTGTTCACCAATACAACGAACTCTGATTTGTGAAGTCTTAGAGTCTGATGAAAGCATCTCTGCAAAAGCCTGCTTATAAGCTTCGGTATCGTCCGGATGAACAAACCGATAGAAACTATCAATATCTTCAAAAAGGACTCCGGCATTCTTCAAACCAAGTGTAGAGAAATAGTCGTCAGAAAAAGAGCATTCGCCTGTAATGATATCATATTCCCACAAAGCTATTTGATGAGCTGCAAGGACAGAAAGTATTTCTTGTGAGTTCTCCCGTATGAGTTCACTCTTTTCATTGGAAGAATATAAATTAATCGCTGGTTCCATAAGCATTATTGTTTTATTTTGTTTGGTGTACCACTGCACGGCAGCAAATATAAACAAATAAAGCACAAGTTGTGCTCAATTTTCTGTTTTTTACTTAGAAACAATTATCTTTGCTCATCCAAAAAGAAAAAACAATGATTCAAGATACTATCTGTGCCATCGCTACCGCTCAAGGCGGTGCTATCGGAAGCATCCGCGTTTCCGGTCCGGAAGCTATTTCTATTACCGGCAGCATCTTCAAGCCAGCCAAAGCTGGCAAATTATTAAGCGAACAAAAACCATATACTTTGACATTCGGACGTATTTATGACGGAGATGAGATGATTGATGAAGTGCTCGTCAGCCTTTTCCGTGCTCCTCATTCATATACGGGAGAAGACAGTACGGAAATCACGTGTCATGGTTCCACTTATATTCTTCAACAGGCGATGCAGTTGCTTATTAAAAACGGTTGCCGCATGGCCCAGCCGGGAGAATATACACAACGTGCTTTCCTCAATGGAAAGATGGATTTAAGTCAGGCAGAAGCTGTGGCGGACTTGATTGCTTCTTCATCTGCTGCCACTCACCGATTGGCAATGAGCCAGATGCGGGGTGGATTCAGTAAAGAGCTGACAGATCTACGCAACAAGTTGTTGAATTTCACTTCCATGATTGAATTGGAGTTGGATTTCAGCGAAGAGGATGTGGAATTTGCCGATCGTTCGGCATTAAGGAAGCTGGCAGATGAAATTGAACAGGTCATTTCGCGGTTGGCTCATTCATTTAGTGTCGGCAACGCCATTAAGAATGGTGTTCCCGTAGCTATCATCGGTGAAACAAATGCCGGAAAATCGACTTTACTGAATGTATTATTGAATGAGGATAAAGCCATTGTCAGTGATATTCACGGGACAACACGTGATGTAATCGAAGATACTGTCAATATCGGAGGAATCACTTTCCGGTTCATTGATACCGCCGGAATCCGGGAAACCAATGACACGATTGAAAGTTTGGGTATTGAACGTACTTTCCAGAAGTTGGATCAGGCGGAGATTGTTCTTTGGATGGTAGATGCTATGAATGCCGCCTCTCAAATTGAACAGTTATCGAAGAAGATAATTCCACGTTGCGAAGGAAAACATTTGATTGTTGTATTCAATAAGGCTGATTTGATTGAAGGTAAACAGAAAGAGGATTTATTATCTTTATTAAAAGACTTCCCCAAAGAATCTACGGAATCTATTTTCATCTCGGCCAAACAACGGGAGAATACAAGTGAGTTACAAAAAATGCTTATTGATGCAGCACACTTGCCTACAGTGACACAGAATGATATTATTGTAACAAATGTAAGGCATTACGAAGCTTTAAATAAAGCTTTGGAAGCTATTCATAGAGTACAAAACGGACTTGATTCGCATATTTCCGGGGATTTTCTTTCGCAAGACATACGAGAGTGCATCTTCTTCATTTCGGACATAGCGGGTGAGGTTACGAATGATATGGTGCTTCAAAATATCTTTCAACATTTTTGCATCGGCAAGTAAGAAGTGCATGCTATCATTGCTGCAATAAAATAGATCGTTTAAAGAAATCACTATGCCCATTATAGAAATATCATCCTTAACAGACTCCGGAGTAGAAATATTCAGTACCCTCACCGAAGCTCAATTACGCAATCGTATCGAGCCTGATAAGGGATTGCTTATTGCAGAAAGCCCCAAAGTTATCCATGTAGCTCTGAATGCTGGTTATGAGCCTTTAGCCCTCTTGTGTGAACAGAAGCATATCACTGGTGATGCTGCTGGCATCATTGAACGTTGTGGTGATATACCTGTCTATACCGGTGAAAGAAAGTTACTTGCCACATTGACCGGATATACACTGACGCGCGGTGTCCTCTGTGCCATGCGTCGTCGGGCACTACCAAGTGTGGAGGAGGTGTGCCGGAAAGCCCGGCGGATCGTAGTCATTGAGGGCGTGGTAGACGCTACTAATATCGGAGCCATCTTCCGTTCCGCAGCCGCCTTGGGAATAGATGCTATATTATTAACGCGTAATTCTTGTGATCCGTTGAACCGGCGTGCAGTCAGGGTTTCGATGGGTTCTGTCTTCCTGATACCATGGACTTGGTTGGACAGTTCTCCCAATGAGTTGCGCAAACAGGGTTTTCGTACAGCCGCTATGGCACTCACGGAGAAATCAATCTCTATCGATAATCCTATCTTAGCAACCGAACCCAAGTTAGCCATCGTAATGGGAACAGAGGGAGACGGTCTTCAAAACGAAACAATTAATGAAGCGGACTATGTAGTCCGCATTCCTATGGCAAACGGTGTCGATTCTCTCAATGTAGCCGCCGCATCCGCTATTGCTTTCTGGCAACTTCGCATTCAAAATGACACAGTTCTGCCACCATCACCGGATGATGTACATATATGATTTTACTTATATTCCTACTCACACCTACAATACGTATTTGCGCCACAGGAACAGCGAGGCAATAATTTTTCCATCAATTCACTTCGAAAGAACTCATACAGTTCTTTATGCATGATGTCATATAGTGCCCTAACCCGTTCTTCCTGCTCATCTTCTACATGAATTCCTCCCTGAAAGGGATCTGTAAAGTTGAAAGAAACGTATTTTCTCACTACACCCTGCATTTCCTTTTGCACTTCCTCTGCTTCCGGACAAAGGGTAATGACATAATCCCATGTCTGTTGGGCATACGTCACAACATCACAGGGCTTTCTACGCGAAAAGTCATATCCATTTTGTTCCATCACCTGGCAAACAACGTCAGGGACAGAATTTCCAGCCAAAATACCGGCAGTACTAATCTTCATCCCTCTACCGAAGGAGTTCAAAATTTCCTGTGCCATACGACTGCGGCACATATCATTATTACTTACTATCAGTATATTCTTCATACACAAATTCTATTTTTATTTATTTCCTGATATAGCTACTTTAATAACCCCATCCAACTTGTTCTCGAAAATACGGTAAGCCTCCTCAATCTCATTCAATGGAAACCGATGTGTAATAAGAGGAGTAGTATCAATTTTACCTTCCTCAATCAGCGCAAGGATTTCGGCACAGTCGCAGCCATCCACTCCCCCTGTTTTGAAAATCAAATTCTTGCCATACATATCAGGTAAAGGAAGAAGCTGTGGTTTATCATAGAGGGCTA
>ERZ839947.2197-NODE-2197-length-14836-cov-3.970164_pt1 | contig 14836 bp, 7 predicted proteins | sample MGYA00519908_ERZ839947 | MGnify/ENA primary metagenome ERZ839947 (study PRJEB31850, sample SAMEA3708857) | human gut metagenome | biome: human gut; feature: human-associated habitat; material: faeces | place: China | collected 2014 ... | reverse complement strand
GGTATTGTTCAATCCCGCCCCCGCCTGTCTGATCGATGAGGAGCTGATGAAAGCCATTGATATACTAGTCGTCAATGAGCTGGAAGCTTCATTCATCTCAGGGATAGATTATACAGATAACAATCTTGAGGAAATAGCCGAAACATTGCTGAAAGCGGGTACAAGCAATGTGGTAATCACACTGGGAAGCCAAGGTGCATACATGAAAAATGCTAAAGAAACCATCCAACTTCCCGGTTGTAAAGTAAATGCGATCGACACAATCGCCGCAGGTGACACTTTTTGCGGCGCATTGGCGGTCGTTTGTGCAAAAAAAGAAATAGACTGGGAAGCACTCAACTTTGCCAACACTGCGGCAGCCATTGCAGTCACACGCTCGGGTGCACAACCGTCTATTCCCACTCTCGATGAAGTGAAGCACTTCATGCTTGAAAAAGAATTAGCCTTATCGTTCAACTTTTAAATTTAATGAACCATGAAAACCTATTTGAAACGACTACTCATCCCTATTTTATCGGGCTTGATAGTATGCAGCTTTTATAGTTGTGATAGCGACGACGAACACACCGCTACTCCCATAGCTCCCATTCTAAAGGAAATAAAATTTCCTTCGGAAAATGACATCATCCCCGGTCAGGTTGCGCAAATCAACGGACTCGGTTTTGCAAAAGAAGATATAGTCTATTTAAGTAACGCTGACAACCAGAAAGAAAAGGTAGAAGTCACGGAGATTACAGACAGTTACCTGAAGTTTATCGTCCCGGTAGAAGCAGGCGGCGAGTATACCGTAACAATTGAAAGAGCAGGGAAACAGACCGTTTTAAACGGAACTTTCAAAGTACCTTTCGTTGTTCCGATCATTGATATCGTTCTCCCTTCAGGTAATGTACAGCCCAAGAGCAAAGTCGAGATTCAGGGAAAAGGATTTGAAGCAGGGGACGTCGCCGTATTATATGCTTCTTTCTACCCGACAGGCGTCGAATACAATCTGCCATTAACTCTTAATGAAGAAGGAGTAGAATTTACACTTCCGGAAGGATTATACGGGGTAAACTCTATTATGATTATCAGGGGAGAACGGAAAAGTAATCTTGGAACAATCACTATCGAGACGAATGTTGGCGACAAACTCGGAGGAGGTGTTGTATTCTGGGTGGACGCTGCAAAGGCACACGGATATATCGTAAACATGAGTAACATCGGTACGGGAACAGAACAATTCGGTCCGGAGGTAAATCCGTCGGACGCGGCCGGAACGAGTCAAAACATGGGAAGCGGCTATACAAACACTCAAAATATAGTCAAAAAGTTTAATGCATTGCAAAGTGCGAACAACTGGCCCGAGTGGCAAGGAGTCAAAATTGCCGCCCAACTTTGTCTGGACAACAGTGTCACTGAAGGAAATGCCGTATATGCCGACTGGTTCCTCCCTTCCAGAGAAGAACTGATCGAAGTATTCAAAGTTAAAAGTTTATTAGCTGAGAAAGGAGTCAATATTCCGGCAAACAATTACTGGACTTCAAGTGAAGGCGACGGGGAAGCCGGCTGGTCTGCCTATTATGTGAACTTCTACGAAGAGACTAATATCGTTTCTGAAATCTGCTCAAAAAGCGGTTGGAAAATTGGTGTTCTTCCTATCCGGGCCTATTAACTAACAATCCTATAAAATAAGCGTCATGAAAAAACACATTATATTATTTATAGCCATCTTTTTTGCCTGTGTATTACATGCACAGACAATCAACATTAGAGGAACCGTTACCGACACGAGTAATGAAACATTGCCAGGTGTATCTATAACCATAAAAGGTACTCAAACAGGAACAGTAAGTGATGCAAACGGCAACTACAGCATCAGGGCCCAAAGAGGAAATGTTCTGGAGTTTACTTTCGTGGGTATGGTAAAACAATCTGTTACCGTAGGAAAGCAAAATGTCATTAATATACAAATGGCAGCAGACGCCATTAATCTGGACGAAGTAGTGGCAATCGGGTATGGTATTGCCAAAAAGAGCGATTTAACGGGTGCCGTTGCCTCTATCAAATCAGAAAATCTTACTAACTCCAAAGTAGGAACAGTGACAACTGCCCTGCAAGGACTTGCCGCCGGCGTGCAAGTCACTACCGGCTCCGTAAAACCGGGTGGAGATGCTTCTGTCGTTATTCGTGGAGTAGGTTCGCTCCGAGCCGGCAGCGAGCCGTTATACATCGTCGACGGTATTCCCGTACAAGGAGGTTTGCAGGATTTATCTTCCGGTGATATTGAATCTATCGAAATATTAAAAGACGCTTCTTCCGCATCTATCTATGGCTCGAGAGGTTCTAATGGCGTAGTACTCGTGACTACCAAGAAGGGTACAAGCGGAAAAGCCAAAATCTCCCTGAATGCCTCTTTCGGTACGCAACGAATGTTGAACAAGCAAGATTTGATGAACGCACAGCAATACTATGAATTAGTATCCATTGCCCAGCCTAACTACAAATGGACATCAGAAGAACTACGCTTGCTAAGCCGTGGTGAATCGACCGACTGGCAGGACGCAGTGACCCAAAACGGGCAATACCAAAACTATAACTTCTCGATTTCCGGAGGGAAGAACGATATACAACACTTTTTAGGAGTAGACTGGTATGATCAGAAAGGTACGATCAAAAACTCGTCTTTCAATAAGCTGACCGTCCGATATAATATGGATGCCAAACTAAACAAGTGGCTGAGATACGGTGTACGTTTCAATGTCATTGAGTCAAAGCTCATGAATATCAATGAAGAAGCCGATTCGGGATACGGAACTATGTTCAGTGCCATTAGTTCACAACCGACAGCTCCTATCTATACCGAAGACGGAGAATACTTCGATGGTTTCCTCAACACGAGAGCAAATCCGGTGGCTATTGTTGACCTGCTTGACAAAGCCACACTCAAGTCCAGATTCGTAGGTTCCGCCTACATCGAGATAGAACCGATAAAGAACTTGAAATTACGTTCCGATAACGGCGGAGAACTTGTCTTTTATAAAGTAAATACTTACGAAGACGGCCGTATGGGACAGCATTATACGGCTGGTGGCCATGCTAATGTGATGTCGAACAAGAAAAGATATTGGCAAACAGAGAACACTGCCACTTATTCATTTGACATCAATAAAGAACATCAACTTTCTGCAATGGCAGGTTTCTCCGCTTCCAGAACAGATTATGAAGAAGTAACCGCCGACTCCAAAAAGTTATCATCTATTCTCAAGTATTACAATTTGCAAGGAGCGGAAGAACATGGACCGAACTCTTCGTATGCAGTCCCATCTTCTCTGGTGTCTTTCTACGGACGATTCAATTATAATTTCAGCAACCGCTATTTGGCAACATTGACGATGCGCGGCGACGGTTCTTCCCGTTTTGCTCCGGGACACCGATGGGGATTCTTTCCGTCACTGGCTCTTGCATGGCGTGCTTCTGAAGAAAGTTTCATCAAAGAAAACGCTCCGGTCATCAGCAACCTGAAGTTAAGAATCAGCGCCGGCAAACTGGGTAACCAGAATATCGGAGATTTTGCTTATGCCCCGACAATCGCCCTCGGAGGAGCTTCCGCCAATTACATTTTAGGTAATAACCTGGTAACCGGCTCCGTACAAACCTCTATTTCGAACCCGGAACTGACTTGGGAAAAAGCCAACCAACTAGACTTGGGTATTGACTTCGGGTTATTCAACAATCGGATAGCCGGTACGATCGAGGCCTACTATAAGCGTACGACTGACCTGCTATGGGAAGTACCCCTTCCGTTGGAATCCGGCTTCGGAACTTCACTTACCAATATCGGCAAAATTGATAACAAAGGTATTGAATTTACGCTGAACACGGTCAACATCAGTACCAAAGACTTCTTATGGACAACTGCCTTCATGATTTCTTATAATAACAATAAGATCAAAGAACTTTATGACGGCAAACAAGATGTCAATAAAACATTGTTTGTGGGACGTCCTATCGGACAGTTCTACTTATTGAAATCCGAAGGTATCTGGCAAACCAATGAAGCTGCCGAAGCTGCCAAGTACAATGCCCAACCCGGTGACCGCAAGATTCTGGATGCCAAGAAAGACTATGTCATCAACGGAGAAGACCGTGATTTCTGCGGAGTTTCCACTCCCAAATATTATGGTAGCTTTACGAATACATTCTCATATAAAGGTATTGACCTTACCGCGTTCTTTACTTTTGCAGGAGGACATAAAATCAACAATTCACTGAACCGTTACCTCAATTCTTTCAATGTATGGGGAAACATGAGTGAAAACTATTACAAATATTATTGGAGACAAGACAGACCGAACAACAAATATCCGGCTCCGAGAGTTGGTAGTGCTTATGCCAACGGAGATGGTACCGACGCCAATCTCCAAAAAGGTGATTATCTCCGCCTCCGTAATCTGGAAATTGGTTATAGCTTGCCGAAAAACGTCATCAGAAATATCAAAGCCTCAAATATCAGAGTTTATTTCTCTGTACAAAACCTATTCACAGCTACGGAATTTACGGGATTTGATGTAGAGTCCAGCGACAATACCAATCCTTATCCGAACGCCCGTAGCTTTATCGGTGGTATTTCTCTTAACTTCTAAAAACAGAAACATTATGAAAAAATATTTATCAATATTAGCTTTCAGTTGCCTGACATTATGTAGTTGCGACAACTTTCTTGACTTGACACCCCAAAGTGTACTAACACCGGAAAATGCTTATGAAAAACCGGAAGACTGGCAGCAAACTCTTTATGCCGCTTATGGCACGCTCCAGGAAGTCTTTGTCGGGAAATATACCATTACCCTTACTGAATTCGGAACAGATGAAGTAATTCCGTTTGATATGGGTTGGGCGGCTTATTCCCAATTGCATTACTATACTTTTTCCGCTTCACACGAATTCCTGGACAATCACTATCGGCTCTGTTACGAAGGTATCAAACGTTGCAATGCAGTTATTGATATGCCTTCGGATGCAGTCAGTGCGGATCTTCATAATTCCATGATTATGCAAGCTCGTTTTTTAAGAGCGATCTACTATTTCGACTTAGTAAGAATGTACGGTGGAGTTCCCTTATGGACAAAATCATCCATTGACAGAAGTGAAATCATGAGACCGCGCGCTACGGTTGACGAAGTTTACACACTGATTACGCAGGATATGGAAGCAGCTCTCGGCCTCCCTACCTCCTGGCCGAATGCCCAAGATAAAGGAAGAGCCACTTCATACGCTGCCCAAGCTTTGCTGGCACGCATTTACCTTCAGTGGGGAAAACCGGAAGAAGCATTAAAATACTGCCGGATGCTCGAAGGCAAATTCAAATTGTACGATAATCTAAAGGATATATTCGATCCTAAAAACAAGAATCAGGAATATGAGAATATATTTGAAATTCAATTCAAGCATTCCGGTTCATGGGGACTGGAGGGAAGTATCCAGCATTCTTATTGGGGACCTCGTAATGTAGGCGGACCGACCAACTTTGGCGGCTGGGGCGGATTTGGTCCGACACAATATTTATACGATTCTTATGATAACAACGATAAACGTAAAAAAGCATTCTTCATCACAGAATATGCAGGCGTCACCCAGACACCTCCTTCTTCCGGCAAATTCTGGGACGCAGAAACAGGTAATGTGATTGAAGATGATAATCTGAATTTTACAATGATTCGTTATGCAGACGTGCTTTTGATGAAAGCGGAAGCGCTGAACAGCATTGATGACACAAGTAATGATAAGTATGATGCCTTAAATGAAGTACGAGGCAGGGCAGGACTGACTTCCATAACAGCAGCCGATAATCTGAATAAAGAACAATTTGCCGAAGTCGTACTGGAAGAAAGATTACATGAATTATGTTGTGAACACCTGCGCCGCTGGGATTTAATCCGCTTCGGCAAACTGGGCGAATATATGAAAGACCATGCCGGAGTCACCATCCAGCCTTATCATGTTCTATACCCAATTCCACAGGCAGCCGTCGATGCCAATGACGCTATCACAGAAAACAACGAAGGATATTAACATAAATCATTTAGCACATGAAAAAATTTATTTTTATCACAGGACTATTGATGAGTATCTTCTTTTATTCATGTAAAGAAGAAGACCATGGCATACTCCCTCCTATCGAAGGGGGAGGAACTATAGAAGTCAAAGACGGAAGAGTTACGGTCAATCCGGCAGAATATCTTTATGCGATACGAAATCCGATGAAAGGTTTACGTGAATTCTTCGGCCCGGGCTATGACAAGGTAAGAGACGAATATCCGTATCCTTACGGCTCCATCATTAAAGAATATATGCAATGGAATATGCTGGAAAACAATGAAAGCGACGGTGTCGACAAGATTATAGCTTACAGTAACCACAGGTGGCAGGGAGTAGAAGATATCAATGTCAAGGTTATCCCACGTATCTATATCGTATGGATGGAACCCTGGCATGGAGGATATGCCAAGAACACTTATACAGACAACCCGGACGACCTGAACGGTTGGCATTGGCCAAGCGACATTCCGGGAGAGACATACGATGAAGACGATCTTAACGCTCCTATTATTGGAGGCTATTGCCACCCTACTTTTCAGGAAAGAGTGAAAAAACTGGTAGAGAAGGCTGGACAAGCATGGGACAACGATCCGCGGGTAGCGTATGTGGAAATGGGGATTATCGGCGAATTCGGGGAACATCATGACCCGGACATCACCACAGTATGGGCTCCTCACGACCAACCCAATCATGTAGAGAACCGTACCTGGTTACCGGGCATTGAAAAGGTGTTGGGAGATGCATTTACCGCTGCCTTCAAAAACAAGAAAGTAATGGTTCGCTATGCGTACGAGTTTAAAGATTATGAATTCGGAATCTATTGGGATTCATGGGCTATTGATGAAGAAAAGGTGCGTGGCTACGAGGAAATGAAAAAGCTCGGCGACCGCTGGAAAACTCAACCGATAGGTGGAGAAATAACCTGGAACTGGGGAAGCCTCTATAAATTCAAATCTTTTGAAGAAGTGGTGGCAGATGAAAAGACAAGAGACCTGGTCATCCAGCAAATACGTGATTTGCATTGCAACCACTTGGGAGGTATCACCTGGGCTAACTTTAACGACCCGTCTTTTGAGCCAAACGCTGAATTATTGCAAAAGACAATGGGGTACCGTTTTGTTTTATCCAATTTCAGTTACCCAACAAGTATCAAGCCGGATGAGCCGTTCAAAATATCATTTGACGTAACCAACACAGGCTCGTCACCCTTCTATTATGACTGGCCGGTAGAAATATCCCTGCTAAATTCCCAAACCAAGGAAGTTGTATGGAGCAAAACACTGAAGACTCCCAAGATATCCCAATGGATGCCGGGAGATAACTGGAACAACTCAACCAAAGTTTATACCCAACCGGCTACTCCGAACCATGTTGAAGAAGAACTGACTTTAGACAAGAAACTGGATACGGGAGATTACATCATCTCTATTGCTGTGCTAGATCCGGCCGGTATGCTTCCTTCACTGAGATTCGCCGTTCAGAACTACTTTGAAGGAGGACGTCACCCAATGGGACATATCGGCGTCAATACCGAGCCTATCTATTTTGAGATACCGGTCAGCAGTTTTAATGACATGAGGCAGGATAAAACCCTGAAATATAAAATCCAATAACCAATAAGCTTAATGAAATCAAGCATCAGAAACATATTACTCCTAATGGCATTCGGAACGTTATCTGCTTGTAGTGAACAAACCGTCACGGTTTCTTACCAGGAGTATCCGAATGCATTCAGGAATCCGATGAAAGGCTTCAGGGAATTCTTCGCTCCCGGTATCGACCGGGTCAGGGAAGAATATCCCTACCCTTACGGTTCACTGACAAAAGAATATATGCAGTGGAATATGATCGAGGATGACGCCAATGACGGGGTAGACAAGATTATCGCTTACAGCAATCATCGATGGAAAGGCGTGGAAGACATAAATGTCAAGGTAATTCCCCGGGTTTTTCTTGTATGGCTGGAGCCCTGGCATGGCGGAAAACCTAAAGACCCCACTAATCCGGACGACTTGACCGGTTGGCACTGGCCTAAAGGAATAGATCCGGAAAAAGGTCCTTATAAACAGAAACCGAACTCCGTGGGCGCCTATGTAGAAGAAAAAGACAAAAATACCCCCATTAGCGGGGGGTACTTTGATCCTTCTTTTCCTGAGCGCGTAAAAAAACTGGTAGAGAAACTCGGACAGGCATGGGATAACGATCCACGGGTAGCGTATGTAGAAATGGGGATCATCGGCGAATGGGGAGAACACCATGATCCGGATCTCTCAACTTACTGGGCTCCGCACGACGAACCGGAACACGTAGCTAACCGGACATGGATTCCGGGCATGGAAAAGATCCTGGGAGATGCCTTTGCCAAAGCATTCAAAAACAAGAAAGTAATGGTTCGCTACGCCTATGAATTTAAAGATTATGAATTCGGAATTTATTGGGATTCATGGTCTCAACCCCAAGAGATTGTAAGAGGTTATGAGGAAATGAAGAAGCTGGGTGATCGTTGGAAAACCCAGCCGATAGGTGGAGAAATTACTTGGAACTGGGGAGATTTAGCCCGGTTCAAATCTTTTGAAGAAGTGGTGGCAGATAAGGATACCCGGGAATATGTCATGGAACAGATCCGGAACCTGCACTGCAATCATCTAGGCGGAATCACCTGGGCAGACTTCAACGAACCGGAGTTCCGAAAAAATGCAGAGATACTGCAAAAAGCCATGGGGTACCGGTTCATTATCAATGAATTCTCTTACCCGAAAGAAATTAAGGTGGGAGCACAATTCCCTATTTCTTTCAAAGTTGTCAACAGCGGATCGTCTCCATTTTATTATAACTGGCCGGTAGAAGTAGCTTTACTAGACCCTGAAAGTCATCAAAAAGTGTGGGGAAAAATATTGGAGGAAGTAAACATCTCCGAATGGATGCCGGGAGATAATTGGTCTGTAGATGAACATAAATACCAAATAGCTCCGCCAACTTATCACATCCGAAAGAATATTTCTATTGACGCCCCCATTGCCAAGGGAAAATATATCCTGGCTTTAACGGTGCTCGATCCGGCCGGTATGCAACCTTCGCTCCGATTTGCCAATGAGAATTATTTCGAAGGCGGTTATCATCCAATGGGCTATATCGGTATTGGTGAATCAGTTGCCGATACCCGTCTGAATCCAGATTTATTTTTCGACATTCAAAGTGACAAGTCTTTAAAATATCAATTCAAACAACCCGATAAATAATCAGTAACATGAAAATATATAAATATATCACATCTGTTGCAATCCTTTCGTTCTGCTTCTTGAGCGCCTGTAACAAGCCTACAGAAACGAAGATTCCTGTTCCCGTGATATTCGACACGGATGTCGGCAATGACATTGACGACGTGCTGGCTATGCAAATGCTATTCAACTATGAGAAAGCCGGAACAATAGATCTGCTAGGTATCACAATCAGCAAGTCCAACCCTTATTCAATTGAATATATTGACGGATATTGCCGCCTCAACGAGAGGGGAGACATTCCATTGGGATATGCATACAACGGAGCTACTCCCGAAGACGGAGGTTATCTCCGCCAGACTTTGGATACCATTATTGAAGGCAATAAGATACTGTATCCTCAAAGAAGCATAAAAGACAATCTGCCGGAAGGATATAAGTTATTACGGAAATTACTGGCTTCACAACCAGATAATTCCGTGGTATTTATTGCCGTAGGACCGGAAACGAACCTTTCACGCCTGCTACGCTCAGAAGCCGACGAATACAGTCCTTTGGACGGCAAATCACTCGTTGCCCAAAAAGTGAAGCTGTTGTCCGTAATGGGAGGACTCTATGGGAACGAGTTCGACTTCCCCGAATGGAATCTAGTACAGGATATAAATGCCGCACAAACCGTATTCAGCGAATGGCCCACTCCGGTCATTGCAAGCGGCTGGGAACTAGGCAACAAATTGTTGTATCCGCATCAGAGTATCTTGAATGATTTCCCGAACGCTTACAAACATCCTCTTTGTGTATCTTACCAGATATATGACAAAATGCCATACGACAGGCAAACTTGGGATTTGACTTCTGTCATACAGGCCATAGAGCCGGAGAAGGATTATTTTGAACTGTCAACAAAAGGAACGATTACAATAGACAGTGCAGGACACAGTCTATTTAATGCGTCAGACAAAGGACAACATCAATATCTTATGATTCAAGGAAATGAGAATATTCAGAGAACATTAGGTGCCATTGTCCGCCAGGTGACAGGGAAAGAAGAAAAGAATATAAACCAATAAAGAAAGAGTCATGTTTATAGTCAATAGTTATACACTAGCCATTATCTTTTGCTTCATAACCATGATATGTTGGGGTTCCTGGGGTAACACCCAGAAACTGGCCAGCAAGAACTGGCGTTATGAGCTTTATTACTGGGATTATACAATCGGTATCTTATTATTTGCCTTACTTCTCGTTTTCACACTCGGAAGTTTCGGAGATTCGGGGAGAGGTTTTCTGGAAGATATCCGGCAAGTAGATACCAGATACATAGTCAGTGCCTTGATCGGAGGAATTATTTTCAATGCTTCCAACATCTTACTTTCAACTTCGGTCTCCATAGCCGGAATGGCGGTTGCTTTTCCGTTGGGCGTAGGACTTGCCTTGGTCCTAGGTGTGTTCATCAACTATTTCAGCACTCCTAAAGGAGATCCGTTCTGGTTGTTTACTGGAGTAATCTTGATTGTTATCGCTATCATCTGCAATGGAATAGCGGCAGGCAGACAACAAAAAAAGGGAAATAATAATAGCAAGAAAGGGATTATTCTTGCGGCTATTGCCGGCATACTTATGTCTTTCTTCTACCGTTTTGTGGCTGCTGCCATGGATCTTAACAATTTTGACTCTCCGACTCCGGGCATGGCTACTCCATACACCGCTTTCTTTATATTCTCAATCGGTATCTTCCTGAGCAACTTCCTATTCAATACAGTTGTTATGAAACGCCCGTTTGTAGGAACTCCTGTAAGCTATAAAGAATATTTTGCAGGAAAAGCAAGCACACATCTGGTAGGTATCCTCGGAGGATGTATATGGGGATTGGGAACTGCTTTAAGCTATATAGCCGCAGGAAAAGCGGGAGCTGCCATCTCCTACGCTCTCGGTCAGGGAGCACCTATGATTGCCGCCTTATGGGGTGTATTTATCTGGAAAGAGTTCACCGGTAGTTCCAAATCAACCGACAGACTTTTAGGAATCATGTTTATTCTGTTCATCACAGGATTATCATTCATCGTTTTATCCGGAGGAAACTAATTATGAAAATGAACCATATTCTTTTCCTACTAACAGCAGCCTTCTGTTTTCCTTCGATAACAGTTGCTAAAATAATTGAGGCCGGTTCGCCGGACAAGAAAAATGTGATAACTATCGAGACTGACAATCAGGTCAGTTACAGCTTATCCCGGAATGGAACAAAGATTCTTGATACTTGCCCGCTCTCACTTACAGTCGGAAACGACACTTGGGGAACAGACAAATGTAGAAAGATAACTCGTAAAAGCGTTTCGGAAAAAGTGGAATTTATTGTACCGCGTAAATATAAAGAGACAGTGGATAATTATAACCAGGTTGAGCTTATTTACAAAGACTATAAAATCGAATTCAGAATCTATAATGACGGAGTGGCCTATCGTTTCGTAAGTACTGCAAACAATAAACAGCCTGTAAAGAAAGAGTCGGTATCTTTCCGCTTCGGACAGGATCACACCTCGTACACTCTTTTAACCGACCAGCTACAAAACTGGTTTGAGCAGGATTATACGGTAAAGCCGATCAATGCATTACCCAAAGACAGTTTCTCCGTAGCTCCTGTAATGGTTGAAGTAGACAAATACAAAGTATTATTAGCTGAAGCCAATCTCTATAATTATCCGGGAATGTACTTACAACCCGCCCAAGAATCCTTCCATGGCATTTTTGCCAATTATCCGGATAAGGAAGTGCCATACGAAGGGGATAATAAAATCTATGCCTCCACACGCAAAGATTATCTTATTCCCACCTGCGGGAAACGGGTCTTTCCATGGCGGGTAATCGGTACCTTCGACAATGCTTCTTCCATATTACAAAGCGAGCTTATATATTTACTCTCCGAGGAGAAAGAACAAGCCGCCGACTATACATGGGTTAAACCCGGTAAAGTATTATGGGACTGGTGGAATGACCGTAATATCTATCATATAAATTTCAAAAGTGGCATTAATACCGATACATATCTCTATCTGGTAGACTATGCAGCCAAACATCACATCGAATATGTCCTGATCGACGAAGGCTGGTCGGCACGTAACGATCTGTTAACCCTCAATCCCGATGTTGACATTCCGCGTATCTGTGAATATGCAACAAAAAAAGGAGTAGGTATCCAGTTATGGTCGAAATGGGTAAACATCATGCGACAAATGGATGAGGCTTTTGCACAATTCAGCAAATGGGGAGTGAAGGGAGTCAAAATAGACTTTATGGACCGTAATGATGCCAAAATGGTTAACTTCTACGAACAAGTAGCTATTAAAGCCACTCAATACAAATTATTAGTAGACTTTCACGGTTCTTACCCCAACGAGGGCATGAGACGCAAATACCCGAATCTGATGACACGCGAAGGAGTAATAGGACTGGAGTATAACAAATGGAGCAAAAGAGCCACGGTTACACATGATGTAATCATCCCTTATCTGCGTATGTGGGTAGGCCCAATGGACTATACTCCCGGAGCTATGCTTAACGCACATCCGGAAACATTCTATGAAAATCAACATGAACCGATGAGTCAGGGCACACGTAGCCACCAGTTAGCCATGTATGTAGTCTACGAAAGCCCGTTGCAAATGATTTCGGACAGTCCTACTAAATATGACGAGAATCTCCGGAGTTTTGAATTTATCAAAAGTATTCCTACAACCTGGGATGAGACAGTCCCTTTGGAGGGAGAAGTGGGCGAATATATCGCTCTTGCACGCCGGCATGACGATACATGGTATATCGGAGTAATCAACGGAGCTACCCCACGGCATATTGAGATTGATTTATCATTCATAGGAAATGGACCGAAGAAAATAAAAGCACATATAGATGGAGTAAATGCCGGCCAACAGGCGAAAGACTCCCAAATAATAGAACAAGTTATCAAGGAGAACGAAAAACTGCCCATAGATATGAGCAGAGGAGGAGGATATACAGGTATTATTCATATAAAGAAGTAACATTTTACGGTTACTCAACAAAGCAGGCTGCCTCTTTATATCGAGACAGCCTGCCTTTATTTTATTCCCAATCGTTTCAGACGGTAATATCCAGTAAAATCTTTCCTTTTGCGTTCAGAACTTTCACTCTCAGTTCGTCTTTTTTCTTTTCCAGAATCATCACCGTAGTGCCATCCATTTTATACCCGCCACCGATAATAACCGGATAATTGTTGCCCAGCTCACCTTTCGGATGATAAGCATATTTATGAGTATGTGCATTCAGACTGATGTTGAAAGGTGCTTTCTCCAATAGTTTGGTCCACAGATTTGCACAAAGGTTCTTTCCGTCATTTCCATAAAGAGGAATATGATGAATAAGGACACGTTTCCCGGCTTTCTTGAATTCTTTGGAAGACAACTCCTTTTTCAGGAAATCAACTTGTTCATTACGTAACTGGGTAAAATCATTCAAACCGTAATACACCCAATGGTCATCCGGTTTGTCTTCCCCACAGTCCAGCATAACGATACGGGTATCCCCCCAATTGAAAGAGCCGTAAGTCCTGTCCCCTACGTAGTCGTAGTGGTCGCGCAAACCGATAGAATAGGCATTGCGGATTTCATGGTTGCCACGCATAAAGAAAGTCGGTATGCGATCGCCACACACTCCTTCGGTCAGTTCACTGATAAATGTGGTTGCCTGCTCGTGATCCACAGGATCATCCACACAGTCACCATTGAAAACAACAAAATCATATTTAACATCCTGTATTTGTTTACATAGAGTACGGAAAGTATTGGTATGTTGATGCAAATCATTAAAAACAATAGCGGTAAAAGACTCTGTATCAGCAACAGGAAGAGTAAATTCACTGAAGGTCGATTGTGCTGTATTTCCAAATACCTTTTTATATGCCTGATAAAGCAACATCTCTTGCGAACACACACGATAATAATATTTCTGTCCGGGCTGCAAGCCATCTATACGTATTTTATGCAGTTTGTTATTGCAGACCACCTGACCGTCAACAATCATACGCGCACGTTCCAGCCGGGTAGTATCTGTGCCATATTCCACCCAGCAATAAGAAGGAACGGTTGTTTCCCACATCACAGTAATGCCATTACCCACAGGATTCTGCAAATAAGGTTTAGTACGGAATATCTTGTCTGCCTTTTCAGCAGTACGCAATTCCACAAGTATGGGACGATGGTCGGAAGCCATTGGCTCATTAACTACTCTCGCAGATATGATAGCAAATCCGGTAGCGTTTTGCTTTGATGCGGCAATATAATCAATGGTTTCTTTTGGATCGGAAGCAGGATAAGTATGCTTTTCCGGATTGGAGAGTATTTGAAAATCCTTTTGCAATTCTTTGATGAAATCGGATTCAGGTTCAGCATTCATATCCCCGGCTAGAAAAAGAGGCTTTTTATAGGAAGCAATCAATGACTTCACTATTTCCAAAGATTTCATACGGTCTTCTTCCGTTAATGACAGATGAGTACAACAATAAATAT
>ERZ839947.2194-NODE-2194-length-14849-cov-3.585778_pt1 | contig 14849 bp, 12 predicted proteins | sample MGYA00519908_ERZ839947 | MGnify/ENA primary metagenome ERZ839947 (study PRJEB31850, sample SAMEA3708857) | human gut metagenome | biome: human gut; feature: human-associated habitat; material: faeces | place: China | collected 2014 ... | reverse complement strand
AGAAACGGAAGCCCCTCTTCCCCTTCCCGCCGATCTCCTCGCCGAGCTGGACGCCTGCGGCGGCATCGTCCCCTACGCGTTGTCGACGCGGGTTCTCGCCCACTTCGGCATCACGGCCCTGTGCGAACGCCTGACCCAAACGCCCGAAGAAGCAAAGGCCGCCGCCGAAGCCATTGGCTATCCCGTGGCGCTCAAGGGCATCTCGCCGGACATCACGCACAAGACGGAAACCGGGCTCGTCAAGCTCAACATCGCCGATGCCGCAGGGCTGCAACGCGCGTGGGACGAGCTCGACCAGTCCATGAACCTCCACCACTCCGATGCCCGCCGGGAAGGGATACTCGTCCAAGGCATGGTGACCGGCGACGTCGTGGAAACCATCGCCGGGGTCAACCGCGATCCGGCCTTCGGATCGGCGGTCGTCGTCGGACTCGGCGGCATCTTCGTCGAGCTGCTGCGCGACGTCTCGCTGGAACTGGCCCCGCTCTCCCCCTCAAGGGCGAAGGCGATGATCAACCGTCTCCAAGCCGCCAAGCTCCTTCAGGGCTTCCGCGGCAAACAACCCGCCGACGTCGCCGCGCTGGAGGAAACGCTTGTCCGCCTCGGGCGGATGGCCCACGCGCTCGGCGAACGGCTTGTCTCTCTCGATCTCAATCCTCTCATGGTGTTGCCGGAAGGACAGGGCGTGCGCATCGTGGACATCGTGATGCAGGCCCGGCCTTCCGGAGATTCCCCCTCCCAAGCACCTTCCGTAACGCTGGAGAAATGATTCATGAAGGAACTCTTGTCAGGAAATGAGGCCTTGGCGCGCGGCGCGCTGGAAGCGGGCATCGAGATCGCCTGCGGCGACGGCCGGACGCTCCGTATTCTGGAGCTTCAGCCTCAGAACGGCAAGCGGATGGCGGCGGCCAGCTATCTGGCAGGCCACCCGGTGCAGGTGACGGTATGAGCGACGTGAGAAAGCCGGACGCCAGAGAGACCGCTCTGGAGGTCCTGATGCAGGTGGACAGCGCCAACGCATGGTCCGACGGCGGTCTGAAGCGCACCATCGCCAAAAATAAGCTGGACAGCCGGGATGCGGCGCTGGCCACCCGCTTGTGCTACGGGGTGATCCAGAACCGGATGCTGCTGGACTACTATATCGGCTGCTGGTGCAGCCAGCGCCCGGAGCGGCTGGAGTCCGTCATCCGCAACATCCTGCGTCTGGGGGGCTACCAGATCCTGTTTTTGGATAAGGTGCCGCCCCGTGCCGCCGTCAACGAGGCCGTGGAGATGACCAAGCGCCACCGCCGGGAAAAGGCGGCGGGTATGGTCAACGCCATCCTGCGGAAATTTGCCGCCAATCGGGAGGATATGCCGCCCCTGCCCAAGGGCAGCCCGGCGCAGACTCTCTCCCTGCGATACAGCCACCCCCGGTGGCTGGTGGAGCGTCTGCTTTCCCTCATCGGCGAGGAGGAGACGGAGGCGTATCTCCGTATGAACAATCAGGTAGTACCCACTACCATCCAGACAAACCCCCTAAAGGGTACCCCGGAGGAGTTGGAGAAGCTGCTGCGCCAGACCGGCGCACAGGTGGAGCCCCACCCGTGGCTGGCGGGGTGCTTTTCCGTCAGCGGCACCGGCGATTTGGAGCAGCTGTCCGCCTTCCGGGAGGGCCGCTTCACTGTGCAGGACGCAGCCGCCCGTCTGGTGGCCACCGTGGCCGCCCCGGCCCAAGAGGATCGGGTGCTGGACGTGTGCGCCGCTCCCGGCGGCAAGTCCTTTGCCATGGCCATGGACCGCCGGGATCGGGGCCAGATCCTCTCCTGCGATGTCCACCCCCACAAGCTGAAGCTTATCGACAGCGGCGCCCAGCGTCTGGGCATCACCAGCATCCGCACGGCACTGGCCGATGCACGGGAGGAGCACGCCGCATGGCTGGAGCAGGCGGATGTGGTAGTGGCGGACGTCCCCTGTTCGGGCCTCGGCATCATCCGCAAAAAGCCGGATATCCGGTATAAAAACCCCCGTGATCTGGCCCAGCTTCCGGCCATTCAGGGGGATATTCTGGAAAATGCCTGCCGCTATGTGCGCCCCGGCGGCGTGCTGGTGTACTCCACCTGTACGGTGCTGCCGGAGGAAAATCAGGAGATCATCCACGTGTTCCTCTCCCGCCACCCGGAGTTCCGGCGGGAGACCTTCACCTTGCCGGGGCCCGTGGGCCTGTGTGACGGGGAGGCGACCCTGTGGCCCCAGCGGCTGGGGACCGACGGCTTTTACATCTGCCGAATGCGGAGGAAAGCATGACTGACATCAAATCCATGACGATGGAGGAGCTGACCCACACCCTGCGGGAGATGGGACAGCCCGCCTTCCGGGGCGGTCAGGTCTTTACCTGGCTGCACCGGGGCGTCACCTCCTTTGAAGAGATGAGCGATCTGCCCCGTGCGCTGCGGGAGCAGCTGGCGCAGACGTTCCATATCACCGCCCCCACCGTGGCCCGCAAGCAGGAGTCCCGTCTGGACGGCACCGTCAAGTACCTGTGGGAGCTGGCGGACGGCAACTGCATCGAGACGGTGCTCATGCAGTATCACCACGGCAACACCGTGTGCATCTCCTCTCAGGTGGGCTGCCGCATGGGCTGCGCCTTCTGCGCCAGCACCATCGCCGGAAAGGTCCGTGACCTGACCCCCTCGGAGATGCTGGATCAGGTGCTGTTCACCCAGCTGGATTCCGGCCGGGAGATCTCCAATATCGTGCTGATGGGCATTGGAGAGCCTCTGGACAACATGGATACCGTGCTGCGGTTTCTGACGCTGGTGAACCACCCCAAGGGGCTGAACATCGGGATGCGGCACATCAGCCTGTCCACCTGCGGCGTGATACCGGGCATCCGGCGTCTGGCGGAGCTTCAGCTCCAGCTGACGCTCTCGGTGTCCCTCCACGCCCCGGACAGCGAGACCCGCTCCCGCATCATGCCCGTGAACCGGGCCTATGACGTGGAGGAGCTGTTCGCCGCCTGCCACGATTACTTCCAAAAGACGGGCCGCCGCATCTCCTTTGAGTACGCTATGATCGACGGCGTCAACGACCATGACTGGCAGGCGGACCTCATCGCCCGGCGCATCGCCGGGATGCCGGGCCACGTGAACCTCATCCCCCTGAACGATGTGGTGGAGAGCCCCTTCAAGCCCAGCCGCCGCATAGCGGCATTTCAAAAGAGATTACAGTCCCATGGCGTCACCGCCACCGTGCGGCGGAGCCTTGGCGGCGATATCGACGCCTCCTGCGGCCAGCTGCGCCGCAAGGCCATGGAGGAAGGGAGAGACCTGCAATGAGAACATGGAGCGTAACGGACCGTGGTCTGGTACGCAGCGAGAATCAGGACGCCTGCGCCGTGCTGACGCCGGACGGCTACACCGTGGCGGTGGTCTGCGACGGCATGGGCGGCACGCAGGGGGGGCGGATGGCCAGCGCCATAGCGGTGGAGACCTTCACCCGTGAGCTGAGCCGAAGCCTGCGCCCCGGCATGAGCGCCGGACAGCTGGAGCAGGCGGCGGGCTACGCCGTGGCTCTCTCCAACGATGCCGTCCGGGAGTACGGGCTGGCCCATCCGGGCTTTGAGCGTATGGGGACGACTCTGGTCTCCGCCGTGGTCCGGGACGATCTGGCGCTGGTGAGCAACGTGGGCGACAGCCGGGCCTACCACATCACCCGTGAGGGCATCCGGCAGGTGAGCCGGGACCACTCCGTGGTGGAGGATATGGTGGAAAAGGGCGACCTGACCCGTGACGAGGCCCGGCACCATCCCCGCCGCAACCTCATCACACGGGCGCTGGGGACGGAACCCGGTGTGGCGGCGGATGCCTTCCCGCTGAAATGGCAGCAGGGGGACTTCCTGCTGCTGTGCTCCGACGGACTGATAAACACCGTGTCCGATCAGGAGCTTCTCTTCGAGGTGATTCACAGCGAGCCGCTGGACACGTGTCTGGATCGGCTGCTGGCCCTCTCCCGTCAGCGGGGAGCGCCGGATAACGTCACTGCTGTGCTGCTTATGAATATCTGAAGGAGATGACATCTATGGATCAATATATCGGAAAAATGCTGGATAACCGCTATGAGATATTGGAGCTCATCGGCAGCGGCGGCATGGCCAACGTCTACAAGGCCAAGTGCCACCGCCTGAACCGAATGGTGGCGGTGAAGATCCTGAAAAACGATCTGGCGGAGAACGCCGACTTCCGCCGCCGCTTCCGGGACGAGTCTCTGGCGGTGGCCCAGCTGTCCCACGCCAACATCGTGTCGGTGTACGACGTGTCCCGCAGCGGCGACACGGAGTATATCGTCATGGAGCTGGTGGACGGCATCACCCTGAAGCAGTACATGGAGCGCCGTGGCAAGATGGACTGGCGGGAGGCGCTGCACTTCATCACCCAGATCATGCGGGCGCTGAGCCATGCCCACAGCCGGGGCATCATCCACCGGGACATCAAGCCCCAGAACATCATGGTCCTGCGGGACGGCAGCGTCAAGGTGACGGACTTCGGCATCGCCTGTTTGGCCAGCGCCAGCCAGACCCTGACGCAGGAGGCGCTGGGCTCCGTCCACTACATCTCCCCGGAGCAGGCCAGAGGTGACCGCACCGACGCCCGCAGCGATATCTACTCCGCCGGCGTGGTGCTCTATGAGATGCTTACCGGCCGTCTTCCCTTCGAGGGGGAGTCCGCCGTATCCGTGGCCATCCAGCACCTGAGCTCCGTCCCACTGGCCCCCCGTGAGATCGATCCCGATATCCCGGAGGCGCTGGAGCTGATCTGCATGAAGGCCATGTGCGCCAATCTGGAGAAGCGCTACCCCTCGGCGGATGCCATGCTGGAGGATCTGGAGAAGTTCCGCAAGAATAACTCCGTGGACCTTGGCTATATCCGTGCCGATCTGGAGGAGCCGGAGGATCACGAGCCTACGCAGGCCATCCCCACCGCCGCCATTCAGGCCGCCCGCAAGGAGCGCACCCCGGCGGAGGAGAAAAAGCGGGATAAAAAGCTCATCGCCATCGTGGTGGGTGGCTTTGCCGCAGCGCTGCTGGTGGTGTTCCTGCTGTTCAAGTTCGTGTTCAGCGGCATCAACAATAACCCCGCCGCCCAGTCCTATAAGGTTCCCGATGTTCTGGGCAAGACCGTGGAGGAGGCCCAGCAGATGGAGGGCATCAAGGGCGTGTTCCAGATCGAGGTGGCCGGCAGCAAGGCCGACAGCAACTATCAGCCCGGCCAGATCATCGAGCAGGACCCCAAGTCCGGCCATGTCCGCAAGAATAACCTGAAGATCACCGTCTGGATCTGCGCCAAGGAGGAGACCAACCTCATGGTGAACGTTCTGGGCGAGGATGTGCAGGACGCCAAGGTGGAGCTGACGAACCTGAATCTGAACCTGAACGTCCAGATCCGGGAGGTGTACTCCGACGAGTATGCCGCCGGTAAGGTCATCAGCAGTACCCCCGCCGTCGGTGAGAGCATCAAGAAGGGCGACAGCATCCTGCTGACCGTCAGCAAGGGGCCTGAGACCAAGCCCGTCACCGTGCAGAATTACGCCGGTCTCAGCGTGGACGATGCCGCCCTGCAGGCCAAGAACGCCGGTCTCACCGTGGGCGCTCACCAGTATGAGTACGACGCCACCGTGCCGGAGGGCAGCGTCATCCGCCAGAGCCTCGCTCCCAAAACGGAGGTAGCCCCCGGCACCGAGATCGTCTTTACCGTCAGCAAGGGCCCCGAGCCGTCTCAGACCACGGAGCAGACGGTGACGTTCGATATCCCCGGCGAGTACCTGAATCCGGAGCTGGGCATCCTGAACGTGGAGATCCGTCAGGATACCACCGTCGTCTACTCCACCACGGTGGATACCACGGACCCCGCCGCCGCCCGTTCCGTCAGCCATACCTTTACCGGTGACAAGGGAACCAGCATCACGGTGTACCTGTATATCAACGGCACCGAGGTGGCCTCTCAGGTGGTCAGCTTTTGAGCCGGGGCCGCATTGAAAAGGCCCTCAGCGGCTTCTACTACGTCCGCACACCGGAGGGGCTGCTGCAATGCCGGGCCAGAGGAAAATTCCGCCGGGAGGGCATCAGTCCGCTGGTGGGGGACTGGGTACAGGTCCGTGAGCTGGGAGGCGGCGAGGGCTTCGTGGAGGCCATCGAGCCCCGGCAGAATCGGTTTGCCCGCCCCGCCGCCGCCAACATCGACCAGCTGGTCATTATCGGCTCACAGGCCATCCCCACCACGGACCCCTATCTCATCGATCGCATTGCCTCCATCGCCGTCCTGAAGGGCTGCCGGGTGCTGCTGTGCCTGAATAAATGCGATCTGGACCCGGCGCAGGAGCTATACGACAGCTATGCCGCCTCCGCCATTCCGGTGCTGCGGGTCAGTGCCGCCACCGGAGAGGGCCTGCCGGAGCTGCGCCGTGCCATGAAGGGAAAGCTGAACGCCCTCACCGGCAACTCCGGCGTGGGCAAGTCCAGCATCCTCAACGCCATGGAGCCGGTGTTCGGCCTGCCGGTGGGGGAGGTCAGCAAGGCTCTGGGCCGTGGCCGCCACACCACCCGCCATGTGGAGATGTTCCCGCTGGACGAGGATACCTACGTTATCGACACGCCGGGCTTCTCCTCCTTCGACACGGAGGAGTTGGATCTGGAGCTGAAGGCCCGCCTGCCGGAGACCTTCCCGGAGTTTGCTCCCTATCTGGGCCAGTGTCGGTTCGTGGGGTGCAGCCATGTGAAGGAAAAGGGCTGCGCCGTGTTGCAGGCGGTGAAGGACGGGAGGATCCCCGCCAGCCGCCACCGCAGCTATGTGCGGCTGTATGACGAGCTGAAGGACCTGCGGGACTGGCAGCACAAATAGAGAACGCTCAGAGAGGGCGGAAGCATCGCTTCCGCTCTCTCTTTGTGCGCCGCCGCTGTCACGCCCGCACCTTCCGGCATATACTGCCATAGAAGCGAAACGGAGAGGGAGGGACGTCACATGAGACACGGAGACGGCTGCGGGAGATTTCTGGGCATCTGTGCACTGGGGCTGGGACTGGGCATCCTCATTGCCGCCATCTTTCCGGTGGGCGTGCTGATGTTTCTGGTGTCGTTCCTGCTGATCGCCTGTGGGATCGTCTGCTTGAAGGATAGGAGGTAGCTGCTGTGAAGATCGTGGTTTGGAAGTCGCCCCGTCTGCTGCGTGGGGTTCTGCGGATGCTCTTCGGCATCCGGGAATAAACGGCGGAAACGGCTCATAGAGTAGTCCTGCACAGTAAGAAATTACGGGAGGACGAAAACATGGAGCTGGAACTGCAATATACGGAGCTGTCCTGCTGCGAGGCAGGGGAGAGCGTTACCCTGACGCAGGAGGAGACGCTGGAGGCGGCGATCCCGGAGTACTGCCCGGAGGTCACCCGCATCGTGGACGCCGTAGGACAGCTGTGCCTGCGGGAATATACGAGCCGGCAGATCAGCGGCTCGGTGCTGGTCACGGTGCTCTATACCTCGGAGGAGAGCCCTGGCCTGCGGAGCCTGACGCTGCCGGTGCCGTTTCTGACCCAAGCGGACGATAAGCGCCTCATCGGCTGCGACACCGTCTGCATGGCGGGCCGCCTGCTGCTGACGGAGGCCAGAGCCGTCACCGGCCGAAAGCTGTACCTGCGGGTCATGCCGGAGCTGACTCTCACCGGCTACACCTGCCGCCGCCACCGCATCTGCACCGGCGTAGGGGAGGAGCCTACCCTGCGCCTGCACCGTCAGGAGCAGTCCCTTACCCTGCTGACCTCGGTGACGCAGCGGCAGAGCAGCGTGACTCAGGAGCTCCAGCCCCAGGACTGGGGCGAGCCGCCGGAGGAACTGCTGGCCCAGCGCATCTGCCCCCGCATCACCGGCAGCCAGCCGGTGGGGAGCCGCCTGCTGGCAAAGGGCGAGGCCCGCATCTGCCTGCTGTACCGCACGCAGGACGGCTCCCTCCACACATGGGAGGACACCCTGCCCTTTTCCTGCCTTCTGGACGGCCTTACCGTCCCGGAGGAGGCGCAGGTCACGGTCACCGGCTCCTGCGGCACGGCCCGGCTCATCCGCAGCGACGGCGCAGCCGCCATCGGGGTGGAGCTGACCCTGAGCCTACTGGTGCGGACCTATGAGACGGTCACCGTCGCCCCGGTGACGGACCTGTACAGCACCCGCTGGGACACCGCTCTCCAGCGCCAGAGCCTGACCATGACGGAGACCTGGCCCCCGGAGACGGTACAGCCGGAGGTGCATCAGGAGTTGGAGAGCCGCCCCTTCCTGTATGTGACGGCGGCGGACTGCGGCGCCGTCACCACAGGGCAGGAGGGGGATCATACCACCCTCCGCACCCCCCTGCGGCTGCGGCTGCTGTATCTGGATGAATCCGGCGCACCGGTCACGGCGGAGCGCACCGACGAGGCCGCCGCCCCCGTGCCTGGGGATGTGACCACCGCCCGTGCCGCCTGCCTGTCTCCCAGCCTGCGCCCCTCCGGCACGGGACTGGAGCTGACGGTCCCGGTGGAGCTGACGGTGGAGCGCAGCCGCCGATGCACATGGGACGCCATTACCGCCGCAGAGCTGACGGAGCCGGAGCCGGGACGGCGTCCCTCTCTGGTGCTGTGCCGGCCGAAGAAAGGGGAGAGCCTGTGGGAGCTGGCCAAGCGCTACCGCACGGATGAGCAGGCCATCTGCGCCGCCAACGGATTGGAGCAGGAGACTCCGCTGCCGTCGGGGCTGCTGCTGATCCCCCGTGTAAGATAGCAGAAAAAGAGCGTAGGCGATGCCTGCGCTCTTTTTTCGTAGAAAGCCTTATCCCTGTGCGTACCGGGCCAGAAACTGCCGGGTGCGCTCCTCCTTGGGGTGATCCATCACCATGCGTGGCTCCCCCTGCTCCACGATGACGCCACCGTCCATGAAGATGACCTGATCCGCCACATCACGGGCAAAGGCCATCTCGTGGGTGACGATGACCATGGTGGTGCGCTGCCGGGCCAGCTGCCGGATGACCTTCAGCACCTCCCCGGTAAGCTCCGGGTCCAGCGCCGAGGTGGGCTCATCGAAGCACAGGATGTCCGGCTTCATGGCCAGCGCACGGGCAATGGCCACCCGCTGCTTCTGTCCGCCGGAGAGCTGGTGGGGATAGTGTCCCATCCGATCTCCCAGACCCATCTGTTCCAGCAGGGCTTCGCCCTCCCGGCGGATGGCCTCCGGGGTCTCCCCGGTTCTCTCGGAGTTGGCCAGCAGCCGCCGGGCCAGCGTTACATTCTCCAGCGCCGTATATTGGGGAAACAGATTAAAATCCTGAAACACCAGCCCGAAGTGCAGCCGGTTCCGCCGCCGCTCCTGAGGGGACAGGCTCCCGTCCAGCAGATTCCGTCCCCGGACGGCGATGCGGCCGCTGTCGGGTGTCTCCAAAAAGTTCAGGCACCGCAGCAGCGTGGTCTTTCCGCTGCCGGAGGAGCCGATGATGGACAGAGCCTGTCCCTCCTCCAGCGAAAAGCTGATGTCCCGCAGGACCTTGGTACCGCCGAAGCTTTTCTCCAGCTGCGCCACCTCCAGGATCGCCATAGTACCCCCTCCTTACCGAAAATAGCTGAGTCTGCGCTCGATGTGCCGGAACAGCAGTGTCAGCAGCCCCACAAAGGCCAGATAGAATACCCCCGTGTAAAACAGGGGCCATGTGATGCCCTGCGCCTTGATGTAGCTCTCGCCCACCTTGGTCAGCTCCATGATGGAGATGATGCGGGCCAGCGAGGTGTCCTTCACCAGCGTGATGATCTCATTGGACATAGGCGGCACAATGCGCTTCACCATCTGCAGCAGGGTGATCTTAAAGAAGATCTGCCTGCGGGTGAGGCCCAGTACCTCTCCCGCCTCCCGCTGCCCGGCAGGCACGCCCTCGATGCCGCCCCGGTAGATGACGGAGAAGTAGCAGGCGTAGTTCAGCACGAAGGCCACGGTACACGCCAGCATCCGCTGGCTGCCCCAGATGTTGTGGCCCAGCCAGATGCCGGGGCCGTAGAAAATCAGGATCAGCTGCAACATCAGGGGTGTTCCCCGGACGATCCACACCAGAACGTTAAAAAACCAGCTGACCGGACGGCACTTGCTCATGGAGCCGAAGGTCACCGCCAGCCCCAGCGGCAGAGAGAATACCAGCGTCAGGGCGAACAGCTTCACCACCTCACGCAGCCCCTCCAGCAGGGACAGTGTCACAGACCAGAACATGGGAAGAACTCCTTACACTCAGATTTCACAGGCCGCCCTTTTCACGGGCCGCCATAAAAAATGCCGCTGCGGCGGACAGCCCCCGCAGCGGCATTCTGGTCGTTATTTACTGACCACGCACCACCACGACCTGTGCGTTCTTGCAGTAGGCGTTGGTGCAGGCCATGGCGCTGGTAACGCCGTCGGTGAGGGTCATGCCGTTCCACACCACGTCGATGGCCTTGCTGTCCAGCTCATTGATCTTCTGACCCCAGTCAATGACCACGAACTGAATTTCCACACCCAGACGCTCCGCCACCAGCTTGGCAAGGTCTGCGTCAAAGCCGATCCACTGGCCATTTTCATCCTTATAGTCCATGGGGGCGAACTCCGTGATGCCCACCACCAGCGTACCCTTCTGCTGGATATAGCTGACGTCACTGTCCTCTCCGGTGGTGAAGGTGCTCTCCTGTTGTGGGACCAGCAGCTCCTCGGTGATGCCGTACTGCTGGGCCAGCTTCTGTATGGTTCCGCTCTGATAGGCATCGCCCAGCACGCAGTTGATGTACTGCGCCAGATCGGAGCCCTTGCGGCAGCCGATGCCGTACTCCTCCTCGGTGAGCCTGTCGGTATAGGTGAGATCAGGGTAGCTGGTACCCTCACCGATCATGGCCCCGGCCATCAGCAGATCGATGATGGCGGCGTCGGAGGTGCCGGAGGCCACCTCCATCAGGGCGGCGGCCTGATCCTCCAGCGTGGTGACCTTCCAGCCCTTCTCCAGAGCGATCTCTTCACCGGCGGAGCCACCCTCCACGGCGTAGGTCAGAACCTTTTCGTCGGAATCCTTGCTTCCGCCGTTGTTCTTTTGGCCGCAGGCGGCCAGCAGGGAGGCGCTGATGGTCAGTGCCAGCGCCAGACACAGAAGCTGCTTGAACTTTTTCATGGGAATATCCTCCTTGATATGGTACACGGATGTGTTGTAACAGATGTATTGTGTTAGATGATGCGCTGTGTGGGGCCACGCTGTATTGTGTGAGGTGGCTCATGCTGCGCCGCATTTACCGGCGCTGTGCGGGGGATGTTCTGCGATGCAAAATGCCGGTTCAGCCTGCTCTCGGTTACTCCGTCTTGATGTCTGATCAGCCGCACCGGAGTAAGGGATGCGCTGCTCGAATGAGGGAGTACCCTGCGCCGTGCCGCATGATATCGGTTCAGCCCACACTCCATCAGGCTGTCTCGGCGGAACGTTGTACGGAACGGTGTTGTGACGGACAGCCCAAATCCTGTGCTGGGCATCATGAGTCTTGCACTATTATCGCTTACTTTTCCGGAACTTGCAAGTCCCGCTGCCGATTTCCGTGGGCGGTTTTCGACAGCCCTCATCGCAGCGCCGTTTCTGTTGCTGGCTTCCGTTGTTGTTTTCGTCGGCAGATTCCAGCCGCCTTCGCCGTCGCCCGATTGGGATTTTCGCAGGTTTCCTCTCTGCGGGCCTTTATCAAGAACCGCCGCCGAGATTTTCACCGGTTTCCTTGGGGCAACGAGGGTGCTATGGAAGCTGCCCCGCCGGAGGCTGCCCCACTTTTGGGGCGCCTGTGCTTTCTATCTGTTATCGATGGTGTCGCTCCATACCAAAACCTCATTTCTGACGAAACCGCATGGATCAAAGCTGTCTCTCTCGTCTTTCTACGGTCTATCGCATGGCACCGGGCAGCCGCTCCCGTAGTTTGCGGTTCCAATTGACCATATGCTCCCAGTCGCTTATTCACAGCGACTGGTTGTCCCTCTGACGATGGATATATTTTAACACTTTAGCGAGGTAGTGTAAAGATGCACATACGTAAAAATAGATTGATAGATGCAGATGGATTTTATGCAGAATATACATATCCTGTCCGTGCGTCCCAAGAAGAGATGTCTGTTCCCAAAGGGAGATGGTACCCCGGAAGCAATCGGGGCGTCCAGAGGAGAAAAACGGACGGAAAACGGCTCCCTTGCAGGTCCATACGATGTCCACAGACTGTCAGGAAAATGGGGGAAGTGTCCAATTTTTGCGTATTTTCTCTAAAAGTTCAGAGATTGTCCATTGATAATCCGGAATCGGAATTGTATAATAAAAGAAACATTCTGGAGAAGCGAGGAGGTCACAATGGCTTTTGTAGAATTTGAAAAGGTCAGCAAGATCTACCACACCGGAGCGGTGGAGATCCCGGCGCTGCGGGACGCCACCTTTCAGGTGGAGAAGGGGGAGATCTGCGTCATTGTAGGGGCCTCCGGTGCCGGAAAGACCACGCTGCTGAATATTTTGGGGGGTATGGATACCCTCACCGGCGGCACGGTGAAGCTGGATGGCCGGGATATCTCCCGCTACGACCGGCGGCAGCTGACGGAGTACCGACGCCGCGACGTGGGCTTTGTGTTCCAGTTTTATAACCTCATTCAGAACCTCACGGCGCTGGAGAACGTGGAGATCGCCGCCCAGCTCTGCCCCCATCCGCTGGATGCGGCAGAGGTGCTGCGGGAGGTGGGACTGGGGGAGCGGATGAAAAACTTCCCGGCCCAGCTCTCCGGCGGCGAGCAGCAGCGGGTGGCCATTGCACGGGCGCTGGCCAAGAACCCCAAGCTGCTGCTGTGCGACGAGCCAACCGGTGCGCTGGACTATGTTACCGGCAAGAACATTCTGAAGCTGCTGCAGGATACCTGCCGCCGGACGGGAATGACGGTGGTCATCATCACCCACAACTCCGCTCTGACGGCCATGGCGGATCGGGTCATCTCCATCAAGAGCGGCACCATCCAGTCCGTGCGGAAGAATGAACACGTCACCCCTGTGGAAGAGATCGAGTGGTGAGGATATGCTGCTGAAAACTGCTTTTCGGGAGATCAAAACCAGCTTGGGCCGGTATCTGGCCATTCTGGCCATTATTGCGCTGGGTGTGGGCTTTTTTGCCGGACTGCGGGTGACCCGCACCGCTATGATCTCCACCGCCAATCACTATTTGAAGGATCTGGCCATGTTCGATGACCGGATCCTCTCCACTCTGGGCTGGACGGAGGAGGATGTGGATGCTTTCCGGAAGCTGGATGGCGTATCCGCCGCCGAGGGCGCCCGTTCCGCCGACGTGCTGTGCGTGGGGGAGGACGGCTCCGACATGGTGCTGAAGGCCCACTCCCTGACGCAGCAGGTGAACCGCCTGAGCTTACAGGCGGGACGGCTGCCGGAGAAGGCTGACGAGTGCGTGGTGGACGCATGGCGCTACGATGAGAGCGCACTGGGCAGCGTCATCCGGCTGTCGGACAACAACTCCGCCGATACGATGGATACCTTCGCCAGCCGGGAATATACGGTGGTGGGCGTGGCTGCCAGTCCTATGTACATCAACTATGAGCGGGGCGGCACGGCGCTGGGAAACGGCACCGTGGCGGCGTTTGTCTATCTACTGCCGGAGGGCTTTGCGATGGACTACTACACGGAGATCGACGTGACCCTCACCGGGGCAGATGGCCGCATCTATACGGCGGCCTATGACGATGCCGTGGAGGCCATGGAGCAGCCCCTGAAGGATCTGGCAGCCCAGCGGGCGCAGCTGCGGTACGACTCTCTCCGCAGTGAGGCGCAGGAAAAGCTGGCGGATGCCCAGCAGCAGCTGGACGACGCCCGGAAGCAGCTGGAAACGGGCTGGGCGGAATACTACGACGGCCTTGCCCAGTACAAGGACGGACATGCATCCTATATAGAGGGCGCCGGCCAGTACCGGGATGGGCTGGCAGAATACGACAGTGGCCGGGCGGCCTATGAGACGGCCCGGAAGGACTATGAAAACGGCGTGAGCCAATATAATCAGGGGCAGGCGGCCTATGAGGAGGGCCAGAGGCAGTATCAGGAGGCACAGGCGCAGTATCAGGAGGCGCTGGCGCAGTATCAGCTGCTGGAGCAGCAGGCGGCGGCCCTGCCGGAGGATAGCCCGGAGCTGCCGGTCCTGCAGGCCAAGCTGGCGGCCATGAAGGAACAGCTGGACGCCACAGCGGCGCAGCTTTCTCAGAATCAGGCGCAGCTGGAGGCAACGGCGGCGCAGCTGGCCCAGAGCAAGGCCCAGCTGGATGCGGCGGGTGCGGCGCTGGATGACACGGAGCGGCAGCTGACACAGGCGCAGGAGAAGCTGGAGGAGTCGGCCCGGCAGCTGGCGGCGGCCAAGGCCCAGCTGGAGGAGACAGGTCCCAAGCTGGAGAGCGCCCGGCAGGAGCTGATTGAACATAATTTGCGGTTGGTGGTATACATCGCAAGACGCTTTGAGAATACAGGAATCAATATCGAGGACTTGATCTCGATTGGGACGATTGGCTTGATTAAGGCGGTGGGCACCTATCGGGCGGATAAAAATATCAAGCTGGCGACATATGCCTCACGGTGTATTGAGAATGAAATCCTCATGTACCTGCGGAAAAATGCTAACCGGAGAGGAGAGGTGTCCTTTGATGAGCCCTTAAACACGGATTGGGATGGCAATGAGCTGCTGCTCTCGGATGTGCTGGGGACTGATGCAGATGTTGTTATGCGCCCCATTGAGGAAGATGTGGACCGCAGCCTTTTGGCAGCGGCGATTGATCTGCTCTCACCCAGAGAAAAACAGAT
>ERZ839947.2188-NODE-2188-length-14869-cov-2.414945_pt1 | contig 14869 bp, 9 predicted proteins | sample MGYA00519908_ERZ839947 | MGnify/ENA primary metagenome ERZ839947 (study PRJEB31850, sample SAMEA3708857) | human gut metagenome | biome: human gut; feature: human-associated habitat; material: faeces | place: China | collected 2014 ... | reverse complement strand
AGAGAAAGACCGATGGCAAGGCCTGCGAAAGCTCCCGCCCCTTTCTTCGGATCGGTAGACCCCAGCACCACCAATACAAAAATGAAAGTAAAGACCACTTCTGCGATGAATGCCTGTAGCATCTCGCCGTCACCAAAGCCGTTGGAACCGGTAGCCGTCGGTCCGTCATGCCCGCCGGTGGTCACCAGGGCATAAAGAATAGCCGAACCGATAATCGCTCCTATAACCTGGAAAAGCATATACATACCCGCATCTTTTCCATTCATACGACCCGAGAGGAATACTCCTAGCGTAATAGCAGGATTGATGTGACATCCCGAAATACCTCCGATAGCATACGCCATCGCCACTACTGAAAGTCCAAATGCCAAAGCAACACCGACCGTTCCCACGCCGGCTCCTACAGTACCAGCCATACTGCCGGCAAAAACAGCACTTCCACATCCCATCAGGACAAGCACCATCGTCCCGATCATTTCTGCAATGTATTTTTTCATATTACTAAATAAAAAATGGTTGATTCTCCAAATATAAGGAATTAATACCTAGATTCAAAATGTATGTGCCTAATTATTACTATCTTTGCAGCATTTTTGAATAAAACCACCAAACCATAAAATGAAAAAAGGACTTTTTTATGCTATATTGGCCTCTGTATTATGGGCTATCGTCAATCCGTTTATCAAGCAGGGACTGAGTTACGACTTTTCGCCGATGAACTTTGCAGGAATCCGCTTTACCACTGTAGGTATCATTCTTTTTGCTTATACCTGGCATAAGGGAATGTGGAAAGAAATACGCCAACACAGCAAACTGTTTCTGAATTTGATCCTGATCAATATGTTTATGGGGTACACCGCTTTCTATTTCGGAGTCGATTTCGTCAGCGGGGCTATCTCTTCTATCATTATGGGAATGACACCTCTGATCAATGTACTGCTAGCCCATCTGCTGGCCAGCAATGACCGGCTGAATGTGCACAAGATTATCAGCCTTATTGTCAGCCTCATCGGTTTGCTGCTTATCGTAGGCATGGGCAGCAATGGCGCTCCGCTGGACTGGAAAGGGATCACGGGAATTGTACTTCTGCTGCTCAGTATCATCTTTCAGGGATATTCCGCGATTTCGGTATCGGAAGATAAAGGCAAGATAAACCCTATTTTCCTGAATGCCGTGCAGATGTTCTTCGGCGGACTGCTCATCTATATGATAGGATTAGGTACGGAAGGGTATCATTCATTTATCGGAAAGCCTGCCGGATTCTATATCAGTCTTTCTATTCTGGTATTTATCTCGGTCTTTGCTTTCAGTTTCTGGTTTATCGCCTTACAGAGTAAAGGAGCCAAAGTGAGTGATATCAATATGTGCAGACTGATCAACCCGATATTGGGCGCCATACTTAGCTGGATCATGCTCCCGGGAGAGTATCCGACATTCAGTACCGTTGCAGGAATGATTATCATAGTCAGCTCCCTCATTATCTATTTTAAGGGAGCTGAAATAGGGCGATGGTTGAAACGCCATACAGCCGGAAGCAGTACGCAGGAATAAGCAATATTACAGCAAGTACTGAATGGATTGCAGGGATTGCATTTCTTTGGGTACTGCTGCCAGTATCTCTTCTTTGAGTACATTGAGCAGGCTATGACGGATAAAATCCCTATTGGTCGCAAGCACTATCTGCCGTGTAGGACGGGGAATGGCAAACGGACGTACCAGTTTCTTTTGTTCTTCGTTCAGTTGCGAAACAGCCAGTTCGGGAATGAAGGTGATTCCTTTTCCGCTTTCTACCATACGCATAAAGGTTTCCATACTTCCCAGATGGTAGGCCATCTGATTGACTTTGACCGTTTCCATCTGGCAGAAACGTACAAGCTGGTCACGGAAGCAATGCCCTTCGTCCAATAGCCAGAGACGTTCGCCCGTTATATCGGAAGTACGGATTACTTCATGCTTGAACGACGGTTCTTTGCGGGATACATAAGCATAGAATTGCTCATAAAAAAGAGTTTCTTCGGTCAGAAATGAGTCTTCCAATTTGCTGGCTATAATTGCGGCATCAATATCTCCGGCATGCAATGCCTGCTGGATATTCTGTGTTTTCATTTCTGTGACACGTATATCCAGTTCCGGATACTTTTCCATCAGTTGGGGGAAGAAGCGGGGAAGTAAATAAGGTGCTATGGTAGGCAATACCCCCAAATGGAACACGCCTGCCAGTGACTGTTTCTCTTCACTGATTATTTCTTTCACCTGCGCTGTCTGTGCCAGAATGACACGTGCCTGATCAATGATCTTTTCTCCAATCGCTGTGGGACAGACCGGCTGCACCGTACGGTCAAACAACTTCACTCCCAGCTCATCTTCCAGTTTCTGGATCATAGCACTCAGCGTGGGCTGCGTCACGCGGCAATATTCCGCCGCTCTGGCAAAATGACGGAACTGATCAACCGCCAATATATATTCTAATTGTTGTATTGTCATCTATCAAATATGATTAAGTTATAGATTTCTTCTATGCAAAGATAGAAATTATCAGTTTGACAACAAGCATTTTCCGCCTTATCTTTGCAGTACAGAAAAAAAGAAAACGAATATAAATCATTAAAAACAAATAGAATATGAAAACTTTAGAATTTATCAAATTGAACGAATCGGGAGCAAACAACGTAGTAGCATCTTTGCAACAATTACTGGCAGACTTCCAAGTATATTACACCAACCTCCGCGGTTTCCACTGGAATATCAAAGGGCATGACTTCTTCGTACTTCACAGCCAATTCGAAAAGATGTATGATGACACCGCCGAAAAGGTGGACGAAATCGCAGAACGTATCCTGATGCTGGGCGGCACTCCTGCCAACAAATTCAGTGATTATCTGAAAGTAGCCAATATTAACGAAGTGGATAAGGTAAGCAACGGAGAACAGGCACTGGATAACATACTACAGTCTATCAGTTATCTGATCGGTGAAGAACGCAAGATTCTGTCTATCGCTTCACAAGCCGGAGATGAAGTAACCGTTTCGATGATGAGCGATTATCTGAAAGAACAAGAAAAGATGGTTTGGATGTTGACGGCTTATAACAGCAAGTAAATACAAGGTTTAGGTTTTAAGTGAAAAACAGGCTGACTCGTGATTATTCAGAATCAGCCTGTTCCATGTTTATAAACTCAGATTAGAAATAAGTCTCTTCGTCACTCACAGACTCTCTACAGAAATATCTTTTGTTAGTCTTATGTCATCCGAAGAGGCACCAATCATTAGCCGGAAATCTCCTGTTTCCACAACACGTTTCATATTCCGGTCGATAATGGACAGATCTTTTTCGGTCAAAGTGAAAAAGATTTCCTTCTCCTCTCCTCTTTTCAGGAAGAAGCGTTCAAAACACTTTAATTGTCTGAGAGGCTGAACTACTGAAGCATATTCATCCCTCAGATAAAGTTGTGCCACTTCTTCACCGTCATAGCTTCCTGTATTTTTCACTTTGAATGAAACTTCAAAATAGCAGGGAGATTTACGCATTACCTGTAAATCCGAATATTCGAAAGTGGTATAACTCAACCCATAGCCAAAAGTGTATAATGGAGAAGCAGCCTGTTCGACATAATCATGATTGCAGGGAGCCTTTTTATTATAATAGACAGGTATCTGTCCAACAGAACGGGGGACGGAAACCGGCAATCGTCCGGCAGGATTATAATCTCCAAACAAAACATCAGCTATTGCATACCCTCCTTCCTGGCCCGGATAAGAAGCGGTCAGCAATGCGTCGGCATACTCAGATGCCCAGACTTTATCCAGCGGACGACCTTCAATATAGACAACGATCAGTGGCTTCCCGGTAGCCTTCAATGCATTCAATAAATCTTGTTGTTTTCCCAGTAAAGTCAAAGTAGCCCTGTCAAACCCCTCGCCACATTCCATGTCGCTGATACTCTTTTCGTCAGCAATTGCTGCACCCGTCTCCTGATAGCTCGTCTTGAAATCGCGTGCGCTGGAACCTCCTACCACCGCTATTATAACTTCCGAACGGCTAGCTGCCTCCACCACTTCCGCTATTTCGTTCACTGTCGTATCACGAATAGCGCATCCACGCACGTACTCCACCTTAGAAGGAGACAGTTTGGAGATCACTCCGTCTAACACGGTTTTTATGTTTTCATCTTCTTGCGGAGCTGTATAGTCCCCCAGCATATTATAACGATTATCCGCATTAGGTCCGACAACTGCCACTTTTTTAATCTTTTTATTCAAAGGAAGAATCGAATTCTTGTTCTTCAGCAATACGATAGATGATTGCGCCACTTTATGTGCCAGTCTGATATGTTCCTCACTACGTACCACCTTCGTTGCAGACTTCGGATTCACATAAGGATGCTCAAACAAACCCATTTCAAACTTCATCCGTAATACCCGGCATACGGCAGTATCAATCACTGCTTCACTGATTTTTCCGGATTGAACGGCATGAGTAAGATTCATAAATGCATTGCCCCCCAAATCAATATCCACTCCGGCAGAAACGACCTGCATAGCTGCCTCTTCTATAGTAGGAGCAACAAAGTGACTTTCATGGACTCCTTCAATACTATATAAGTCTGAAACAACAAAGCCACGGAATCTCCACTCGTTACGCAGTAATTGTGTCAGCAGATAATAATTAGCCGTACAGGGGATACCATCTATTGAATTGTAGGAGGTCATTACAGAGAGTGCTCCCGCATCAATCGCTTCCTGAAAAGGAGGAAGAAAGTTTTCGTGCAGATCTCTAGTCCCTACCGATGCATAATTACCGTTTTGTCCACCTTCCGGTACCGCATAAGCTAAAAAATGCTTCAGGGTAGCGATAGTAGCATATTCACGGGATAGGTCTCCGCTACCTAGCCCTATGACCATCGCCGCTCCCAGTCGTCCACTCAATACAGGATCTTCACCAAAGGTTTCTTCTACACGAGACCAACGCGGGTCACGAGCCAAATCGAGCACAGGTCCATAGCTGATATGTCCACCCTGCAAACGTATCTCTTTGCCGATTGCTTTTCCTACTTCACGGATAAGTTGGGGCGACCAGGTAGCAGCCATTCCGATTCCGGTTGGAAAAACGGTTGCACCAATTGCCATGTGACCGTGCGGTGCTTCTTCGGCAAGGAATAAGGGAATTCCCAAACGGGTATTCTCTATTACATACCTTTGCAAGGCATTTCCGGCCTTTGTAGCCAAAGCGGGATTCAATCCGGTTGACAATGTTTTCTTTGTCCACGGATCGGCACGATAGGTTGCCCAAAGCATACCGGCCTTTCTGTCTTTTATGAGTTGCTTGAATTTATCAGAAGGAAAAACATCGTTTCTTTTGATTTCATACATCTCCCACCCTAAAGGACAAAGGAGCTGGCCGACTTTTTCTTCTAACGTCATACGGGATAGTAAGTCGGCTACTCTTGTTTCTACCGGCAAAGTCGGATTTTTATAGGTTACTGCCGGAAGTTGCTGTGCAAAGGAATAAGCAACTCCTGTCATCATAGCCGTAAACAGTAGTGATTTACAGATTCTATTTAGCATAACTATTTTTTATAAACGAATAAGATATTAAAAAGAGAAGTCTGCCATCTCCCCGTAATGCTTTGCGCAAAACCGATTCGACAGCAGACTTCATCGTACTAAAGAACAACCTCTATTTTACCTCTTTTAGAACGGACATTTCTGATTGTCTACATAGGTAATGGTTCCACCGGGCACAGCATTGTGACCATGACCTGTCATATCAAGCACCGAACCATCATCCTGCGTTTCACCGTCGAAACGCCAGTAGGCTATGAGCCCTTCACTGGTTGGGTCTACATAACAAACACCATCTTCAATCTGTGCGGATGTACGCGCTACGTTCCACACACGACATTCGCTAATGTAACCATCAAAGAAACGAGCATTACCGGCTGAACGACCGATGGAGAAAGTGTCTTCCCATGTATGACCGTCATAAGCCATACTCAAGTTAATGGTTCCGCCATTCTTAGTTTCCACAAAGTGAATCTGCTCACCATCCAAATAAAGACGTAAATACTGACCGTCATATACGGCAGCAAAGTGCAACCAATGACCGGTAGGAAACTCTTTCTCTACCCACGATTCATAATGGTCTTTCTTATCGGGATGTGAAGCCGAACCGATAGAGCCTTTCACGAACTGCAATTTATTCACAGGATTACCGGCACCGTCACCAAAACGGAAGAGGAAGTTTTCTTCGCATCCGCACAATGAGCTGATACCATTAGCATTTCTTTCAGAACCGACAGGGAAGGATACTGGAAGTACCTTCATTTCTAATGTCATCTGTCCGAGTGCTTTCACCGGACTTTTTTCCTGATCACCGAACGAAGGAATATTAAAATATCCCCGACGTGCCAGATAAGCAGCCTTGATATTGATAACCTTAGTCAACATAACATAAGCGGTACGGGAAGTTTCCATCACTTTCAGATCGCTATTTGACACAGAGGTAATAGATACAGGAAGGCAGTAGGATACCCCCTCCTGTAATTTTTCGGAATCAGCAGTTACCTTGATTTGCGTAGACTGGTTCTGCCCTGCTGGAATCACCACTTCACCACCTTCAAAACTATAACTACCTTCGGGAGGCATTTGGCAGTTACGACCGGTAGAGGCATTAAAAGACTCAAGTAGCTGAGGAGCCACCTGCACACCAACTTTCACATCAGTGTCCGTCTTATCGGTTGAAGTCACGGTCAAACCTAATGTAGACTGCCCCTCAACGAGAAATTTCACATTTGAAGAAGTCAACGTGCCAGTCATATAGACAGCATCGCTGTAATCAGGTTCAGTCTTGCAACCTGACACACAAAGCAACAAAGCTAATAAAGATAAGAGCGTATATTTCTTCATAACTTCAATTATTATTTAGCATAAACATTAAATACACCACATTCCAAAGAAGCACCATACCAACCACCGGCATTCGGAACAGTTATCCGAATATATCGGGCAGTCAACGGAGCATAGAAAACACAATCTTCGGCATTACGTTCAATTTCTCCTTGTGTTTTCCAATCCGTACCATTATCACTTGTGCTGACAGTCATACCGGCACTGAACGCACCGACCTCTTTTTCAGTCCAAGTTTCATAATCATATCCGGAACTTGTCATTTTGATACTATCAAAAGAATATGCTTTCCCCATATCAATATCCAGCAAAAGCTCAGCCGACCGATTAGAGATAGAACAATAAGTTTCATAATTTCCATCAAAAATGGCTTCAATCGGTTCATACCAAGACTGAACAGTTCCATTGGTGGTAGCGGTCCATCCTGTTTGGTCTGCCACTAATGTACCAGTACCTGTATATTGGGTAGCTTCATGATTCATATTATCCTCAGTCACAGTAATAGTCAAGAAAGAAGGCGCCAGCATATTAGTGCTCAACTGCGAATTACCACCTTCTGCCGAAACTAGACGCAAAGGAACAATATATCCTTTTTCACTCTTAAGAGTAGAGAGAACATTCACGTCATCAGTCAATTTTAGATGTACAGCATCTGCCACTACCATTTCTCCTGCAGGAATAGTCATTTCTTTATTCTCCAGTACAATAGCCTCAACAGGCAAGGCTTCAAACTCGGTGTCATGTTCTTCATTATAAGCATCAATCAAGGAGTTATCAACCGCTACCGTTACTCTAATGTCACCACTCGCTTTCTTTGAGCATTTTGCTTCCCATGTGAAATCTACATTACTGACTGTACTGATGGGAGTCTGTACTATCTTATACTCCTTGGAATTATCCAAAACGTACACTCTATTATACGGATCTCCATAAACATCGTAAGTCTCATCATCGCCACAGGCAGTAAAAACAAGCACACAGATGGCGAACATACTTATATAAAACAGATTCTTTCTATTTTTCATAGTCATCTTTCATTAAAAAGTTAATTAATGGACAGCCGGATTCTGTATTTGGATACATTGACGGAACCGATAGTAAGGCTCAGGATTGTATTCGTGTACATTATAGTCACGATGGATAAAGAATGCTCCAAAACCTCCTTTGCGTTTGCCATTCGCCGGTTTATAACATGGACTGCATATCACCCTGCCAGCCGTCACCCATATTACAGCAGTATACCACCTTTTCATCAGGCCATCCACCAGCGCCAGTTCCACCACTATACGCCTGAAGGAAACAATAATTACTATATGGAACAAGACTTGTCATACTAGTAGATGTCTGGTCAATATTCAACATTTTGTCACAAATGCCTTCTTGCGAAGCTATTTCTTTACCATAACGCTCTTCAATGAGTTGTAGACGCTCTTCTTTAGTGATATCCGGATTCGGTCCCATATATTTAGCCATATGCTTGTAGAAGTACTCAAAATTTGAACCACTCAAAAAGTCACCTTCCGGTTCATAGTCGGCATCGAAGCCGTCAAGATCATTCAGGAACACCTGGTCAAGGAAATATTCAGCATACATTTCAAAGGAACGATTAAGTGCAACGGTTCGTTCATCACCCTCCGGCATTGCCTTTGCTTCATTGTAAGCCTTCTTAAAATCGTGTTCGTCAGTTTCCGCATCAATACGTGTAATTGCCACACAGAGCATTTTGGTACCTTTCACTTTCTGCACAAAACGAATTTCGTCCCATATCTCAGTATTTTCCTTTGCAGGAATACCACCCCACATAGAACAAATATCGAGACTGTCGGGCAATCCCATAAATCGAACAGCCGCTGAGTTTTGAGCTCCATACTGCGCAAACCATCCAAAAGCAATTTCATGGTCGCTTGCTTTGTAATCGCGCAGGTTTTGGTAGTACTGGTCGTCGTAAGTCAACGGTCGCTGAATGGTCAACGATTCAATGTCCGTGTTACACGCAGCCATCAAGCTGCCTGTGGCTAGCGCGACCAATAAGTATTTCATTGTTTTCATATTCTAATTACTTAGTTAGATTGTTCTACATTATATATCTGATTACCTTTTTACATCCCACCAAAGACGTGTACCGGCAATGTCCGTACCCTTCAATAGGGAGACAGCAGCTTGCGTATTCTCGCCATTGTCTGAATACTCTGTTGTCGGAAACTTCAGACGACTAATAAGTTCTCCTTCAGGCACTTCACCACCGGAACGATTCGAACTGATAGTAACAATTCCCGGATAACCTGTACGACGCATCTCACTCCATGCCTCCTGCCCGTCAGGAAAAAGAGCAATCCATTTCTGAACCATAATACGCTCCAGTTTCTTGCTTTCAGTAGCATTATCGTTCCACTTCACAGTCAAGTTTGAAACCATACTACTTACATCAGTACTACGTTCGGTTGTCGGATCTACAAAAGACGTAGCCGGTACATTAGTATCATCCGCGAGGTAAGTATCTGCCCCCGTAGCACCTTTGGAAGAGAAAGAAATTCTCACACCTTCTTCATAATACTCCTGCACGGTCTTATCCCCCAAGTTCAAACGCAATTTAGCTTCTGCCAGTAAAAAATAAGTTTCAGCGGCGCCCATCCACTCTATATTATCGTTTTGTTCCACATTCATACTGGAAGCAGCCTCCGACAATGTTCCTTGATTACGGCTAGTTTGTCCATTCCGGACTCCATGATATGCTCCATCTTTCACCGCAGCCTTAAAGTAACATGCCAAACGCGGATCTTGCAAACCTTTCAAATAACAATCCATAGTAGCACTCATGCGAAAATCATTAAAACTTTCAAATGCTTCCCACCACTCATTGATGAAAGTGAACGATGCAGACTGTTTTAAAACCGCATTATCATCAACAGACGTCATCAGTCCTATACTGTGACCAATCGCAGCCTCTATTTCTGTCCGAGCTTTTGTCTCATCCACATAAGAAATACGCATTGCCAAACGGAGACGGAGTGTATTGGCAAACTTTATCCACTTCTCTACTCTACCATTATAAATATAGTCATAACGTTCCATATACGGTTCGGACGTTCGGCTGTTATAACCAGTAAGCACATCAATGGCATCTGCCAATTCTTCAAAGAAGCGATAATACACATCCTTCTGGCTGTCATAAGCCACATGAATACCTGTACCAAACTTAGAATAAGGAATGGGACCATACTTATCCGTAATACGACTCATACCAAACACCTTGACAATAGTAGCCAAAGCACGTGCAGGTGAAACCTCATCGGTATTCTCTACGATACTTTGCCACGGCTGCATCACTTCGGTATAAGCGTTATTGAACGGTGAATTATACCATTGGCGATAAAGTTTATAACAGTCGTTATCTTCTGTTCCGGCATAATCCCACGTCTTGACAGGAGCAAAGTAGCTGGCAAATATGTCACCGGTCAGCATCTGAGTTTCCTCAAACAAACCGCCTTTATCCTTACCTACCACAAAAATGCCCCTCTCCATCTGTGTAAAGTAAGCTCCCGTTTTAAGGTTATCGCGTTCCATCTGCTCCGGAGTTACCTCATTCGGATTAATATTCCAACTTTCAAAATGGCTGGTGCAGGCTGTAAGCAGCAAGCCTCCGGCAAGCAACGTACCATTAACAACTTTTATATATTTTGATATCTGTTTCATCTTGTCGATTCTTTAGAAGTTAAGTTTAACAGAGAAGCCTAAATTACGCAGGCTCGGCAACATAAAATAGTCCATACCGCTGAAGTGTGTACCTGTACTTGCCGTCAGTTCAGGATCATAAGGGGCCTTACAATAGAACATGAACAAGTTGCGTCCGGTGAAGGCGACGTTCATGCTCTGAATCCAAGGAATTATCTTTTGAACGGGAACATCATAACCGAGAGACAATTCTGCAAGACGGACATTTGTAGCACTGTAGACATACATCGAGCCTACACCACTTCCCACAGTACTGTAATATTTCTGCACGGCTGGCACTTCGTGACCGTCAATCAATACATATCCTAAATCGCGCGCTGTAGCCGTAGCTTTGGAAACACCGTAAGCATCCATCAATGCTTGGGTCTGCGAAACAACCACACCACCGATACGAGCATTAATCAAACAGCTCAATGTCAGCCCTTTCCAAGAGAAGGAGTTACGCCATCCCATCATGTATTTAGCTTGAGAATTACCAGCATAAATCCAACCATCCTTACGTTCACCGGCTTTGTCGTCGATAGCCACTGTATTATTGACATAATCCACGTCAATATACCCGTGATGGTCTGTGCGAAGAGCAGTCACATACAAGTCACCGATAGAACCACCCTCAAAAAGACGTGACTTCACGATTTCAAGCCCCCCAAGATCCATCATGTCCTGGCTAACAACTTCTCCGCCTGACAGAGTGGTGGGCTTCAACAACTTTTTAATTTTGTTGCGATTGAGAGTGTAAGTGAACGTAGAGTTCCATTTCACCGGTCCGAGAGGCTGATTCAATGTCAGACTGGCTTCAATACCTTTGTTATCCACTTGTCCACCATTGATATAAATGGAAGAATAACCGGAAGATGAAGGGAGTGAAGGATTGAACAATTGGTTGTAGGTGGATGTCTTATATAAAGATACGTTCAACTCTAATTTATCGTTCCAAAAATGAGACTGCAAACCGACCTCCCACGCCTTGGTACGTTCCGGCTTAATATCTGTGTTAGGATACGTAGTAGCTGTCGTGGGAGAAGCCGACTCATACGGATAGGTCTGATAAGCAATATAACGTGTAGGAGCATTTCCTACCTCACTATACGAGCCACGCACTTTCAAGAAAGTAAATACATCGTTCTTGATAGGCAACAGTTCAGTCAGAATTGCGGAAAGACCTACCGATGGATAAGCGACTGACTTCGCATCGGTCCATGCCAAAGCAGAAGACCAGTCGACACGCCCAGTTACATCCAAATAAAGTTTGCTTTTCCATCCTAACTGTGCGGTAGCAAAAATAGACTGCGTCTGGTCATGATAACCATCTTGCTGAAACTTCACGGTAGACTGCATCAAATTAAGCGTTGTAAAGCTATTGGCTACCGAGTTCAAACTACCACCGACATCGAAATACTGGTAGTTGACATCTTGAATGCTGGTTCCCAGCGTAGCTGTTAATGAGAAATCACCAAAATATTTATCTATATTCAACATCACATCACCATAAAGCTGACGGGTAGAGGCATCGCCTTTGTAATAACCACCAAAGTCCTGGCAAAAGATATTATCGGTAGATGCCGAATATTTCTTTTCAAACAGAGCCGAGGTATAATCCATTTTAGCACGTGCACCTAATGTTATACCTTTAGTGATTTCAAAGTTCAAGCCCCCGCTTATAAGAAAACGATTCTTATGATTGACAAAATTGTCGCGGTTGACAATCCAATAGGGATTCTGCAAAGCAATCCCTTGATTACCCCACGGCCAATATTGTGTCTTGAAGTTACGAGTCTCATTATACATTTCGAACTGTTGAAGCATATCCAGGCTGTAGCTCGGTGACATCAGATAGACCGGAACTATCGGATTAAAGTACTGACCCTGTGATACCATATTCTGTTCGCGTACGTTCATATAGCTAGCACTCAAGTCAAGGCGTAAACGATCATTGAGCATACTAGTTGTATTCCGGATCGTGAAATTGTAACGATCCAACGTGTTATTCGGAACAATGCCCGCTGCATTGGTAGCAGCCATAGAAAGGAATGTCTGGTTCTTCTCATTACCATTACTGATAGTCAACGAGTTAGTTTCATTCCATCCTGTCTGATAGAAATCTAACGGATCGTAATTACTGGGTTGTCCCATTTTCTGCCCCCAACTTTTCAGTTCACCTGTCGTTGCACCATAAGTATTTTGAAACTCCGGAGTTACAAACGGATTGAAGAACGAGGTGTTATTAGCATAACTGACACGGAGTTTATCTTTCGTACCTTTTTTCGTGGTAATCATAATAACCCCATTAGCTGCATCGCTTCCATAAAGTGCAGAAGCGGCAGCACCACTTAATACAGACATCGTTTCAATATCTTCGGGATTAATCATGGAAGCACCGTCACCGGACTGCCCCATACCAGTCATAAAGTCATCCGGCTGTGTCGTTTCCAATGAAGGCATCGGAATGCCGTCAATTACATATAATGCATTATTATTTCCGGAAAGAGATTTTGCACCACGCATCACCACCTTTGCTCCGCCACCTATACCAGATGAACTGGAATTGATAACCACACCGGCTATTTTACCGGACAAGCTGTTTACAAAGTTGGCATCTTTAACACCAACAATTTCACTGGCAGATACTTCCTGCACATTATAAGAAAGTGCTTTCGCTTCTTTTCTAATACCAAGGGCGGTGACCACTACTTCGTTCAACACTTGCGAATCATCTTCCAAAGTAACATTCAAGACCGAACCGACAACAGGCAGTTCTTTTTTCTGATAACCCACATATGAAAATAACAACACCGGATTGGCAGTCTGAACAGTCAACGTATAATTTCCATCAAGATCCGTCACTGTTCCGTTAGTAGTTCCTTTCTCCACAATGGAAACGCCAATTAGCGGTTCTCCATTTTTATCAACTACCGTACCTTTAACGTTTTGTACCTTTTGCTGGGCAACTTCCGTTTCCTTAGCTGTCAGTACAATTTGATTATCCAGTATTTTATATTCAATATTGGTACCTTCAAAGACTTGCTTCAGTACTTGAAAAATATTTTTATCCGATACGGAAACCGTTATCCGGCGATTGAGATTCAGATTCTTGCTGTTAATAAAAAAGCCGAATCCGGATTCACGTTCAATCGTGTGCAGCACTTCTTCGATAGTACTGTTCTTCACGTTCAACGAAATAGAGTTTCTTTGTGCATATCCGTCAGACGCATAAGTCAGCCCAACAGAACAAACGAGCAGCATTAATAGTAATTTCATAGCCAATGATATTTCTTTTAAGGTTCGTCTAAGCGACTTTAATCTTCCAAGAAATTGGACGATACAATAATTTTGCATAGATTTGTAACGAGTTTAATTAGAAAATTGGTAGTTATACTTGTCTGCAAACAAGTAGTTCACAATTACTGAGGCTCATACGGGAAGATACGGCCAATATCGTCCCGTATTTTTGTCTTTAAGGATCTTTGTTTTTCATGGCAATAAGTTTTGTTTTTTAAGGTTTTATATTTTCCAATACTAAATAAATATCTCTATTTTTATCTTTTCTTTACCGGCAGTTCCATTATTGTTCAGATAACGCCAACGTACTTTTGAAGAGACACTGATAAAATTGAGTATCTGTTCTAGATTCCGGTTGGTAAATGTACCGGAGAATGAGTCGTCATGAGGAACATTCTCCCGAACGACAAATTCAGCATTGTATCTATCCGCTAAGATATCCAGTGCATCCCGTAGGGAGGTCTGCCGGAAAATGATTTTGCCATCTTTCCATGAAAGCTCCCTTTCACCGGAAGTTGTATAGAGTTCAGTCTTTCCATCCTGGAAATAATAGACCAGCTTCTGTCCCGGAGCCATCACAATATACTGCGGTTGCTGACTAGCGTTGTTAAATTCAAAATTAACTTTTCCTTCAACTAATGTAGTAATTACCTCATCGGCTTCTTTGTATGCCTTTACATTGAACTTTGTGCCCAGAACTTTTATGGCAGACTGGTGAGCCGTAGAGACTATAAACTGTTTTTCCGGATCTTTCCGAACATCAAAATAGGCTTCTCCGTCAAGTTCCACCTTACGTGTACGGGAAGAAAAACAATTCGGAAAAGTTAATGTACTTTTCCCATTCACCCATACTGTAGTTCCGTCAGCAAGTGTCACCAATGTGCGTTGTCCGGCAGGAACGTAAACAGTCTGCATTTCTATATCCTCTTTTTGGAGAACCTGTATCATTGCAT
>ERZ839947.2183-NODE-2183-length-14893-cov-2.807723_pt1 | contig 14893 bp, 15 predicted proteins | sample MGYA00519908_ERZ839947 | MGnify/ENA primary metagenome ERZ839947 (study PRJEB31850, sample SAMEA3708857) | human gut metagenome | biome: human gut; feature: human-associated habitat; material: faeces | place: China | collected 2014 ... | reverse complement strand
TTCAAGAAGTTCTTCACCACTTTTAAAAGTAGTAATTTCTATATGATTTTTCGTTCTTCTAAAAAAAATTTCCTGTATTTCTTTTTGCAGATATTCTCTATCCTTTATACTATCATCCACTATTGCTATTTTCATAATCCTCTCCCTTATCTCAGTTTTTTTACCACTACTTTCAAATCATAATTAATTCTCTATTTTAAAATAAATTCCATCTGTGTTTCTTTTGGAACCATACCCATTTTTTCATAAAATCTGCGGGCTGTGTCGTTACCTTCCCAAACATTAAGCGTTACTTCATAACAGCCTATTTTCTTTGCTTCTTCCTTAACATGTTCAAAAAGTTTCTGCCCTACATGCTTCCCTCTAATATTTTGGTCCACACACAAATCATCAATAAACAAAGAATCAAACGGCACCATATTAGTTGAAAATGGCTGTTTCTTCTTTATGCAAAAAGCATAGCCCATAACGCTGTCATTCTCATCCACTGCCACATACACAGGTCTGTTAGCATCATTAAAAATCTCCATTAATTCTTCCTTTGTATATTTTGTTGTTCCACCAATAAAAATGTCCGGTCTGATTTTTGCATGTATATTTAAAACCTGTGTTAGTAATTTAATTACTGAATCTATATCTTTTTCTTCTGCTAATCTAATGTTCATTTATATTCTCCTTTGCTGTCATATAACATTTCTTCTTATATTTTTTATTAAATATATCCGTAATTATTATAGCAAATGAAATAAAAAAAGCACAGAAAAACATGATGACCACCATGGTTTCTCTGCGCTTTTAATTATATTTTTATTAACCGATTCCACCTAAAATTGCACCTGCAACTAATGCTATAAAAGCTAATGGAACTAAAACATATTTTCCAAGTGGCATAAAGCATTTGCCAATTGGCTTTTCTTTTCCTGTATTTACAGCTGTTGTAGCAAAATCTTTTCCTGCAACCCAGAAAAACATTATTGCTGCAAGCATGGCTCCCAATGGACAGATGTAAATTGACACTGCATCCATCCAACCTGAAACAATTCCCTGAATAACAAGTGCCACTGCACAACCGATAACAGCAATTATTCCAACTGAAGTTACTCTTTTAAGTCCGAATCTTTCTTCTAATGTTGCAACAGGTGCTTCATATAAGTTGATTAATGAACTCATACCTGCAAACAACACACATATGTAGAAAATAATGCCAACGATTTTTCCCCCTGGCATTCCGTTAAATACATTTACCAGATAAATAAACATAAGTCCCGGTCCACCTGATGACAACTCTGCTCCGTCAACTGCCATACCTGGAATAATAACAAATGCTGCTAACAATGCTGCTATTGTATCAAAGATTGCTACATTTCTTGCTGAGCTTACTACGTTTTCTGAATTATCCAGATAAGAACCATATATTACCGTTCCATTACCTGCAATTGAAAGCGAGAAAAATGCCTGACCAAATGCATAAATCCACAATCTTGGATCTAAAAGTCCTTTAGGATTAATTGTGAAAATATATTTGTACCCTTCCGTTGCTCCCGGTAATGTGAAAATATAAATTCCCAAACCTAAAAATAATACAAATAAAAGTGGCATCATTATTTTGTTGGCTCGCTCAATTCCTGCTGCAATACCAAATGCCATAATTACTGCTGTTACTATCATGGCAACTACAAGCCAACTATTATTACCAAACTTTGTTGCTGTACTTCCAAATGTTGCCCCTATCTTATCCATATCACCACCCATAGCTGACAACTGACCTGAAAGTGCTAAAAAGGCGTATTTAAAAATCCACCCAACAACAACTGTGTACCCAATGGCTAAAGCCAGTGAACCAAGTACAGGAAGCACACCAATGGCCTCGCCTGTTTTCTTATTACCGGTTCTAATTTCCGTACATTTTCCAAATGCTTTAATCGGACCACCCTTTGCGGCTCTACCTAACGCCATTTCTTCAATAAGTCCTGTTGAAGCAATTAGAATAACAAACAAAACATAAGGTAGCAAAAATGTCATGCCTCCCCAGTCTGATACCATGTATGGGAACCTCCAAATATTTCCCATACCTACGGCTGAGCCTATGCAAGCAATGACAAAGCCGGTTCCGCTTTTAAAAGCATCCCTCTTTTTTTCCATAATTAATATATCCTTCCTTTTTGTGCTTTTCGCACTATAAGGTCTATCATACCATATTATAGAATATATATCTATTTAATCAGGAATAATAAAATGTGAATATATCTATTTAATAATAGGCATATCTTCTTAATTAAATGCAACTATTAGAGTATATCTTTTCAATAGAAGAGAAACTCTAACAGGAACAAATTTCATTTTTTAATTTTCGTGCTGCAGAATTAAGTGGATGCTGGCAATCATGCACAATACATATTTCTCTATTAGGAATTTTTTCTTTTAAAGAAATCTCAACAATTTCGTTTTTCTCAATACTTTCTCTTGCCATAGGTTCAGGAACAAATGCCATTCCTAAATCTGACTTTACCAAAGGAATAATCTGGTCTGTAGTTGCCACCTCCGTGTCAGGATTAAGTTCAATACCATGTTTTAAAAATATCTTATTATAAAAATCGTATGTAGTAGTTTCCTGCCCCAAACTAATTAATGGATAGTCTTTAAGATTTTTTAAAGAAATACTGTCATCTTTTATATGCTCAAAATCAGTTCCACCTATTAATATTTCCTTAAATGAACATAAGATTGTTTTTTCTAAAGGCGACTTAACCTTTACAGGTGTTGATACAACTGCAAAATCTATCTTGCCACTTTTCACAGCCTCAATTGCCTGTGGCGTTGAATGGTTATATATTTTTAGTCTTACTTTTGGATACATTTTGTGAAAGGATTTTAGAATATCTAATAAAAATATATTTAAGGCAGTTTCGCTTGCTCCAATAGAAATACTTCCCTGAAAAATTCCTTCATTGTCAGCCAGTTCTTCCTCTGCCTCTAAAAGTTGTGCCATAGCAATTGACACATGTTCATATAAACGCTTTCCTTCCTGTGTAAGCTGCACACCTCTGTTCGTTCTAACAAATAAAGTGCTGTTAATCTGTTGTTCCAAACAATTCATTGCTCTTGTAACATTAGGCTGACTGTTACCTAATGCCTGAGCTGCTCTTGTAAAATTCTCATATTTAGCAACATAATAAAAAATTTTATAATAATCTAAATTTACATTCATGGCATTCTCCTTGGTATATCAATTACTTATTGTTATCATATCAATTATGATTTTTACTTATTTCTATAATCATAGTATAATCTAGCCGAATGAAATTTTCAAGAAAGGGTGTGAGTTGTATGAGAGAAGGAACAATTTTTCCAAGAGAAGAAAAAACAGAAGTGTTATTTCAGAAAATTCTTGATGATCCCTGGGCATGCGAAAAACTTCAGGAAACATTTTGCAATTATCTTTTTTGCGATGATGAAATCAATAGCTATTTATCTCCATTAGAATTCTCACAGGCGTTATTCAATGCATATCACAATAGAGATTTATCAGCCTTTTTGATGGCTATTTGTGAAAATACTATATTTGATTTACTTAGAAATTCATATCTGATTCCATATAGATTTAATGCTGACGGAATAGAAAATCCTGTAATTATGACCGACGATAATGGATTATTACTTCCAAAGTATAAATCAAAAATTCACGAAAAAGACTACAATCATTTTCATGAAATATATGAAAAATTAAATAACAATAAAAAAATATATCTTGCAAAAGCATATAGATATAATCATAAATACACTTCAGACAATATGGAAATGAAGCAGCAGATTCTTGAAAAAAATACAGGTATATTAGTTATTAGAGAATTGCCTGACACTGTAACGGCTAACAAAACTGAAGCCGAAGCCTATTCAGCAGTTTGGGACTTAATGATTGAACTTGAAAAGAATCTCCCTATGGCATTTGTTTTTTATGGCCAGGACTCACTTGTAGAAAATAATAAAAGATATGATGAAATTGGAATATTTCTTCCAAATTCCATCTTTTTAAAACATTTAGAAAAACATGTAGCGAAAGCAGAGGCGATTATATATGCCAACAAATAATTACATTGATATTATGGAAAAAAACCATATGGAAATTCCATGGCATGATTATACCAGTGATGACAGTAATACATTAATTAAAGAGTCAGGTTTGATTGAAAAAGCATCTGTTATTGGCAGAGTTGGTTTAATTATGCTTTCCTGTGGCACAGGTGCATGGCGTGTAAGAACTTCAATGAACAGACTTTCAAAGGAACTTCATGTTACATGTACAGTTGATGTTGGACTTATGTCCATTGAATTTAACTGTTTTGATGGAAAAGACTGTGTTTCACAGTCTCTTAGTATATCTAACACAGGGGTTAATACTTCAAAGCTTTACAGAATGGAACAATTTGTTGACAACTTTCCAAAGGAAGACGCCCATTTAACCGGTGAAGAAATTCACAAACGACTTGATGAAATAGAGAAAATTCATACATTGTATTCTCCTGTTAAATTAGGTCTTGCTGCAGCTCTTGCCTGTTGTGGTTTTACATTTCTTCTTGGAGGCGGGCCAATTGAAATGCTTTTTGCGTTTATTGCAGCTGGTGTTGGAAATATTGTCCGTACAAAGCTTATAAAACATCATTTTACATTATTTTTAAATATAGCAGCATCGATTTCAATCGCATGTTTGGTTTATGCCATTTGTTTTAATGTTGCTGAGTCTGTGTTTGGTATTGCTCATGTACATGAAGCCGGATATATATGCTCCATGTTATTTATAATTCCCGGCTTTCCATTTATAACAAGCGGTATTGACCTTGCTAAGCTAGATTTACGTTCAGGTCTTGAACGATTAACATATTCAATAATAATTATATTAGTAGCAACAATGTTTGCCTGGATTATGGCACTTCTGTTAAAGCTACAGCCACAGGATTTCACGATAATACACATGAGTAAAATTTTACTATTAGTATTAAGAATAATAACAAGTTTTTGTGGTGTATTTGGTTTCTCAATTATGTTTAACAGTTCTATACCAATGGCTACAACAGCCGCCTGTATTGGTGCAGTTGCAAACACACTCCGTTTAGAACTTATAGATTTTACACACATGCCTTACTCTGTGGCAGCTTTTATTGGTGCCCTAACAGCCGGGCTTCTTGCTTCTTTCATAAAAAGCAATAATGGATATCCACGAATATCCCTTACCGTTCCTTCCATTGTAATTATGGTTCCGGGACTTTATTTATACAGAGCAATTTACAATTTTGGCATTATGTCACTTACGGAAGCTGTCTCATGGTTCTCATTAGCTATTATGATTATTATGGCTCTTCCATTAGGATTAATTTTTGCCAGAATATTAACTGATAAAACTTTCCGTTACTGCACGTAACGGTGTGTTTAAAACATAGATTGGCTTTTCCCTTTTTCAGTCAATGTTTTATTCACAAAGCTATGTGCTTTACTATATTCTATGAAACTTGTGGAGGAAATATAAATGAATTACAAAACACATGGGCAAATGTCTGAATCTATCCTAACTGCCGCGTTCCTTTCAATATCAGGCGGTTTACAAGATGCCTACACATATTTATTTAGAGGCAAAGTTTTTGCAAATGCCCAAACAGGTAACATTGTTCTTTTAAGTCAAAATATTATGGAAAGGAATTGGCACCTGGTAATTCATTATATGATTCCACTTGTTTCTTTTGCAATTGGGATTGTTGCAGCAGAAATTATTAGAACCAAGTTCCAACGAGTTCAGCAAATACATTGGCGCCAATTAGTTCTTATAATAGAAATTTTTCTACTGCTATTTGTTGGGTTCATACCTGAAAATCTCAATATGCTTGCTAACGCTGTAGTATCTTTTTCCTGTGCAATGCAGGTTCAAACATTCAGAAAAGTAAATGGCTATGCCTTCGCAAGTACAATGTGCATTGGCAATATCAGAAGCGGTATGGAATCTCTTTGCGTCTTTGGCAGAACCCGTGACAAACATATTCTATTTAAGTCACTTTGCTACTTTGCAATAATTGTTATGTTTGCATTTGGTGCAGGACTTGGTAGTGGATTAATTTCTACATTTAAATTTTATACAATCTGGTTTTCTTCCATCTTACTTTTTGTAAGTTTTCTGTTTATGTTTATTAAAGAAGAAACTTCCCCTAGAATGTAAATATATACTTAATTCCATAAGAAAATCCAACACTTTTAATTAATCAGTGTTGGATTTTTTATTTATCTTTTTTCACTTTGCTTATTTATACCTCTGTGGTCTACGAGTTTTTAAATACGGAACTTTCTCCTGCCACTTTTTCGGGGGTATACAAGGCAGTTTCTTACATTTTTTCGGGGCACTTTCGGGTAAGATTCTACACTTTTTCGGGGCAACTTAAAGCAAATCTCTACACTTTTTCCGACCAAATCTATTTATTCCAGTGTAAACACTCCGTCTCTTCCTGCTATAATAGGTGTTTCGTAAAACTCTTTTACAGCCTTTAACATATACCATGTATCCTTTATTCCTGCTGTTTCATATGGTGAGTGCATTGCCAACTGAGCAAGCCCAATATCAACAGTGTTAATTGAAACGTGGCTGTTTGAAATATTTCCAAGAGTTGAACCGCCTACTATGTCTGAACGATTTACATAAGTTTGAATTGGCACGTCAGCCTTTTCACATATTTCCTTAAACACCGCTGCCGAAATTCCATCAGTTGTATATTTCTGATTAGCATTGTATTTTATAACAATTCCCTGATTCATATAAGGTCTGTTTGTTGGATCTGCTTTTTCCATATAGTTAGGATGAATTCCATGGGCATTGTCTGCTGACAACATAAATGACTGGGCATAGGCTCTCATTAAATCTTCCTCATCCTTTCCAACGCACAAAGCAATTCTTGTAAGAACATCAGATAAAAATGTTGAATCGGCACCCTGTTTAGTAGTGCTACCTACTTCCTCATTATCAAAAATCGCACACACTGCCACGCTTTCTTCATTTACATCACTTCTGTTTATTAACGCACCCATACAGCTATAAGCACACATAACATCGTCAAGTCTTGGTGCAGAAATAAATTCATTATTTGCTCCCCAAACTGTTCCTTTTTCTCTGTTATACAAAAACAAATCACTGCTTATAATTGCCTGTTCATCTGTATTTATTGTCTCGGCAATAATACTGTTAAATACATCTTTGTTTTCGCCTTCACCTATAAGCGGTAGCATGTCCTTTTGTGGATTATATTTTACTCCGGTGTTTGCCTCCCTGTTCATGTGAATTGCAAGGTTCGGTATGGTACACAAATCTCTGTCCACATTAACAAGAATTGGTTTTAATGCTGCCCCCTCTTTTACAATCACACGACCAGCTACAGAAAGTGGTCTGTCAAACCATGGTGCCATAAGCATACCACCGTATTTTTCAACGTTAAGGGACACATAATTATTGTCCTTTATTATTTCAGGATTTTCTTTTATTTTAAAAGCCGGTGCGTCGCTGTGAGCTGCAGCGATTTGGAAATTAGTAAAATCCAATTCTTCCGGCATACAAAAAGCTATAATTGATGAGCCATTTCTTGTAACGTAGTATTTATTTCCTGAAAAAAGTTTCCACTTGTCTTTCTCATTCAGCTTAATAAAGCCTGCATCATCCAGAATTTTTGAAAAATTATCTACCACGTGAAAAGCACTTGGGCTTTTTTCTATAAACTTCATAAGGTTCTTTGCCATATCAAAATATTCGTTATCCATTTTTGTTTCCTCCGTAAATTTTTGCATTATATATTTTCCTGCCAACATTTTTTAACTATTATTTTTATAATATTATATATTATATTGAAAGTTTTATAAACGATTGTATAATATTCTCATATTAACATTATAGTATTTATTTAAGCATATCAAAATGATTAATGCTTTAATATTTTTTTTAACAAGCAAAAAACATACGAGAGGAGGACGATGTAGAAAATACATCAGTAAATTTTATGTTTGCAGATTATCATGTACATTGTGAATACAGTGACGATTCAGTTTACCCTATGGAAACGGTTGTAAAAGATGCTATCCAAAAAGGCATAAATGAAATTTGCTTTACGGACCATGTAGATTATGGTGTTAGAGATGATTGGGATAGCGGAAAACCTATTATTTATAGAGACGGTAGTGCTATTGTCAACGTAAATTATCCATTATATGTAAAGCAAATTAGTGAATTGCAGAAAAAATATTCAAAAGATATTTCCATTAAGCTCGGCTTGGAATTCGGAATTCAAACTCACACTATTCCACAATATGAAGCTTTGTTTAAAAAATATCCTTTTGATTTTATTATTCTTTCCATTCATCAGGTTGAGGATAAAGAATTTTGGACGGGAGAATTTCAGGAAGGAAGAACTCAGCAGGAATATAATGAACGTTATTATGAGGAACTTCTTAACGTTGTAAAATCCTACAAAAACTATAGTGTCTTAGGGCATCCTGACCTTATTGTACGATATGATGAGCAGGGTGTTTATCCTTTCGAGAAAGTTAAACCTATTATTACGGAGATTCTTAAAACCGTTATAGCAGACGGCAAAGGAATAGAATTCAACACTTCATATCATAGATACGGTTTAAAAAACACAACCCCTTCTATTGATATTTTGAAATTATACAAAGAATTAGGGGGCGAAATTATTACTATTGGCAGTGACAGCCATAAACCTGAACATTTAGGTGCTTACATTGATGAAGCGAAAGGAATTCTAAAAGAGATTGGCTTCACAAGATTTTGTACTTTTGAAAAAATGAAGCCAATTTTCTATGAGTTATAATTATAAATTTATTTCTAAATCCTTAAATTTAACAATCGGCTTCATATTATCAGCAGGCTCTCCAATATATTTCTCCATCCTTCTCTGCTACAAGATATGGTAAAATCTCCTTTATGCGAATCATTCTACTCTTAAATTCTTCAAGTGTTGGAATCTTGTACTCGTAAGTTATTGCTGTATTTTCAATGTAATATCCGTATATTTCAAGTATCTTTTCAGCATCTTCTAATATTGCTACTCTTATGTTAATTTCTGGATTCATTGTTTTCATCTCCCTGTAAGTTTTTTTAGTCGCATTTTTTCACTTTGTTTTTATATTTCAAACATTTCTCTGCAAATTTTCTTTCCTGCTTCTGTTTTAAATATTTTATTATAGGCGGTTTCCACTGCTTCTTTAGATTCTCCATCTTCATACAAATTAACTAAGAAATCTGCCTCAACTAATATCTGGTAATCTATACCGTCAATGTTATTGTATGTGTGGTGATGACCTATTAAATATTGCACCCTTTTAGAAACCTCTTCATCAATGCCTATTTTTCCAAGCAGTTCTTTTGCTAATTCCGGTCCTTCCTGCTCCTGAAGTTTTCCATTGCAGTTACCGTACTTTTCTTCACATGTATGTATGCCAATGTCATGAGTTAATGTTGCCACATCAATTATAAAAAAAGTTTCAGGGTTAACTTGTTCTAATTCTGCAATTAACTTCCCGTAGGCATTTACCTTGGTGAAATGCTGTATACGCTTAGCGTCTCCTTTGTATAACTTAATCATTTGAATATATATTTTTTTAATTATTTCTTTTTTATTATTTTCACTATTTATAATTTCGCTACTTATGTTTTCATTATTTATGTTATTGTTATTTATCATTTCGCTTTCTATAAATTTATTCATTTTCATGTTATATCATTTTGTAAATTTAGTTTATTCTATTTACAAAAAGGCTCCTTTCTAAATTATCTTTGTTTTAAATATTTTAATGTTCTGTTTTCTAACACTTTAACTTTAAAACAATTACATTGCACAGAAATATTTTACTTTTTTATACTGTATATTATAAATTAAATCTTCCATATATAAATATAAATGTTAAAATAGAAAAGATATTAAACTTAAATTTTACAAACAAAATAAATTTGTGGGATAATCAGATAAATAAAATGCAATAACATTAAGAAAGTGAAGAAAAAATGGATATACTAATTACAATTATAGTTACTTTTTTTGCCGGCATGGGCGCCGGTCTTGGAACAGGATTTGCAGGCATGAGTGCTGCTGCAGTTATTAGTCCTATATTAATTACATTTCTTGGAATAGACCCGTATATGGCTGTTGGAATTGCCTTATCATCAGACGTTTTGGCAAGTGCTGTTTCAGCCTATACTTATGGAAAAAATAAAAACTTAGATATAAAAAACGGACTTATTATGATGGCAAGTGTTCTTGTTTTCACTGTTGTTGGTAGCTATATTTCAAGCTTAGTGCCTTCGACTACAATGGGAAATTTTTCAGTATTTATGACATTTTTACTTGGTATTAAATTCATTGTAAAACCTGTTATGACTACAAAAGAAGCCATGGCCAATGTACCTGCAAAAAAACGTGCCATCCAGTCTTTGATTTGTGGTATCTTGATTGGATTTATTTGTGGTTTCATTGGTGCAGGAGGTGGCATGATGATGCTTCTTATTCTAACTTCTGTACTTGGTTATGAATTAAAAACAGCCGTTGGAACAAGTGTATTTATTATGAGTTTTACTGCCTTTACAGGAGCCGTTTCTCATTTTACCATTGGCGGTATGCCTGATTTTACAGTATGGATTCTTTGTATTGTGTTCACATTGTTGTGGGCAAGAATCGCCGCTCTATTTGCTAACAAGGCAACACCAAAGACTCTAAATCGAGCTACAGGTGTTATTCTTGTTATACTTGGCATTGTAGTTATGGCATTTTCAATATAGAAAATTTTATGAACATCTAAATAAATATTTTGAAATTTTTGTAATGGATAAATCTCCTTTATCAAGTTTTAATTAATTTTCTTGCCATCTTCAAATGCCTGTCCCACAGGACTTCCTAATTTAAGATATGCGTGAGTTGATGGATCATAAGAAATTGCCTGTAACTTTGTAGCATCTACAGTTCCTTCTTCTGTTAAAACTGAATCATCTACAAGTACATTTACAATTTCTGCCACAACTCTGTATGTCTGATCATACTGATTCATTTCCTCAAGACGACATTCTAATGTAATAGGTAGTTCGTCAATAACAGGTGCGTCAACTGTTTTACTTTTTACAAGTGTCCAACCTGTTTTTTCCATTTTGTCAGGTGTATCATTACCTGATACAATCCCAACATAGTCCGCAGGAATCATGTTTTTTACATCTGCAATTCCTACTGTAAACTCTTTCTTTGCCTTAATATTTTCTGATGTTTTGTGTCTTACTCCAATGTTAATCTGCAATCTGTTTGAATTAACAATTCCACCGTATGCCACATTCATTGCGTCAGGAGTTCCATCTTCTCCGTATGTTGATACAATAAGAACCGGCTGTGGGTAAATTAATGGTTTTGCACCTAATGATTTTTTCATTTTTACTGTCCATCCTTTCATTAAATTTGTCTACCTGTTTGTGAACAATACATTTTCTACAATTTTAGAATACAAATCCTGCTATTAAGTATAGCACAGCGGAAATCACTCCTGCAATTATAACGTATGGCTGTGACGTTCTGTACTGGTCGTAAATCGTTACTCGACACGCTCTTGCAGAAACAACGCCTAAGTCTGAAACTACACAGGCATTTGCACCAAATAAACCTGCTGAAACAATTGCACCGACGCAAAGTGGTATGTTTGCTCCAACTGTTGGAAGTACAACCATCATTACAGGGAACGCAATCTGATATAAAGTGTAATTCAAGCTAAACAGATATTCTGAACAACTAAAGAATACAAAGAACAATACCGGTAACAGACTTGCAATTGGTACAGCATGGCAAACAGATGATACAAAATCTTCCATCCCCATTGCGTATAAGCATTCCTGCATTGCATAGCCAAGCATTAATATAATAACCATATCTACCATATCTATGAATCCATCAACAATACACTGAACGTATTCCGATATAGTCTGAAGCCCCTGCATTACATACAAAATTCCTGTAAATACAATGGCAATTGCAAAAGCCATAAAACAGTTAAGACCTGTTGCAAGCAAAGCTATGATAATACAAACTAACGGTAAAATAAGATTTAAAATACTTACATGTTTTGTTCTAGGATTATCCTCATCAAAGTCTTCCTCTTCTTCCGCATCCTTTGCCTCGTCTGTTCCTTCTATATCGCCCATCTGAATACCTTTTGTTTCCATTAATTCATAGGCTTTTTTCATAGGACCGATTTTTGGAATTATTTCAAATGCAAAAAGTAAAGCCATAATAATGGCAACTATTGCGTAAAACATAAAAGGTATTGATTCCATAAAAATACTGGTTGCCTGAGCTTTTGTATGAATATTTTTTGCATCTGCAATTTGATAAATTATAAAATATCCCCACGCACCAAATGGTAACATTGCTGAGGCACATATACTAATTGTTCTAACTATGTAAGCAAGACCAAGTCTTGGTTTTTTCTGAGCATCAACTAAAGGTGAAAATGCTGCACCTGCTGTAAGTGCTGAAACATAATCATCTACTGATGTTGCACCTGCGTAAATTCCTGCAAGTGCCATAATAATTTTACTGTTTTCTTTTGCCTTGCTGGTTACAAATTCTGTAAAAGCTTTAGTGGCTCCTGTTCTTTTCATTGCTATAATAAGTCCACCACAAAGGAAGAATGACATATACATTTCAATGTTTTCTTCATCTGCGAGAACTGTATACAGGTCATCTATAAATCCGTTAAAACAACCAAACTTATGCCACATAATGTAACAGGAAAACGTTCCAAGAATTAATGACTGCATTACGTCTTTTGTTACCAATGCGTATACAAAAAGTCCTGCCATTGGTACAAGTATAAGAATTGTTCCATCAACCATACTCTTTGGAACAATTAAAAGTGCTATCCAAAATACTATCCAAAATGCCCATAACTTCACCATCTTGGGCTCTATATTTTTTGGATTCATGTAATAACAAATTCTTTTTAAAATATTGCTACTCTCCATATGTACCCTCCTTTGTATTTGTTGAAATTAGTTAATGTCCATTGTCTTTTTCTTAAATTATTATTTTGAGTGATCCCAGATTTTTAAGTTCTGTCCTATGCCATTTTCAATGGCATTTTTATAAATCTGTGATCCCCATGCAACGTCTTCAATTGGCATTCCTTCAATTGATACAAAAATAATTTCGTCGTCTGATGTTCTTCCAGGCTTCTTGCCTCTGATAATTTCACCAAGATTTGCTACAGAATCTCTTGTAATAAGTCCATCCTCCACCATATAGTAGAATTCTTCACCCATACAACCGGTATCATTTCTTATACCGTTTTCATCGTAACCTTCTTCGTCTTCAATACCGTATTCCTCAAACATTTTATAGTTATCTACAACTTTTGTTATGTCTATCATTTCGTCTTTTTTCATTCTGAAAAATGAAGTACCAATAAGTGTAGCACCTTTCTTAAACCACGCTTTCTCATAGGTTGGATAATTTCCCGGCATTACTGACGATGCCTCGCAAATAATGTCTGAATCTCTTACTGCTTCTTCAAGAGTTCCTACAACCTCGACTTTTTTAATAGTTGGATAATGAGCTTCAATAAATTCTTTTAAGGCATGGCCTGTTTTTGAATTTAAAGAACCTGCTTTAATTTTTACTTCTTCAATTGCCGGATAGTTTGCAACAATTGCTCTAAAACATGACTTAGCAATTGTTCCCGCACCAACCAAACCTAAGACTTTAGAATCTTTTCTAGCTAACCATCTTGCTGCAAGTCCCGGCATTGCCCCGGTTCTAACTGAGCTTAAAAGGTTAGCTGCCATATATGCAAGTGGTGCGCCCGTTTCCACGTCATTTAATGCCACCATCAGATTTGATCTAGGAATACCCATTCTTCTGTTATTGCCATTTGAGCCATACCACTTCATTCCTACCAAATGGAACGGACCGCCTAAATATGCTGGCATTGCTATAAATCTTCTGTCGGCTCCATCAGCAATTGGGAACTCCGGTATGTCCGTTTCCTTTGGAAACTCCAACATAATTCCATGTGAGTTATGTTCAGGTCCACCCATAATGTAGTCACCATCTTCTAAAAGGCCAATTGCTTCTTCCATAACATCAACACATTTTGCTATGTCTAAAACGCCAGCCTCAATCATGTCTTCCTCGTCTAAATATAAAAATCTAAGTTTGCGAGAATTAATAAGTTTTTCTTTTTCCTGTTCGATAATTGCTTCTAATTCGTTCATTGTAGTACCTCTCTTTCGATTCTTACATTATTTTTAATTTCTTAATCTAATTTGTATTTACTTCTTGTTTTTCAGTTTTGTTAGTTTACAATTTTCAGTTTTATTTATAAATTAATTCTTAATTTTATCTACTTTTTATTTTTCAGTTTTATTCTTCACTAACATATTTATATTTTTAAAATAAATATATTTAGTGTAAAATCTTAAATCCTAACACTTTTCTATTTATTTTCATTGTATAATTTTTCAAATAATTTGATAAAATCCTCTTTTGTCATTTCAACAGGATTGTCTTCTGTTTCATCTGCATTTGCTGCTGTTGTTGCCAACCTGTCAAAGTCCTTTGGATTAACAATATCTAAATCACAAAAATGTGGAATTTTTAAGTCATCTGCCATTTTCTGAATATAATCCACACCTGCGTTTGCAGCCCTTTCACTTGTCATATCTGTTGTATCCACACCAAGGGCTTTCGCCACATCTGCGTATTTTTCAGTTGCCCCGGGAATACTTAGCCTTGAAACCGGTGCCAACATCATTGCATTTGCCACTCCATGTGGTATATCGTAAAAGCCTCCTAACGCTTCTGATATTGAATGAACTGATGCA
>ERZ839947.2175-NODE-2175-length-14950-cov-17.933535_pt1 | contig 14950 bp, 9 predicted proteins | sample MGYA00519908_ERZ839947 | MGnify/ENA primary metagenome ERZ839947 (study PRJEB31850, sample SAMEA3708857) | human gut metagenome | biome: human gut; feature: human-associated habitat; material: faeces | place: China | collected 2014 ... | reverse complement strand
AAAGAAATGATTAACTTTTCATTATATATCGAATGGCTTTCTTGTTGCTATCGCATTTTTAAAGGCTAACGCCGTTGTATTCAAGCCGCCAAACAGCAAGCTGTTTGGCTATCGTTAAATTGCATAAACGGAAAGTATTTATGGGCTTTGCCCACACCCACAACCTTTAAAAAGGTTGACCAAACTTTTATAATTGCTTGGCTAAACTGTGAGTTAAACCATAATTTACACAAACGATTAGTATTGAATTTTGATAAATAATCTAATTTATTATGAAAAAAACCGCTTGAGCTATAAAACTCAAGCGGTTAAATTTTTATGTTTAATTATTAAGCACGAAGTTCGTCTTCGTTATCACCTGCATAATAAACTTTTTTGATGTCAGCACCCAATGCTCTGAATTTTTCAATTACATCTTCATAGCCACGCTCAATGTACTGGATACTTGAAATTTCAGTAACACCGTTAATTTCAAGTGCCGCAATAATCATTGCTGCACCGGCTCTTAGATCGGTAGCTTTTACAGGAGCTGCTGTAAGCGGAGATCCGCCCTCAATAATTGCAAGTCTGCCCTCAACAGAAATGTGTGCACCCATTCTAACAAGCTCACTTACATACTGATAACGGTTATCCCATACATTTTCATTTATAATGCTTGTACCCGGTACACTTACAAGAAGTGCGGCAAATTGTGGCTGACAGTCAGTAGGGAAACCGGGATGCGGCATAGTCTTAATATTACAACGCTTTAAAGGATTCTTTGTAGCGTCAATTTTGATAGCCTCATCGTATTCGGTAATTACAACACCCATTTCACGGAGTTTAGCTGTAATTGATTCAAGGTGCTTTGGAGTAATGTTATTTACTGTAATGCAACCTCTTGTAGCAGCTGCCGCACACATATATGTGCCTGCCTCAATCTGATCCGGAATAATCGAATATGTTATGCCATGGAGATATTTTACGCCACGGATTTTAATAACATCTGTACCTGCGCCTCTTACATCTGCGCCCATTGAATTAAGAAAGTTAGCGAGGTCAACAATATGCGGTTCTCTTGCGGCATTTTCAATGATAGTCATACCCTCGGCTTTAGATGCCGCAAGCATAATATTCATTGTAGCTCCTACAGATACTACATCAAGGTAAATATGCTCACCGTGAAGATTATCAGCATCTGCCTCAATAATTGCGCCGTCAACAAGCTGTGTTACTGCGCCCATAGCTTCAAAGCCTTTTAAATGCTGATCAATCGGACGAACACCGAAGTTACAACCACCCGGTAAAGCAACCTGAGCTTTACCGCATCTGCCAAGAAGAGCACCGAGAAGGTAATAAGATGCTCTCATACCTCTTACAAGTTCTGTTGTTGCAGAGTGAGTTGAAATATGTGTCGGGTCTATATAAAGTGATGATTTATTAATTCTTCTTACCTGTGCACCCATCTGCTGAAGAATTCTGCTGATAAGGGAAACATCGCTGATGTTAGGTATATTTTCAATCTGACAAGGCTCGTCACAAAGGATTACTGCCGGGATAATTGCTACTGCGGCGTTTTTTGCACCGCTGATATTTACTTCACCAAAAAGCGGCTTACCGCCGTTTACTACAAACTTTTCCAAACCGTTACACTCCAATTCCATATACTGTACATTCACAATAACGAATATGTGAGTTTACATAATCTAAATCTAAATAAAAGTGCGTGCCAAAAAACAGCAACATTGATTGCTGTAAAAATGAGTATCTGCCAGATTACTCAACTGATAATAGTATATCCACAAATATATTACATTTTCTTAAAACACACATTTTGCAGCATTACAACAAGGTAACACTAACATTCCTATACAGAAAATGATACTACAAAATTGTAGTAAAGTCAACGCATATTTGGAATTGTAACATATTTTTATCTAAAATGTACTCAAATTAAATAAATGAAATCAAGTTTATTCTTATTATGACTAAGCAAGATTACATACTTGTAATTATTCTTATAAAAAATAATACTGCTGTCATAATTGCAATACAGAATTAAAATCTTGCAATATTTTTCAGGATATAATTGCATATATAATGTAGGAAATTCTGAAAAATATTTAAATATTTGCCAAATAATTTTTTAAATTTTATTGACAATTACTTTTTTATGTGCTATACTCAAGTTAACATATGAACATATAAACATATGAACAGATTAATAAACGGAGATAGGAATATGGCAGAACTAAATGAAAAGAAAGAAAAAGAAATTCCTGATTTGGAAGTGCTGTTTGATTTAGCGGATCTTTTTAAAGTATTCGGCGATTCGACAAGAATCAGAATAATGTTTGCAATTTCCGATAATGAGATGTCGGTGCTTAGTATTGCAGAGGCTTTAAATATGGAGCAAAGCACTATTTCCCATCAGTTGAGAGTATTAAGACAAAACAAACTTGTTAGGGTCAGAAGAGAGGGGAAGCAAATTTATTATACTCTTGATGACGACCATGTTAAAAAAATTATTGAAATGGGACTTGATCACGTTCTCGAGTAAGGAGGGTGTTTTTTATGAAATATAATTTTACACTTGAAAATCTTAACTGTGCGCATTGTGCGGGAAAGATAGAGAAGAAATTAGCCGAAACAGACGGTTATGAGAATGTAAATTTCAACTTTGCAAATAAAAAACTCGTACTTGAGTGTTCAGATGATGTAACGGCACAGGATATACAGGCGGTTTGTGACAGCATCGAAGACGGTGTAGAAGTTATTGATAATACAAAGAGAAAGAATTTAAAGCAGTACACCTTCACACTTGAAAATCTCAACTGTGCACACTGTGCAGGAAAGATAGAGAATAAATTAGCCGAAACAGACGGCTATGAGAATGTTAATTTCAATTTTGCAAATAAAAAACTTGTGTTTGAGTCAGCAGAGGATGTAACGGCACAGGACATACAGGCAGTTTGTGACAGCATTGAAGACGGTGTAGAAGTTATTGATAACAATGTAAAAGGAAACACCGTAACTGCCGAAAAGGTAAATTCAGACAAGAAAGATAAAAAGGTTGAAATAAAGAATGAACTTATTTCTATTATTACAGCGGCTGTGCTTGGTGTAGCGGCTTTCGGTCTTGAACTTACTGTATTTCCTGATGCTGAATTCGGTACTGTAGGTTGGTTTGTTCTACTCGGACTAAGCCTTGTTGCCACTGTTTTGTCAGGTTGGAGAACATTTATTAAAGGCGTAAAATCGGTGTTTAAATTAGAGATAGATGAAACTACATTGCTTACAATTGCTGTTATTGCGGCATTTGCGTTAGGCGAGTTTGTAGAGGCGGCTATGGTTACTATTCTCTTTGCAGTCGGCGAAATTGTAGAAGAGAAAGCAGTATCTGCATCGAGAAGTGATATTGCAAAACTTGCGCAGATTCGTCCCGATAATGCAACCGTACTTATAAACGGCAAGGAAGTTGTAAAAGCCGCCGAGGATGTTAAAATAGGCAGTACAATTGTAGTTAAACCACACGAAAGAGTACCGCTTGACGGTGTTATTACTAAAGGAAATACTACTCTTGATACTTCGGCACTTACAGGTGAGAGTGTTCCTGTCGATGCAGAGGCAGGCAGTGAAGTTATGAGCGGTATGATTAACGGTAATTCTCTTATAGAAATAAAAACTACTAAGGAATTTGGCGACAGTACAGCGGCAAGAATTATTAAACTTGTTGAAGATGCAGCCGCTACAAAGGGACAGAGTGAAAAGCTTATCAGCCGTTTTGCAGCTGTTTACACACCGATTATTATACTTATTTCTATTGTAGTTGCTATTGTTCCTCCGCTTGTGGGGCTTGGCAGTTTCAGCACATGGATTTATCGTGCTTTGGTTTGTCTTGTTGCATCTTGCCCTTGTGCAATCGTAATTTCGGTTCCGCTTTCTTATTATTCGGGTCTTGGCGCATCATCAAAAATCAGCGTTCTTATTAAGGGCGGCAAGTATATCGAAGCTCTTGCAAAGGCTGACGCATTTGTATTTGACAAGACAGGTACACTTACAACAGGCGAGCTTTCTGTAAACAAAGTTTTTGCTTACGGCAATCATACTTCATCTGAAATTATTGCACTTGCAGCTGCTTGTGAAAGATATTCTTCACATCCGATTGCTATGGCAATAAAAAATAAGGCAGAAAAGGAAAACTTACCTGAACTTTCAGATTACAGCGAAAAGGCGGGACAGGGAGTTACAGCTGTATATAACGGCAAAGCTCTTGTATGCGGCGGCACAAAGGTTTTAAGCGATAAACAAAAGGTAAATGCAGAAAAAACCGCATCTGTATATGTAATCTACGACGGTGAATTAATCGGTGCAATCTCTGTTAGCGATACATTAAGACCGGAGGCAAAGAGTGTAATTGCAGAGTTAAGAAAACTCGGTGTTAAAGACAGTGTAATGCTTACGGGTGATAAAAAAGAAAATGCAATGGATATTGCAAATGAACTTAAACTTGATTCTTATTCGGCAGAGCTTATGCCGTCAGATAAACTTGAAAAACTTATAGATATAAAGAAAACTCATAAGTCTGTATGCTTTATAGGTGACGGTATCAATGATGCCCCTGTTCTTACTGCAAGCGATTGCGGTTTTGCAATGGGATTCGGCAGTGAGGCTGCTATTGAGGCCGCAGATGCTGTGCTTGCGGCAGGTAATTTAAAACAGTTACCGTTGTCTGTCAGAATAGCAAAGAAAGTTGTTGCTACTGTAAAGACAAACATTACATTTGCACTTGGTGTAAAGACAATTGTAATTATCCTTGCAATACTTGGTATCGCTCCGATGTGGTTGTCTGTAATAGCAGATACAGGCGTAAGCGTACTTTGCGTACTTTATGCTGCAAGACTTCTTCATACATTTGATAAAAAGTAATTTATAAATAGATAGATTTCCTCTCATAAAAACTACCGCATTCCGATTGGAGTGCGGTAGTTAATTGTTGTTTTTTTATTAAATTAATTGGAGTGAATTATTATTTTGCTTAACTCGTGCACTAAACCATAAATTACCCCAACTATTGACATTGAACCTTTTAACTTTGTGATAAACTAAGTTAAGCATAATTAAAAGGCTGTTCCGCAAGATAGGGAACAGCCTTTATTTAATTATAAGATTTTATCTCGGTTATTCATTTTGTAACATAAGGTCATAAGACTGTCACTTAGGTGTACATTTTCAACAAGGGTGTCGCTGTACTTTCTTGCAATGTCATAGTGACTGAAATTCCAATAGTTCTTGATGCCGTAACCATACAGCTTATCAAGTACATTTTCCACACATACTCTCGGTATGCACAAAAACGCTGTATTGATTTTGTTGCTCTGACAGAACTCGTCAAGCAGACTGTCGTGCATTATTGTAAGATTATTCAGCTTTTTGCCAACTTTTTCTTCGTTACAGTCAAAACAGGCGATGAGTTCAAAGCCGAGCTTTTCAAAGTTCATATGCTTGGCAACCGCTTTACCGAGGTTGCCCGCACCGATAAGTATAGCTTTATAATTATTGTTAAGACCAAGAATATTTTGTATTTCTTCCTTAAGCTGAGAAACACTGTAACCGTAGCCCTGTTGACCGAATCCACCAAAGCAGTTAAGATCCTGTCTTACCTGAGAAGCGGTTACATTCATAATTTCAGCCAGTTTTGTAGATGAAATTTTATCAATGTTTTGTTCGTTAAGCTCAGACAAGAAACGATAATATCTGGGCAGTCTTCTGATTACAGACATTGAAATGTTGTCATTTCTGGACATTGTACTTTAACCTTACTCCTTTAACCGAATTGTGTTTGCTTATGCAAGTGAAGCGGCAAGATGCTCGTTTATTGCAAGCAAGAAATCTTCTGAATTAACCTTTTTCTTGTTTTCAAGAGTTGAAATAGCATAAAGGTCGCCTGTCATAATTCCGTCTTCAATAGTGTCGATAGTAGCCTTTTCGAGCTTGTCCGCAAAGTTCATAAGTTCAGGAAGATTATCAAGCTCGCCGCGCTTTCTGAGAGCGCCTGTCCAAGCAAAGAGAGTTGCAACAGAGTTTGTGGAAGTTTCCTCGCCCTTAAGATACTTATAATAATGGCGCTGAACTGTACCGTGTGCAGCTTCATACTCATAAACACCGTCAGGTGAAACAAGTACGCTAGTCATCATAGCAAGTGAGCCGAAAGCAGTAGCAATCATATCGCTCATTACATCGCCGTCATAGTTTTTGCAAGCCCACATATAGCCGCCCTCACTTCTGATAACTCTTGCTACAGCGTCATCAATAAGTGTGTAGAAATATGTAATGCCTGCCTGCTCAAATTTCTCTTTGTACTCGTTTTCAAAAATTTCGGCAAAAATATCTTTGAATCTATGGTCATACTTCTTGCTGATTGTATCCTTTGTGGCAAACCATACATCAAGTTTCTGGTCTAATGCATAGTTAAAACATGAACGGGCAAATGAAGAAATACTCTTGTCAAGGTTGTGCATACCCTGAATGATACCGTCTGTCTTGAAATCAAAGATTGTACTTCTTTCTTCTGTACCGTCAGGCTTGGTAACGCAAAGTTCAGCCTTGCTGCCTGCCTTAACAACCATTTCTGTATTTTTGTAAACATCACCGTAAGCGTGACGGGCAATACAGATTGGCTTTTTCCATGTAGGAATGTATGGAGTGATACCCTTTACAAGGATAGGACTTCTGAATACTGTACCGTCAAGGATAGCACGGATTGTGCCATTTGGTGATTTCCACATCTGCTTGAGGTTGTACTCGTCCATTCTTGCAGCGTTTGGTGTGATTGTAGCACACTTTACGGCAACGCCGTATTTCTTTGTAGCCTCTGCACTGTCAACAGTAACTTGGTCATCTGTTTTGTTTCTGTTTTCAAGACCGAGGTCATAATACTCGCTCTTTAAATCAATATATGGGTAAATAAGAATGTCTTTGATTTTCTGCCAAAGAACTCTTGTCATTTCGTCGCCGTCCATCTCAACGATGGGGGTGGTCATTTTAATTTTATCCATTAGCTGTTCTCCTTTGTATAGTCAAGCAAACCGCCTGCAAGAATGATTGCTCTTGTTCTGTCTGAAAGCTCACAGTCGGCAATAACGGTTTCGCCTGTTGTTTTGTTTACAACCGTTACGGCAGAGCCGTCTGCAATTTCTTTCTTAACATTCGGAAGCTCAAGCATATCACCGAGTTTAATTTTATCGTAATCTGCAGGATTTTGGAAAGTAAGCGGAAGAATACCTGCGTTAATGAGGTTACTCTTATGAATTCTTGCAAAACTCTTTACAAGAACTGCCTTAACGCCGAGGAAGAGCGGAGCAAGTGCTGCGTGCTCTCTTGATGAACCCTGACCGTAGTTTTCGCCGCCTACGATAATGCTCTTGCCGAGAGTTTTTGCTCTTTCAGGAAATTCCTTATCACATACTGTAAAGCAGTGCTGTGAAATAGCAGGAATATTTGAACGGAGCGGAAGAATCTTTGCACCGGCAGGCATAATGTGGTCGGTTGTAATGTTGTCGCCAACCTTAAGTGAGCAAGATGCCTCTATAGAATCTGTAAGAGGGCTTGTCTTAGGATATTCCTTAATGTTTGGTCCTCTTAAGATTTCAACATTGTCCATTTCCTCAACAGGAGCAGGAGCAATAACCATATTATCATTAATGAGGAACTTCTCGGGAAGTTCAATTTCTACGGCAGGACCAAGTTTTCTTGGGTCTGTAAATACACCTGCAAGTGCCGAAACAGCAGCTGTTTCAGGAGATACGAGGTAAATCTGACCGTCAGCTGTACCGCTTCTGCCCTCAAAGTTACGGTTGAAAGTACGGAGTGAAATACCCTTGCTGTTAGGTGACTGTCCCATACCGATACATGGACCGCAGGCACTTTCAAGAATTCTTGCGCCGGCAGCAATCATATCGGCAAGTGCGCCGTTCATAGCAAGCATATTGAATACCTGCTTACTGCCCGGAGCAATAGCAAGTGAAACGCCGTCTGCAACTGTTTTGCCCTTTAAGATATGGGCAACTCTCATAAGGTCAAGATAACTTGAGTTTGTGCAAGAACCGATACATACCTGGTCAATTTTCTGACCCTCAAGCTCGCTGATCGGTTTAACATTATCAGGTGAATGTGGACAAGCGGCGAGCGGTTCAAGCTCCGAAAGGTTAATTTCAATAACCTCATCGTAAACTGCGTCTGCGTCTGCGCTTAACTCTGTGTAATCTTCTTCTCTGCCTTGAGCTTTAAGGAATTCTCTTGTGATTTCATCAGAAGGGAATACGGATGTTGTAGCACCGAGCTCTGCACCCATATTTGTAATTGTAGCACGCTCCGGAACTGTAAGTGTTTTGACACCTTCGCCGCCGTACTCAACAATTTTGCCGACGCCGCCCTTAACGCTCATAACTCTTAATACTGCAAGAATAATATCCTTTGCAGAAACCCATGGGCTGAGTTTACCCGTAAGATTAACTCTTACCATCTTAGGCATTGTGATGTAATATGCACCGCCGCCCATAGCAACAGCAACATCAAGACCGCCTGCACCGATAGCAAGCATTCCGATACCGCCGCCTGTAGGTGTGTGGCTGTCGGAACCGATTAATGTTTTGCCAGGCTTACCGAATCTTTCAAGGTGTACCTGGTGGCAAATACCGTTGCCCGGTCTTGAAAAATAAATGCCGTGCTTTTTACATACAGACTGAATAAATCTGTGGTCGTCGGCATTTTCAAAACCTGTCTGCAATGTGTTGTGGTCTATATATGCAACGCTCTTTTCGGTTTTGACTCTCGGAATACCCATAGCCTCGTATTCTATGTAAGCCATTGTGCCTGTTGCGTCCTGTGTAAGAGTCTGGTCAATGCGTAAGCCGATGTCGTTGCCGACAACCATTTCGCCGCATACCAAATGCTCTTTAATAATTTTCTGTGCAATTGTGTAGCCCATTTGATTACCTCCGCAAAAAGTATTTTGTGGTATTTGCATTATTAAAAGCAATAACCCGTGTACATTAATTGCCCATTATAAGGCAATTATTAGTATCTATTATATAACATTTTTCTTCTTATGTAAAGTAAAAATGGATGTAAATACGAAAATTTGCGATTTTGGCACTATCTGTTGTTTATTTTTAAAAATAAATTGAATTTTCAACATTTAGGTGATATAATAAAAAAGTATGTGTAGGATATTTGAACTTAGATTCTTATAGGGGGATAATTTTATGGAAACAAGAGAAAATTTGAGAAATATAGCTATTATCGCTCATGTTGACCACGGTAAAACAACTCTCGTTGACCAGCTCTTAAAACAGAGCGGTGTTTTCAGAGCAAATGAGAATGTGGCTGAAAGAGTAATGGATTCTAACGACCTTGAAAGAGAGAGAGGCATTACAATCCTTTCTAAAAACACCGCTGTAATGTACAACGGCATTAAGATTAATATTGTTGACACCCCCGGTCATGCCGACTTTGGCGGTGAGGTTGAGCGTATACTTATGATGGTAGACGGCGTTGTACTTCTTGTAGACGCTTTCGAGGGTTGTATGCCGCAGACAAGATTCGTTCTTAAAAAGGCTTTGGGCCTTGGCAAAAAGCCTTTGGTTGTAGTCAATAAAATTGACCGTCCGGGTGCAAGACCCGAAGAAGTTGTTGACGAAGTTCTCGACCTATTTATCGAGCTTGGCGCTGACGAGGATCAGCTTGAATTCCCTGTAGTATATGCATCGGGCCGTGACGGCTATGCAAGCCTTGATCCGCATCAGCCCGGTACAGATATGAAACCTCTTTTTGAGGCTATTATAAATGAAATTCCTGCTCCGCAGGGAGATGCAGAGGGCGGACTTCAGATTCTTATTTCAAATATAGATTCAGATCCGTTCGTTGGCAGAATCGGCGTGGGCAGAGTTGAAAGAGGCACTGTTAAAACAGGTCAGAGCGTTGCAATTTGCCATACAGACGGCAATGTAACAAAGAATGCAAGAATAGGCAAGATTTACCAGTACGAGGGACTTAAAAGAGTGGAGAGCGAAACAGCGGAAATGGGCGACCTTATCTGCGTGAGCGGTATTCAGGATATTAATATTGGTGAAACAATTTGCGACCCTGAAAATATTGAACAGCTCCCGTTTGTTAAGATTGACGAACCGACCGTATCAATGAACTTTATTGTAAATAACTCTCCGTTTGCCGGCAGAGAGGGTAAGTATGTTACATCAAGAAATCTTCGTGACAGACTTTTCAAGGAAATTGAAACCAATGTTGCGTTAAGAGTAGAAGAAACAGACAGTGCGGATACATTTAAAGTATCAGGCAGAGGCGAGCTTCACCTTTCAATTCTTATTGAAACAATGCGCCGCCAGAATTATGAGTTCCAGGTATCTCGTCCACAGGTTATCACAAAGATGATTGACGGTAAGTTGAACGAGCCTATGGAAATGCTCATTATTGAAGTACCTGACGCTTATGTAGGTGCAGTTATGGAAAAACTCGGTTCAAGAAAAGCTGAACTTATTAATATGGGCACCCGTGAGGGCGGTTCTACTCACATTGAGTTCCGTATTCCGTCAAGAGGTCTTATGGGTTACCGTCCCGAATTCCTTACAGATACAAACGGTAACGGTATTATGAACCATGTGTTTGACGGATATGAGCCGTACAAGGGTGAAATCGTAACCCGTCATCAGGGTTCGCTTATCGCTTTTGAAACAGGCGAAACAGTAACTTACGGTTTGTATGCGGCACAGGAGAGAGGCAGACTCTTTGTCGGCCCGGGTGTTCCTGTATATGAGGGTATGATTGTAGGCGCAAGCCCCAAGTCAGAAGATATTACGGTTAATGTATGTAAGAAAAAGCACATCACAAATACCCGTGCTTCAGGTTCTGATGATGCACTTAAACTTACACCGCCGTCAATTCTTTCGCTTGAGCAGTGTCTTGAGTTTATTGCAGATGATGAGCTTGTAGAGGTTACTCCCGAAAATATCCGTATGCGTAAGCGTATTCTTTCTAAGGAACAGAGAATGAAACAGGCATTCCATAAAAAATAATGAGTTTTGTAGTATTAGACCTTGAATGGAACGGCTCATACAGCAGTAAAGAACACAGATTTGTAAATGAGATAATTGAATTCGGGGCAGTTAAAACTGACGAAAATCTGAATATTATTGACAGATTTGAAATGCTTATTTCTCCGCAGATAGGCAAAAAACTTTGTTCAAAGGTTAAAAAGCTAACCAAAATCACCAACGAAGAATTAAGAGAAAACGGCTGTACATTTATGCACGCTGTTTCTGAATTTAAAAAATTCTGCGGCGATTGCGTTTTGGTGACATGGGGTACAAGCGACATTCTTGCATTGATTGAGAATTATATGTACTATGCTCATAGGCCCGAGCTGCCTTTTCTCACAAGCTATTGCAATGTGCAGGATTATTGTGAAAAATGTCTTTCCGTAAATGATAAATCTTCTCAACTCGGATTATCCGTATGCGCAGATATGCTCGCAATTAACTTTGATGTTGAAGAACAGCACCGTGCATATGCCGACGCAGAGCTTACATTAAAGTGTATGAAACATTTTGTCGAGGATTATCCGATAGACGTTTTTATCAAAGATGCAACGGCTCACGAATTTTATGACAGACTGCTGTATAAAAATCATTTTATTACAGATATTAATAATCCGGAGATTGATAAACGCAGTATGCGCTTTAATTGCGATGCTTGCGGAAGGCAGGCTGCAAGACAGGCAAATTGGAAAGTAAAAAACAAAAGTTTTGTTGCTCCCTTTTTGTGTAAAAAGTGCGGAAGAAAGTTTACGGGTAAAGTTTCCTTTAAAAAGAAATATGACGGAGTTACCGTCAGAAAGCGTATAGTCGAGTATGTTGAAAAGCCTGTTGACGAAAACAGCGAAAATAAGGCTTAGTATAATAATACCTTCTATACATATATCAGCATATAGAAAAACCAATGCCGAACGGTCAGACTAAGACTGTTCGGCATTTTTAAGAATAGAATGTGAATTTGGTTTCATTGTTATTTCAATTTATTTCATATTTATTTCAAAACGAGTTCATATAGTTTTCACTTGGCAAAATTATTATATATACATCGTAAGAGATACGAAAGACACAGCATTTAAGGAGGACTAAAAAATGCTTGATAATAAAAATCCAAATGAATTCAATGATATTTATTCAGGTAATGCTGAAAATACACCTGAAAGCAACACAGACATTCCGCAGAAGAATGCAGAGGCTTCATATGAATGGAATTCCGATAAAAGCGACAACAAGTCAGACAGCACAGAATACCATTATTCATATGTAAACGGCAATAATAAAGACGCTTCGCATAATCCTAACAGATATAACGAGCCTACTCAATATTCTTCACAGAATACAAGTACGGGATACAGCAATAATTACAATAATACAAATACAAACGCTTATGATAATTACCAATCAAACGGTTACACTGCACAGAACCAACAGTCACAGAATGTATATAATTCTCAACCGTACGGTACTGCTCCCAATCATTCGGCAAACGCAAAACCGCCTAAGGCTAAAAAGCCTAAAAAACAGAGAAAACCAATATCAAGAGGCGGTATTGCAATAGCACTTGCAGTTACAATGGTGTTCTCTTGCGGACTTGGCTTTGGAGGCGGTTATTTTGCAAATAAGGTAAATACCAGTACAAGCGGCAGTTTAAATATTACCAAAACAAGCAACAGCGGCACAACCACAACTGCTTCAAGTACATCTAAGGCAAATTCAACCTCTGAAATTGTTAAAAAGACAGCCGACAGTGTTGTTGAAATTTCAACAGAAAGCGTTGTAACGGGTTCATTTGCTCAACAGTATGTTCAGCAGGGTGCGGGTTCAGGCGTTATTATTTCTCAAGACGGTTATATTCTTACAAATAACCATGTAATTAACGGAGCAAATTCTGTTAAGGTAAGACTTAGAGATTCCACAGAGTACGATGCAACAATCATAGGCAGTGATTCAGATAATGATATTGCTTTGTTAAAGGTGAATGCAACAGGACTTTCGCCTGCAACTTTCGGTGACAGCAACAGTCTTGCGGTAGGTGACTATGTAGTTGCTATCGGCAACCCACTCGGTGAACTTGGCGGTACAGTTACAGACGGTATCATCAGTGCACTTGCAAGAAAGGTTACTATTGAAGATACACAAATGACACTTTTGCAGACAAATGCACAGGTAAACCCGGGTAATTCCGGCGGCGGACTTTTTAATGCAAACGGTGAACTTGTCGGTATCGTAAACGCAAAGCAGAGTGCAACCGAAGTTGAGGGTATTGCTTTTGCTATTCCGATTAACAATGTACTTGATATTTTAAGTGACCTTAAAGAATACGGTTATGTAACAGGTAAGGTTGATCTTGGTATTGACTTTACAGATATTACTTCTGACGAAACAGCTTTCTATTACGGTGTAAATCAGACAGGTTGCTATGTTCTTTCTGTTGATTCCGGTTCAAATGCCGAAAAAGCAGGAGTTACAAGAGGTGACCTTGTAACAAAGGTAAACGATACAGATGTTTCTTCGTCATCGGACATTACTGCTGCACTTGAAAAAGCAGAAGTAGGCGATACAGTTACATTTACTGTAAGCCGCAGAGGAACAAGTAAGACAATTTCATTTGTACTTGAAGAATATATACCTGCGGTAAGCAATTCTCAAATCACTAACGGCTCACAAAAGAGCACTACTCCGACATCAGACAGCGAAAATTCAACCGGTGACGACTCTATTTGGTCACAGATGTTTGGATGGTAATGCTGCTGTTTATATATAAATAATTCATTCTAATCTCTCCATACACAACAGCCGATGCGTTTTGCACCGGCTGTTGTGCTGTTTAGCGGTTTTGCAAAAATAATAGGGCAGACAAAGCGTCAGCCCTATTATGGTTTAGTGTATTAAATTGCGGTAGCAAAAAGTATTTGTGGGCTTTGCCCACACTCACAACCTTTGAAAAGGTTGATCAAACTTTTATAAATGTTTTTCTAATGCATTATGCTAAATAATAAAATTTACTGTTTCAAAATAGGTTTTGCCAATTTCATAGCATCGTTTGTTCCAAAAGTACGACGAATAACAGTTTCAATGTATTTCTTAATAAGTGTTTCATCATCAACTATTGTAAAGAATCGTAAAACCTGTGTTTGATTAAACCATACTATTTTCATTGGTGCTTTTAAAGTTTTGCTTATTCCGGCAACAGAAAGACTTGCCGCTTCGTTTTTTAATTCTTCTGTTTCGCTGAATTTACCGTTGCTCTTTATGTATGATTCCGTAATATCTGCGCTTTTGTCTGCAGAGCTTACTGTTACTTGGGAAATCTGTTCTAAGTCGGTGGTTGCCATATAGTTTGCCCAATCAATAATATAATCCCATCCGTAGCCTTGTGCCGCCAAAAGCACATCATATTGATGCCAAGGCACTGACGGAATATGCTTTATATCTCTGATATAAGTTACATCATCAATGTATTCTTCGTTATTTTTCTTTTTAAATTTATCAAACAGTCCCATATTATTCTCCTTTATTACAGAAAAGATTTAGTAATAATAAGTCTAAAAATAAGTCTAAAAATTACCATACTTGTAAAACAAAAACAGACTAACAAAAAGTTAATCCGTTTCTTATGGTGCGAGTGACTTAGTTAAAAAATAAGTAAACTTTCTGCCTCGTTTGATGCGGCTTGCAAAAATTATAAATATCATCAACGCTCTCCCTAAAAACAGTCCACAGGACTGTTTTCTTAACGGTCGCCTTCAAGTCCCGTTATCAATTTGCTTGTAAAACAAAAAACAGACTAACAAGAAAGTTAATCTGTTTTTTATGGTGCGAGTGACTTAGTTAAAAAATAAGTAAACTTTCTGCCTCGTTTGATG
>ERZ839947.2173-NODE-2173-length-14958-cov-3.309870_pt1 | contig 14958 bp, 9 predicted proteins | sample MGYA00519908_ERZ839947 | MGnify/ENA primary metagenome ERZ839947 (study PRJEB31850, sample SAMEA3708857) | human gut metagenome | biome: human gut; feature: human-associated habitat; material: faeces | place: China | collected 2014 ... | reverse complement strand
GCTTACTTGACCGACCTTAAATATCTTCCAGAAGAAGAGTACGCTAAGTTGGAAAACCTTGATGTATTGGTTATTGATGCCCTTCGGAAAGGAGAGCATCAATCGCATGAGAGTCTGGAGGAAGCCTTAGCGAATATATCCCGTATCCAGCCCAAGGAGGCCTATTTAATCCATATGAGTCATCGCATAGGGTTGCATGCGGTCGTTGAAAAAGAGTTGCCTCCGCATGTACATTACTCATATGATGGATTAACGGTGACTTTTTAAGTCATATATTGAAAAGATTCTTTATCTTTGCCAGCTGAAAATCTAGAGAATAGCTGCTTTTTTTAAGTTAGTCGCTTATAGCAGGGGTGGTATATAATAAAAAACAATAATAGACTGTATGAATTTATCGTTTAAGAACGTACTATGCGTATGTTGCTTATTGCTGTCGGGATCTGTGTATGCGCAGGTTCCGCAAGACTTGATTGACAAGGCGAAAGCCGCTGGAATGTCGGATACGCAGATCCAGCAGGAATTAGCCAAGCGTATGAAACAAGAAGGGGGATCTGTCGGATCTCAAGCTACCGCTACCGATGCGAAGATTAGCGACCGGGTAATGCCGGTAATCGATGAAGGACAATCCTTAGAAGCCCAACGTAGAAATAATCTTCCTGCTTCAGCCATGGAGAATACCGTATTCGGGCATGAAATCTTCTCAAACAAGAACTTATCTTTTGCCCCAGATTTAAACATCCCTACACCTAAGGATTATGTGCTTTCCGCTGGTGATGAGTTATTGATTAATGTATGGGGAGATTCCGAGCTAAACTTGAAATTAAAGATCTCTCCGGACGGTACGATCCTTGTACCAAATTTAGGTCCGGTGTCGGTCAGTGGATTGACGATCGCTGGCGCTGAGACTCGTCTGCGTCAGGAGTTGAGCCAGATTATGTCTACGCTGTCTGGTTCGGGAGAGGGGAATACCTTTGTTTCCGTCAGTTTGAGCCAGATTCGTAGCATGAAGGTGAATATTGTCGGCGAGGTAGTCGCTCCCGGTACGTATACATTACCTTCATTCGCCACATTATTTAATGCGTTGTATGCCGCCGGTGGTGTGAATAAGATCGGTTCTTTGCGTAGCATCAAGGTATATCGCAATAGCAAGGAAATCGCTAATCTCGACGTATATGATTATTTATTGAACGGAAAGTACACAACGAATGTCCGTTTGGAAGAGAACGATATGATTATGGTAGGCCCGTACGACCAGTTAGCGGTGGTTCGAGGTAAGGTGAAACGTAATCGTATTTTCGAGTTGCGCAAGGGTGAGACCTTGAAGCAATTGCTGGATATGGCCGGCGGATTTACCGGCGACGCTTATACGAAGGACGTACAAGTGAAGCGTAAATCAGATAGTCGTTACCAGATCTCTACGGTTTCGGAAGATAAGTTCGCTTCTTTCGTGATGCAGGATGGCGATTCTTTGCAGGTAGATTCCGTTATTCCTTTTTATGAGAATCGTTTGATCGTGACGGGAGCTGTATGGCGTCCGGGAGAATATGAGTTAAGTCCGTCGGTTCATACGGTAAAGCAATTGGTAAAACAGGCCGCGGGTCTTAAAGGAGACGAGTTCGCCGGCCGTGCCTTGATTACCCGTTTGAATCCGGATTTCACGACTACGATGATCGCCGTGGATATTCGTGGTATCTTGAACGGTACCGCTCCAGATGTGGAGTTGCAAGCGGAAGACCAATTAAGCATTCCTTCCCTATTCGATTTGCGCGAACCTTATACGATCAAGGTTGGCGGAGCCGTGAATTATCCGGATACGGTGCTTCCGTATCGTCATAATTTGACAATAGAAGACGCTATCATGATGGCAGGTGGTTTAAGAGAGTCGGCTTCTTCTATTAATGTAGAGGTAGCCCGTCGTGTGAAGGATCCTAGTTCCAATCAGAATGTCAACCGGATCGCTGATGTATATAACTTCTCGTTGAGTGAGGACTTCAAGTTGAATGCGGGAGATACGATCTTTACGCTGGAGCCGTTCGATGAGGTTTATGTTCGTTTCTCCCCGGGGTATCATGAGCAACAGGTCGTGAAGGTGAACGGCGAGATCACTTTTGCCGGTAGCTATGTATTAGCTACGAAGAACGCACGTTTGAGTGACATTGTCGCAAAAGCGGGAGGCGTTACCCCAGAGTCTTATGTAAAAGGTGCTAGCTTGAAACGTCAGTTGACAGAAGATGAATTGAAACGCATGGAGACCCTTCTGGCTTTAAGTGAGGCGAATAAGCAAAGCCGGGATTCCATCGGTGTAGCGTTGATGAATGTGAAGGACTATTCCGTAGGTATTGATTTAGAGAAAGCGTTGGCAAATCCGGGTAGTATCGATGACGTTGTGCTCCGTGACGGCGATGAGCTTTATATCCCGCAGATGCAAAGTACGGTGAAGATGAGCGGAGCCGTGACTTACCCAAACAGCGTGACTTACACGAAAGGTATGTCGGTTATGGATTGTTTGTCTCAAGCCGGTGGTTATAATGATATCGCACGTAAGTATCCGATCGTAATATATATGAATGGTAAGGTCGCTACGACGAAGCGTACCGCTATCTTTTTCAAGCGTTATCCGAAAGTGGAGCCGGGCTGTGAGATCGTAGTTCCGACGAAAACGCAACGTGAGCGCCGAAGCTTGGCTGAGATCATGAGTATCAGTAGCTCCGCTACCTCTATGGCTGCGATGATTACCTCTATTGTTAACATGATTAAAAACTAATCAGGCATGGATACGATAAACGAGATAAAAAGACAAGAGTTACCTGAGGAGCAGGAGATCGATTTAATCGAACTGGCGCAAAAACTGTGGAAAGAGCGTAAGTTCTTATTGAAAGGCTGTGGTATTGCGGTGGTAGTAGGTTTGATTGTAGCTTTCAGTATTCCCAAGGAATATACAACTACGGTGAAATTGGCACCAGAGACACAGGATGCGGCAAAAAAATCTAGTCTTGGCGGTTTGGCTGCTATGGCTGGGATTAATCTGAATGCCGCTGCCGGTGCGGACGCGATCTCTCCGGATTTGTATCCGGATGTGGTGCAGAGTACCCCGTTTCTGTTGGAATTGTTTCCGGTAGAGGTTACCGATAAGGAAAAGGAGTTAAGCACTACATTGTATGATTATATGAGTGAACATCAACGTAAGGCTTGGTGGGGATATATTGTCTCCGCTCCATTCAAGGCGTTGGGTGCGGTAATGAGTTTAATCTCCGGTGACGAGGAAGAGTCTGAGGGCTTGAATCCTTACCATTTGACAAAGGATCAAGAAGAGGTGGTGAAGGCCTTGCAGGAGCGGGCTTCTGTTTCCGTGGACAAGAAGACCTTGGTTATCACGGCTTCCGTACAGATGCAGGACCCGGTTATTTCCGCTCAGATGACAAAGGTCGTTTTGGAAAACCTCCAGAATTATATTACGAATTATCGTACGCAGAAAGTAAAGCAAGATTTGGAATTTACCCAGAAGGTATTTGGCGAGTCACGTGACGCTTATTATAAAGCGCAACGTGCGTACGCTGCTTTCGAGGATGCCAACCGTAATATTATCTCTTCCAGCTACCGTACGGAGCAGGAACGTTTGAAGAATGAGATGACCCTTACGTTTAATGTTTACAATACGTTGGCGCAGAAGTTGGAGCAAGATAAATTGCGTGTACAGGAAGAAACTCCGGTGTATACCGTAATCGAGCCGGCTACCGTACCTTTGAAAGCATCTTCTCCTAAGAAGGCACTTATCTTGGTCGGTTTTGTCTTCCTCGCTTTATTCGGATGTATCGGATATTTATTCGTAAAAGATATGTTTGTGGCAGCTTTCAAGAAAGAAGAGACTGGAGCTTAATTCCCGCAAACCGTAAAATATGCCACGGCCTCGTCATGACTGACTTGTGTCGTGGTTTTTATTTGCGGGAATAGCCGATTGATCCGGGTGGTTATCGTATCGCATAAATTGGGGTAAAAGTTCTCCAAGGCTTTCTCATAGGGTTGCTCGTTGAAGCAGCAAAGGCTTCCTTCATTATAGAATAAATCCATTGCCAACCATTGATTTTTCATTCTCCACTCCGTCGAGTCATTCATTTGTACCCGTAAATGTAAAGGGGCGCTTTTGATGAAGAGATTCATCGCGCCACTCTTGCCTTTTTTACTAATTAGATCAGCTAATTCCGGAATGATCTGTGCGGGGTACGTCTGTTGCTTTTTCGCTGTCTCTACCAATAATTTTCGATTGTAGGACACCACGAATATACCCTCGTGGTAGTAACAACCTAGAAAATGCTTATCAACATCCGGATAGTATCTAACAGGAACGGAAGCTTCCTCTCGTTGCTGGGCAGGAAAAGTGAAAGAAGCGTCCAGTTGCTTGAAAATACGCTCTGCCGTATGACTATCCATAGGGGCATACAAGATATCCCCTTGTGGATAATAAGCGATCAAGAAAGACGATAAATCCGGATTTTGCTGTATTAAAGAGAGGAAAATAGCGGGCGTATGATCCGAGAACGCCTTGCGTATATTCTCCATGGGTAATATCATCTTCTCGAATACAGGAGGACGATTGATAGCAAAAATTGCTGTGGGGGTCGGGATGACCAAGCTATAGGGATCTACCGTGGCGACAAATTGCTCGTCGCTCATATTCTTGTAAAAGTACCTCACGCAAACGATCGTAGCCAAAAACAAGACAATGAATGCCATTATGTCTTTCTTGCCGATCCTCATGTTTGCTTTAGGAAGTGTTTACACCAAGGCTTTAATCCGCATTCCTCACATTTCGGTTTCCGGGCGAGGCAAACATATCTTCCATGTAATATCAACCAGTGATGGGCGATGGGGATCAGTTCTTCCGGAATGTTCTTCACTAGCTCCTTTTCCGTTTCCAAGGGTGTCTTGCTATTATTGGTCAAGCCGATCCGGTTGGAGACACGGAATACGTGCGTATCTACCGCCATGGCTGGCTTGTCATATACAACGGATGCGATTACGTTCGCAGTTTTTCTTCCTACACCCGGAAGTTTCTGTAGCTCGTCAATATCGGAGGGAACCACGCCTTTGAAGTCCTCTATCAGCATCTTCGCCATACCTACCAGATGTTTAGCCTTATTGTTCGGGTAAGATACGCTTCGTATGTATTCAAAGACAACTTCCGGTGTGCTAGCCGCCATTACCTCAGGAGTCGGGAAAGCCTCGAACAGGGCAGGTGTGATCATATTCACTCGCTTATCCGTGCATTGTGCGGATAGGATTACCGCTATCAATAGTTGATAGGGGTCGTCATAATGTAGTTCAGTCTCGGCTACCGGTACGTTTTCCTTAAACCAGTTTAATACGCCTTTATACCTTTCTTCTTTTCGCATTGCTTTTTCGGTTTCTGTTTTTCGCATCCTAAAGGTATAACTTTTAATAGGAATATACAAGCGGAGATGTGCCAAAAATAAGATACACCCGAATTGTACGAATAAATAAAAAAGTACCGATCTCCTTCTTCCATCTAAGAGAGAAAGAAATCGGTACTTTTTTATTTATTATTCCCTAACGATCTGGTGGATATGTATAGATTCTTTTCCTATTGTGGTGATTTCTAAAGAAGAGAAATCCTCGAACATGGTTTTATTTAATTTGATGTAGCCTACGTTTCCTTGATAGACGATGTTTTTCTCGCCATCTTGGGAGAGGCCGGTGATGGATACCAGATTCTCGTTACTTCCGGAGAGGAAGAAAGATACGGCGTTGATATCATCACATTTTATATGAATCATTTCTCCCGGGTTCAAGTTCTTATACGTATCTAGGTTCATATCGTACATCATAAGAGCCTCATTGATTTGCGGGTCTTGTTTGGTTGTCGCCGTGAATCCTAGTACGTATAGCTCCATTTGCTGATCCGAGTTATTTCGCATACGGATATAACGGGCTTTCGGGTCGATGGTGCGGATCGTATCTTTAGCGTTTTCCGTGGAGACATGAGGGATTAGGCTCCAGCTCTTTCCGTCGGCGGACCACTCGAATACCCGTCCGGGTTGGTTGCTTTTCGGAAGATTGAAACAGAAGGATTCCGCTTCTTTCTGGATTTCCCAGCCGATACCCAGATATTGGTTAGGTTGTACCTTGACTACCTCGAATAGGGGAACGTAACCGACCGTATTGTCACCCTCGGCACAAGGCTGGCTCTTTAATTGGTCGATATTCGTGAATATGGAAGGGATGCTAACCTTCACCTCGTCCGGGGCGATACCGTCCGTAGATAGCAGGTTACGACCTGTCTGGCGGTATAAGTCTACGATGAAAGGGTGTAAGACTTTCGATCCGACTTTCACGCCTTTAGGCTGCGCCTTCTGGTTCAGCGTGCGGTTTATCAGTTTCATGCTATCTAGCAAAGCGGATGTTTCCAGATAGCGTTGCCACGTATAAGACCGGTCTTTCTCATACCAAGCGTGCGCCATATGCAGAGCGCTTGTTCCGGCTTTTCCTAAGAACTCGAATTGGATAAGCCATGGATTGATTTGCTCGATCAAGCGTTTATTGGGACTTTGGCTATAGATCATACTCGGGGAAGCCGTGATTTGAGCGAATAAGGTTCCCAGAAGATTCGCGCTTTGCTCCGGGAACGTGTTTTTCTTATATCCGGCGAGGAATGTCTGGATAGGAGCCACATAGTTAGCGGACTCTTCCCGGCGGTATTGATGTCCGTTCGGACCCGGATCGCAGTTATGCTCGCAGAAAATGCGGAAAGCCATGGAGGCCTCCGGCATGATGAAGTCGCAAGCGTCTTTCCATGCCTGTGTAGGATCGTAATTCTCGATATTCCAAGTGTACATTCCAACGCCGAATATAGCGACCTTGGAAGCCTCGGCGTATTCCATAGGATTGGATACGAATCCGGTCATGGTGCCGGCGGCTTGCGTATCTAGGCCGTAGGCGGGTCCCATCAACAAATGATCTTGGCAATAATCGCTTACGGGGAAGTTCCACCAGATATAGGCGGGACGACGGATACGGTTGTTTACCCACTCGACGCCTTCTTTCGTGATATCGGCTACGACACGGTCTCCGGTCCACATGATTTGGATAGCGGGGTCGAGTTGGGTACCGAGGATATCCAGATAATCGGTCTTAGCCCATGAGCGGTTGTATTCGGTAGGGCACATGATCAGGGGCTGCACGTCATTTTTCTTGGTAATAAACTCCTTATGGATGTAATTCAATAAGCCGGCTTGCTTTTCCGGGCGGGCTCCCTCTCCGGATATATCATCGAAGAAAACGGCGAAAGAGCGTACGCCCAAATCGTACATTTTCTCGAATTTGGAAAGGATGTTCATGCTATCTGTCAGGTTCCATTGAATATCTTGTCCCGGGTGGATGGCCCAAACGAAGTTTACTTTGTTATGGGTGGCCTCTTCCGCTAGTTCCTTGATATGCTCGGCTTCCTCGGCGGGATAAGGTTTGCGCCAGTTGGGGGAGCTGTGATAAGGATCATCTTTCGGACCATAGATATAGGTGTTCAGCTTGATCCTTCCGTAAAAGCGGATTTGCTCGATACGGTCGGCGTGGCTCCAAGGCTGTCCGTAGAATCCTTCCACGGTACCCCGGAATAATACGTCCGGATAGTCCTTGATCGAGCAGAGAGGCAGGATCTTCTTACCCTCGTCATATTTAGCTAATTGCTTGAGGGTTTGGGCGGCGTAAAACAAGGAATTATCGTCTACGATCCCGATCATGATACCTTTTTTAGTGATCGTCAGCGTATAGGCACCTGAGCGTTGCATTTCCGGAGTTTTGTCTTTTAGCTTCTTGATCTCTAAAGGGAGAGATTTGCCGGATTTAGCAAAAGGTAGCGCTTCTTTAAGTAGTTTGACCGCATCTGCGTCCGGATTATTTATACCCCGTAGGGTATATCCATGGGACGGTGCGTATGTTTGGCTGGAAATAGTCACCTCTTGGGGCTCGGGGAAGATTCCTAGGGATAGCTTTTGGCTATGCGTTAGGTTACAAACGCCTAGAAGGAGCATGGTGGCGAGTAAATACTTTAGTGTCTTCATATACGATATGATTTAATGTTAACGTTCGTAAATGTATGAAATAATTAAACACGGAGCACACGGAATACACAGATTTGTTCCGTGCCCTCCATATTTAGATCTTATAGGGAGAATAGCAATACCCGGTTATCCGGATTTGTCCATTCATGGATCAAGCTACGCACGCCGCTGTATTCGGCGGGAGTGAACTGTTGCTTGTTCAACTCGATCGTACGTACCACCTCAATCGTATTTCCTTTCGGAGTGATCGTGCGGGTTACTTTACCAAAAGGCTTGCTTATCACTTGCTCTTTTGTGGAGGTCTGCAACTTCATGCCCTCGGCGGGAGTAACCGTGTATGTTACCTCTTCCCTGATTAGGGAGGGGAGTTCGAATAAGTTGGAACGCTTGCTGTTCAAGGCACTCATGCCCCAGCTATCGATTCCAGCGGAGATGGCTGGCAATACGCAGATGGCGAAACCGTCTTTTGCTTGATCGGCGGAGATGGCCACGGATCTACTTTCCTTAATCTGAATAGGTGTGGTCTCAATCTCAATGGAAGTTCCGGAGAGGGAGACTACCTTATCTAGTCCGCCACGATTTGTCAGCGGGGAGGCGGATAGGTATTGATCTTTCCCATCGACAGTGGCTTTTACGGCTAGTGTCTGGATGGCAGCCAGCCCGCAAGCGTCCGTATCGAGATGGCCGGGATAGACGGCGAGGACTTCCGACGGGATTCCGGCGGCATTCAACATCACGTTCAAGAGCTGTGCGATCTCTAGCGGCGTACCGTAAGCACTGCGGAGAACGGTATCGATGTCACGGACGGTATAGCCGGTCATCGCCATGGGGATAGGACAGGTACTGAGATTGTTGAGTATATGGTCTCGGATGATGTTCACCTTCTCTTGTTCGTTACCGCTTTTATCGGTGAGGAATTGGGCGAAGGTTTTGCTCTCGTATCCCTGCGATTCCTTTAAGCGCTTATCCAAAGTGGCTAAGGCCGCTTTACCTGAAGGATAGGTAGAGGCTACCAAGTGGGGTGAAGCCTCACGGTTCTTTGGTTGGAAAGCCTCACGGGAGGAAGCGGGAATGTTCCGTAGTGTCCAGTGTACCTCCTTTATACCGTCATGGCTCTCTTCCACGGCTTTTACGGGGGAGCCGTATAGACCGCAAGCCAAGGGGGTCCCTTCCGGTACGGAAATAGAGACCTTGCATTCCTTCACGGGAGAGGTCTCTTGTAGTCGCTCGTTGATATCCAGAGCCGGATAGTAGCCCGGTTTTGTGATAATAGAGTAATCCAAGTAAATCGTGGCCCCAAGTTCTAGGCCAGTGTGTACCACGACCATTTCCTTGAGTTGGTTATAGGCCGGAGCGTCGGCGGCGAAACGGGGCAGGACCTCCACGAAGGCGTTATCGGGTGTCTTTACGATCGTACCGTCTTTCTGCCTCGTATAGGATGAGTGAATCTTCAGTGTTTGGAAATCGGGATTGTAGACGATAAAACTCTCGCCATACGTGCTATTCATCGCGGTATGCGTGAAGAGCGTCAACTCCATGGAGGATCGATATTCTTGGCTGCCGTCGGCATGCAAGGTCCAAGCTTTCGATACTTTCCCGTACTCAGCCTCCGATGCGGCGAATGAAGTAACCGTCATCGCTAACAAGCTTAGGAGAAGAATCAGTTTATAGGTTATCTTAATCATTGTCTTTCTTTTTTTATTTCTTGATAATCAAATAGTCACCATAACTCTTATAGGCGTTCACGGCGGAACGGAAGCCTTTCCAGTCAGCCGCGTCGTAGACACGCTTCTTCAACGCTAGCTTCTGGCGCAAGACGATGTTCCGGTCGCCTTCCTGTGAAAGGGAACCTTCGAAATCGGCCGCATTGCTTTGCAGGGCGTCATTCTTCGGGGCGTTCAAGAGGGTATAGCCCTTGGGGAGGCGGATGGTCTCATCTTGTTCTACCAAACGGGAGCAAGCGTCCTTGAATCCATACGCACGGTTTTCCGGTTTCGTATCGATACGCAAGAAACTCTTCACTTGATTGTAGAGGTTATTCATGACTAGCGGCTTGATAAGCATCTGGTCTCCGGCGATGATCGCATAATCGGGGATCTCATAAGAGAACGTGATCTTGATAGGGGCCGCTTGATAGTTCTTCGGGTCCTTACCGTAATCTACACGAAGCAGTTTGGCGTTGGGGGATACGGCCAGCAATTGCTTCTCCATCGTGTTCTGCCAGTCGGATTGCCATCCGGTGGTGAAGATGCGGCGGATATTGCTGTCGGACTGTCCCTCGGCGGTGATCGTGAATTGTCCGCGGAGCGTGCCTTTCTCGTCTAGGCGGTTGTCAGCGTGGATGCGGACGTAGTGGTTTTCTGGGGCGGAGACAGGGGTCAGGCAGAGGTCGGAGCCTTCGGGCACACCCGGGAGGTAGTTCTGCTGTTGCTCGGCGCTACTCCATAATTCCCGGCAGAAAGGAACCCAAGTCGGGTCGAGAGGCATATACGTGCCGCTAGCCAGTTTTACCACCGCCACGCAATGGTTGAAATGGTCGGCGGGGATGCTTTCTACACGGCTTCCCGCCATGGTCATCGCCGGGTAAGCCTCGAATCCGGCCATGCGGAGGAAGGCGATCAACGTACCGGCGATATCCTTGCAGACACCGCAACGATCGGTATAATTCATCTTTAGGTTGTGAAGCGTGAAACCCTCGCCTTTACCCATCGAGATCCCGGAGTAACGGATGTTATCGGCCACCCAGTGGGTCAGCACGGCTATCTTCTCCATTTCCGTCTTCTTGCCTTTGATCAGCTCGTCTACCTTCCTTTGGGCTTCCGGGATCGCGGTAAAGCTTCCGTAATCCTCGTTAACCTTATTGAACCATACGGATTTATCTTCCCAGCGGGGCGTGCTGGACATCATGAGCTTCGGGGCTGCGTCGAATAGGTCTACCATATTCGGTTCCTTGGCGAAAGGAAGGATATCGTCGGAGGCGAAGGTATATACTTTCCGTCCATCCTCATATCGCATGGAAGAGGTACATTCGCCTTGGTAGAACTGGAATTGCAACTCTTTCTCCATCGGCATGGATATCCGGTATACCTTACGCACGGTAGGCTCGGTAGCCCAGAAGGGGACGATATCGTAAAACTGTCCCCGCATAGGAGGGATGAAACGCTCGTCGTCGCCCGCCGTCAGCAAGGCGTAGGTGAAACCTTTCTTGGCGATCTCGTACTCCACGACATCTCCCGGTTGCAGGCGGCCCACTTCCAGCATGATCTGCCGGGCGCCCCAGTAGATGGCACGTGCGGGGGCGGCGTAGTCGCAAGCTTGGGTTACGTCGAGATTGATCACGTCGCCATTCGCACGGTAGATCGTGGCGTAACGAAACTCGGCATGCGCCGTCAGCGGGTCGTAATCGTATTTGATGATACGGTTGGCGACGGCTCCTTTGGAAGTCTGTACCTTAAAAGCCTTGCATACGGCGAAAGCCCCCGAGCCGGTAGGTTGTACCGTGACGGCGGTGCTGTCCAGCAAGGTGACGCAGTCGTATCCCGCGTAGGCTTCCTGCCCGTACATAGGCGATAAGGCCAATAGGGAGACCGCGGTGATTGTTAGAATTCTTTTCATGTTTATAGTGTTTTTGTAATGATATTTCTCGCTAGCTCCCGGCAGGCGGCACGATCGATCTTGCCGCTTCCGGTTTTGGGGATGGCCTCTACCTTCAAGACGAATCTCGGGCGTTGGTATTTGGGGAGGCATCCCATCAGCTCTCTTGACAGCAGGCTGTCAGTTCTCTTGACAGCAGGCTTCCGATTGCCTTGACAGCAGGCTTCCGGTTGCGTTGGCAGCAGGCTTCCGGTTGCGTTGGTAACTTCGGTGAGCAACGTTACTGCCTCGCCCAACTTCTCGTCCGGTACGGAGGTGATGGCGAAATCGCCCATTATGTAGGGCCGTAGCCGCTCTTCCACCTCCTCGATCTGTATCTTGATACCTCCGCTATTGATGATATTATCTTTCCTTCCGATAATGGCGAAACTCCCGTCCGGCAGCAGGCGGGCGACATCGTTCGTCACCAGCCACTCGTCGCAAACCAATGGGGCGTCTATCACCAAGGTATTGTCCGGCGACAAGGATAACGTCACCGAGGAGAAGGGATGGTAATAGGGCGAGGCTTCCGGCCCGTTCAGCCGGCGCAGGGCGACGTGAGACAGCGTCTCCGTCATTCCGTAGGTGGAATAAACCGTGTTTGGCATCTGCCGTATCTCCTGTTCCAAGGCCGCGTCGATCGCCCCGCCGCCGATAATCAGGATATCCGTTTGCTCCAGCCGTTTACGTTCCTCGGGTACTCGCAACGTATTGTAAACCTGCAAGGGGATCATGGCGGCAAAGCGCAGGGGCGTATCCCCCCAATCCGCCAACGGGTGTCCGGAGGGCTCACGCACCTCCAGATCCAGTCCGGCGTATAGGGAGCGGACCACCATCATCTTTCCGGCTATATAGCGCAGGTGCATACATAACAGGGCCTTGTCGCCCTTCTTAAGACCCAGATAATCGCAGGTAAGCCGGGCGCTGTTCAGCATCCGGTCCTTGCGCACTCTCATCCGCTTGGGCGTACCGGTGGAGCCGGAGGTCTGGACTTCCAGAAAAGGGGAGGGATCGTGCCATTCAGCTAAGAATGCTTGTAAATCATCTTGTATCGGCATAGGTCAAAGGTCGTTGGAGAACCAGATGGTGTCTCCTTTTCGTTGGATCAACTTATGTTTATCGTCCTTGAAAATCTCGCCGGTTCCCAGACCTTGCGGTAGCGGGTTACCTAACGTGGCGCACCATTGGGCGATAGCGTTCAGTCCGATTTGCGATTCCAGAGCGGAGGTGACCCACCATTTGGGTCGCTCGGGGGTACTCCCTAAGATAGTTTCCGCTAAGTGAACCCATTCCGTACATCCGGCGATGCCTCCGTGGAGGGAAGGCTTTAATATAATGTATTGGGGATGGATCGTTTCCAACAACCGCCGTTTCTCGTCCGGGGCGTTACAGCCGATCAGTTCCTCGTCGAGAGCGATGGGAAGGGGTGACTCTGCCGCAAGGTGTGCCATTTCTTCCAACTGCCCGGCACGGATAGGCTGCTCGATGGAATGCAAGTCCATCTCGGCGAGCCGCTTCAGTTTGTCCATCGCCTCCGAGGGTGTGAAAGCGCCGTTGGCGTCTACCCGAAGCTCTATTTCCTTGGCAGAGAAATGCGCACGGATGTGTTTCAATAAAGAGAGTTCCCGGTCGAAACCGATAGCGCCGATCTTCAGCTTGACGCAGCGGAAGCCCTCCTTCATCTTTTCCTCTACCTGTTCCAGCATGTACTTATAATCGCCCATCCAGATCAGTCCGTTAATGGGGATGCCCGCTTGCCCCCGCGAGAAGGGCGTGTCGTAATGCCGCCAACCGCCCTGTTCATAATGGCGCATGGCCGTCTCCAGCCCGAAAAGGATGGATGGGTAATGGCGCAAAGATTCGGTGTCAACATATCCCTTCTGTTCCAGATCGAGGCAAGCCTTGGATAACGTGATCTCGTAATCCACTCCATAATCGCAACTGAGATCCGGCAGGGGGGCACATTCTCCGATACCAATAACCGAGGGTTCGTCTTCCTTGCGGATTCGGACCTCCCACAATTTCCGGGTCGTGTAAACACCCCGTGAGGTTCCTGCCGGTCGCTTGAAAGTCAAGCACCGGGGAACCACCTCTGTTTTATAAAACCTCTCCTTCACCATTCATTCTCAATTCTCAATTCCCTTTACGGGAACTTCGGGTAATCCTCGAAGCGTGGACGGCGTTTCTCCAAGAATGCCTTGCCGCCTTCCTGCGCCTCGTCCGTCATATAGTAAAGCATGGTAGCGTCTCCGGCCAACTCTTGTATACCGGCCTGTCCGTCCAACTCGGCGTTCAAGCCCGCCTTGATCATGCGCAAGGCCAACGGGCTAAGCAACATCATCTCCTCGGCCCATTGAACGTACTCGTCCTCTAATTTATCCAAGGGGACTACCTTATTTACCAGACCCATATCCAAAGCCTCCTGTGCATTGTACTTGCGGCATAGGAACCAGATCTCACGGGCCTTTTTCTGTCCGACCACACGGGCGAGGTAAGAAGAGCCGAACCCGGCGTCGAAGCTACCCACACGAGGGCCTGTCTGTCCGAAGATAGCGTTCTCGGAAGCGATCGTAAGGTCGCAAACCACGTGCAATACGTGTCCGCCGCCGATAGCGAAACCGTTCACGGCCGCGATGACGGGTTTCGGGAGAGAGCGGATCTGCTTTTGTACGTCCAATACGTTCAAGCGAGGTACGCCGTCTTTACCCACGTAGCCGCCACGTCCTTTCACGTTCATATCGCCTCCCGCGCAAAACGCCGTATCTCCGGCTCCTGTCAGAACGACTACGTTAATGTCCGGACGTTCCCGGCAGATGTAAAAGGCGTCGCTCATCTCCGTGGTCGTAGTCGGGGTAAAAGCGTTGCGATACCGTTCCCGGTTTATCGTAATGCGGGCGATGCCGTTGTAGAAATCAAATAAGATCTCCTCGTATTCCTTGATGGTTGTCCATTCTCTTTTCGTTTCCATATATTATATGTTTTGTGCTTGGGATGAATTTTTTAGTTGATGATAATATTCCTTGAGCAATCGTACGTCTTCTGCTTTGTCCGTGAAAACCTCCATGAATAGGGGATGTTCGCTCGGTTGCTCTGTTTGGGTAAAGGCGCTCATCGCCGCTGCCAACTCCTCGGCATTATGGACAGCGGAGTAGGAGAATCCCCTTTCCGTGGCCCATCCCTCCGCTGAGGTCTGGTGGGAGGCGGTGACGTAACGGTGCGTACGCTCGTTCATCTTGAATCCTGGCAAGGCTTG
>ERZ839947.2166-NODE-2166-length-14987-cov-6.537436_pt1 | contig 14987 bp, 15 predicted proteins | sample MGYA00519908_ERZ839947 | MGnify/ENA primary metagenome ERZ839947 (study PRJEB31850, sample SAMEA3708857) | human gut metagenome | biome: human gut; feature: human-associated habitat; material: faeces | place: China | collected 2014 ... | reverse complement strand
TCAATTCTATCACTATATCTTTCCGCATTTCACTTTTTTGTAGTAACTTTGCACAAGATATATATAATATGGCTGATATAAATACATTTTTAGAATTTGCAGAATCATTAAAATTAGTTCGTAGAGCTAATCTGGAAAAAGAAGGAAAAACTATCATAGAGAAAATATATACAGATTTATTGCCTAATAATGGAGTTATTAATAAAGTAAATCTTCCTAGAACAACGATTGTTGTAGGAAGAAAAGGAACAGGTAAATCTACTATTTTTTATAAATCTCAAATGGATTTAGATAAAAATGGAGAAAATATAACTGTTTATATTGATACAAAATCACTATATGACAATTCAACTCCAAGTCTCCCAAAAGAATTGGAAAAATCCGAACAATCAAGAGAGCTTATTAAATATCTAATTTATTCAAATCTACTGAAAGAGATTATTGTAAGGACAAAAGAGAAAATAAAAAGACGACTAAATGAGAACAAAATAATTTCTTTTTTTGGAATTAATGAGGAGAAAATAGATTATATTAATCATGAGTTAGAAAATATACAAGACTCTATTGATAAGGTTTTTAAGACTCTGGATGTTTCGTTGACAACAATATATAAGAATAGTTCAGAAAAATCTACTGAAAATAAAATTGCCGCATCGGCTAGTGTTAATATCGAAAATGTAGGTGGAAGTATTGAAGGTTCCACTAAGCAAAACAGTGTGTTAAAAAGAGAATTTGAGAATACTCTAATAACATATTTGGATATTAAGAAGTGCTTTATAGACAATTTGATAAGAATCAGAAATATTATTGATGTTAAAAATGTCTTTATATACTTAGATGATTTCTCAGAAATAGACAAGGAAGCACAAGCTTTATTTATAGACTGGTTTATAGCACCTGTAAACAATTTGTCCGAAGACTTTGTAAAGTTCAAAATTGCCACATATCCCAATCGATTTTATTATGGGAAACTTGATAATGGGAAAATAGATGAAATTTCATTGGATTTTTTTGATGCTTTTTATCATTATGAAAAAGATTTGAATGAAACTGACATTTCCAAAATGGAATATTTAGCTTTGGACTACACAAAGAGGCTTTTGAAAAACAGATTAGATGTTTATTTTCCTGATAATGGCTGGAATGTTTTTTTTGATATGCCAGAAGAAGATTTGTACCATCTTCTTTTTAGAATATCGATGAATATGCCAAGAAAAATAGGATATGTGTTATCTTTTTGTTATGAATCATGCTTGATTCACGGTAAAAAGATAACTACAGCTGCTTTGGAAAATGCAGCATTACGTTATTATACAGATATTATAGAGAAATATTTTATTGTAAATGAATTTGTCTGTAAACCTTTTGATGATAAAATCTCTGAAGAACATCATTATGAAATGATGAGAAAGATTATTGATCGGGAATTGCTAAACCAAAAGGTCATAAAGAGAAGAAAGAATAATTATACCTGTATGTTTGTTGTAAATCAAGAATTCTCTAATCTGCTTTCAAATTTGGAACTGAATGGATTTATTTCGACTTATAATAAGATAAAAGAAAATTCAAACTTTTACACGGTATATTGTATTGATTATGCAAAAAATACCAACTAAAATTTGGAACACCTAAAAACAAAGATGTAAATAATTTCCTACTACAACCTCTTTTTAATTTTAATACTCTTGTTATTGATTTCTTAGATTCAACGCAAGTAATACGTTGTTCAAATGGGCACGAATTCAGATATTCTGAAATTAACCAATTTCGAAAATACAATATGAAATGTCCGATTTGTTTGGAAAGCGATATTATATCTAATTGTAAAGTGATTTTTAAATATACAGAAATAAAGAAACAATTTGAAGAAAAAGAAAGAGAAAAGAAAATACGATTTACGTTTGTTGGCTATTTGATAATGGATCTTTTAAAGAAAATGCAAAAGGCATTACCTTTACAAAAAATAGGAGAAACTTTAGATTATTCAACTACAACCTTACAAGTACATATTAGGATATTAATAGAACAGAACATGATTGCTATAGATAATGAACCTACCCAAACTTTGAAAAAAGAATTTTATGTTATAACTAAAAAAGGAGATGATTTTTTACAACGTATAGAGCGTTTCTTGTCAAAGCAAATAAATACTAGATAGGAAGATAAATAGATTATTCCTTAAAAAATCTCCCATATTGCATAAATTTTGCAGTATGGGGGATTTTTAATGTTAATGGATCACACCACCGGCGGCCTCTCCTCCTCCTTCTTCCTGTTATTCGTCGCCCGTGCCTTCAGCACCGTCTTCTGCCGGTCGATGAGCACGTTCACGCGGTCGATGAACGTGGCGTAGACCTCGTCCCCGTTTACCACGGCGAGGGCGTTCACCAATCCTGTCAGCGAGCGGTAGGCGGTGTCCGCCGCCTGGCGGCTTTCTTTCACGATGCCTACCTGTCGGGCGGCTTCTTCTTCCGTGCGTTGTGACACGGCGGCGAGGAACGCTTCTTCGCAAGCGTCCAAATTCGTGAGCCATGCCTCGAAGAAGATGCTTGCCAGCTTGCCGTTGTCAATGGCTTTCAGGTCTTGCAAGAGATTGTGCAGGATGCCACTTTCCTCCGTCTGCGGAAGGGCGGTCGGGTCGCCGTATTTGTCGAACAGCGTCTTGACCTCGGCGGCGGTTTTGCGGACGGTTTCCGTCGGGTGGGCGGTCATGGCTTTGAGGTAGTTGTTGGCTCCCCGCCAGGCGTTGTCGCGGGCGGTGTCCGCTTCGGCGGCGATGGCGGAGGAGGGAACGGTGGCGGAGTCTTTCAGGGCGTTGTCGAAGGTATCAACTGCGCTTTTGAAAGTGGCGATAGAGGTGGTTAATGTAACCGGAGTGGATGCGGCGGGTACACTTATTTCATCGGGAGAGTCACTGTCCGATATCAAGCAGTCGGTCTCAGCCACGACCAGTTTCAGGAATCCGAAATCTTCCTCCACCCGGAGGCGGGCGATATTGAATGATGTAATCTGTTTCATATAGTTTTGGTTTTTAATCGTATGCAACAATGCGCTGCATGGACAAATGTAGGATTTTTCGCTTGACGAGCCAAAAAAGCAGGCGTGAAATGGGTGGAAAGCGCTAAAAATGAAGAAAAAGTGTCGGAAACCGGCTGACTGGTGCTTCATGGGAAGAAGGAGCGCCAGAATCCCAGTCGTTCCTGTTCTTTTCAAAGGGAAAGCACTGTCGACTGCAATCGCCAGTGCTTTTCCTTTGTCCGAAGGGGATTATCCGAGGGGATTTACTTCCTGGTCTCCGTCATTTCCGCCTCCGCCGCCCGGCGTGGTGTCTTCGGCGGTCGCAGGAAGCTCAATCCACTCCAACTGCTCCGTATCTACCAGCGCACGGGTGTAGGCACCGCCGCTGGTCCGGGTACGTTCGGGGATGAACTGCACGCGCACGGCTTGCACTTGTTTCTCGAAATTGAAGTCCTTGACATCCTTCACGCCCTTCGTGTCGAGCACGTAGCGGAAGTAGCCCAGTCCCTTGATATGCACGCTTTTCCCTTGCGACATACGTGTGTGCATCACGCCGGAGATGTCGCCCAGCACGGCTTGCACGTCCGAATTGCTTACTGTGGAGATTTTCGAGAGGTCTTTGGCGATGGTCTCCGTTTCCACCGGTTTCCCTTGTACGACGGTCTGGGGGTAATAGACACCCGTCCGCTTGCTGAATGCTTTTTTCCAGAATGGCATACGCTTGTTGTGTTTTAGATGGTTTGTAAATCGTTGTTTGCACGCCCTCCACAAGGTAGCTACCTCGGCACTGGCTTGGTAGCTACCTTGAGGGTGACTTGGTAGCTACCTTGTGGCAGGCGGGGTAAATGTAGGGAGGATTTGCGGGAATACAACCGATGACGGCGGGGTATTTATCGTATGCGGGGATTATCGGGAGGTAATGGCGGGGTTGTTGAAGGAAATCATTATTTTTGCAACGGTTAAACTTTTCACGCATGGACATCTGGGACAAGAAGAAACGCTCCGCCGTCATGGCGAAAATCAAGGGCAAGGACACGAAGCCGGAATGGATTGTGCGGCGTTACCTCTTTTCGCGCGGTTACCGTTACCGCAAGAACGTGAAGGGGTTGCCGGGTACGCCGGACATCGTGTTGCGCAAGTATGGTATCGTGATTTTCATCCACGGGTGCTTTTGGCATGGGCATGAGGTGGACGGGCATATCCCGCATTCCAACAGCGAGTATTGGCAGAAGAAAATCGGACGCAACAAGCAACGCGACGAACGCGACAAGGCGGAATTGAAGAAGATGGGTTGGCGGGTGATGACCGTATGGGAGTGCCAGTTGAAGCCTGCGGTAAGGCAACAAACTTTGTTGGAGATTGAGTACCACATCAACCATGCGTATTTGGAGAGGTTCAAGCCGAAAAAAGCTAAGCAATATGTGATAGAAAAAGTTGTTTCTAATATTGCAGCCGAAGAAGCGGTGGAATATGAAAAGAGATAAATCTTTTATCGTTAAACATGATTTCTTATTTAATAGTCGTATATTTGTGCAAATAATGAAGAATATGAGAAATATAGTTGATGCAATAATTGAAATTGTAAATGCACCTCAATATAGATTGAAAGAATATGCAGAATCCCATAACAGAGCAAATCAGATGGGAGCAGCATTAGAAGAATATGTTAAAGACCTATTTGCAGGCACTGTCAATGAGACGGATCTGAATAAACGTAATCAAAAAATAAGCGAGTCCTTTTGTTATTTAGGCAATCAAAATAATCCTCCAGATTCTATGTTAAAGAATGGAGGAGTTGCTATTGAAGTAAAGAAAATAGAGTCTCCTAACTCAGCATTAGCTTTAAATAGCAGCTATCCCAAAGCGAAATTGTATTCAGATTGTGAAATGATAAATCGTGCTTGTAGATTCTGTGAACCTTGGGAAGTCAGGGATATGTTGTATGTGGTAGGGGTTTTAAATGGAGAAGTGTTGACTTCTTTAGCTTTTGTTTACGGGGATGAATATTGTGCGGATAAAGAAATTTACGAGCGTATTAAGAAAAAATTAAAGGAAGGTATCTTATCTATTCCCAATGTTGAATTCGCTGACACAAAAGAACTTGGAAGAGTTAATCGGGTGGATCCTTTAGGAATTACTTCTTTGCGCATTAGAGGTATGTGGCAAATAGACAATCCTTTTGTGGTTTTTAATTATTTATATCGCCGTGATAGTGATAAGAAATTTAATTTTTTAGCTATTATAAATGAAAAGAAAGCCGCATCTTTAGATAATTTTTGGATGTTGGAAAAATTGCAACAAGAAAAGAAGGATTTTAGTATTTCAAATGCGCAAATTAAAAATCCCAACAATCCGGCAATATTACAGAGTGTGAAATTAATAACTTATACTATATAATGAATTTGATTAGTCTTTTTTCCGGTGCTGGAGGTTTGGATTTAGGTTTTCATAAAGCAGGTTTCAGGACAGTTACGGCAAATGAGTTTGATGCTAAGATCTGTCCGACTTTCCGCGCAAACTTTCCAAAAGTAAATCTAATAGAAGGAGACATTCGCAACATACCTTCTTCTGAGTTTCCTGATAATGTTATTGGTATAATAGGGGGGCCTCCTTGCCAATCATGGAGTGAAGCTGGCTCGTTAAAAGGGATAGAAGATGCACGAGGGCAACTTTTTTATGAGTATATCCGTATCTTACGGGATAAGCAGCCCCTGTTTTTCGTCGCGGAGAATGTGTCTGGAATGCTTGCCAAACGTCATTCGGAGGCAGTTAGTGGTTTTATGAAATTGTTTGATGAAGCCGGGTATGACGTGAACTTGAAAATGCTTAATGCCAATGACTATGATGTGCCCGAAGACCGTGACCGTGTATTTTATATAGGATTTCGTAAAGATTTGGATATACATGATTTCAAATACCCAACGCCTTTGAAGCATAAGCCTACTTTGCGTGAAAGCATTTGGGATTTGCAAGATTCCGCAATACCCGCGCTGGAGAAGAATAAGACCAATGGAAATGCTTGTAAAGTACCTAATAACGAGTATTTCATAGGAGCATATTCGCCTATATTTATGTCGCGCAACAGGGTACGTTCATGGGATGAACCTGGGTTTACGGTTCAAGCCAGTGGACGTCAATGCCAGTTGCATCCACAAGCACCTAAGATGATAAAGGTCGAAAAAAACCTGCAAAAGTTTGTGGAAGGGAGCGAGCATCTATATCGTAGAATGACTGTACGAGAGGTCGCGCGTGTACAAAGTTTCCCAGATGAGTTTAAATTTATATACGAAGACGTAAACTATGCCTATAAAATGATAGGTAATGCCGTTCCCGTTAATTTGGCTTATCATGTAGCTATGCAAATAAAAAAAACATTAATTGAAAAAGGGGCTGTCCTTGCTTGATGATATGAAAGTCGCATCATTTTTTGCTGGATGTGGCGGATTAGACTTAGGCTTTAGGCAAGCTGGCTATGAAGTTATTTGGGCGAATGAATTTGACGAAGCAATACATAAAACGTATCAATTCAATCACCCAAATACTTTTTTGTGCAAGTCGGACATTCGAACATTAAAAGCTACTGATATACCTGATTGTGATGGATTTATCGGAGGACCTCCTTGTCAATCATGGAGTGAAGGTGGCAGACAATTAGGATTGGAAGACGAAAGAGGAAAATTGTTTTTTGATTATATCCGATTGATAAAAGAAAAACGCCCCAAATTTTTTCTTATAGAGAATGTGCAAGGAATTATTAACGACAAACATTTCAGTACATTTCTATCGTTTCTTTCTACTCTTGAAGATGCAGGTTATGTAGTAAGCTATTCTTTATTGAATGCGGCAGATTACCACATTCCCCAAGACCGTCATCGCGTATTCATTGTTGGTTTCTTGAAAGAGCTGAATTGTACATTTTACTTTCCAAAACCATTTGGAAAACCTTATGTCACACTAAGAAAGGCAATAGGAAACATTACAGAAAATCCTCGGTCATATACCAATGAAAATGTAATTCAGGAATATGGGAAATGGATTAACCATGATATATTCGCAGGCTTGTGGGATGCTAAATTCATGGCACGTAACCGTGTACGTTCATGGAATGAAACTTCATTTACGATACAGGCGAAAGCAAAGAACTGCCCCTTGCATCCACAAGCTCCTAAAATGAAATATGTGTCGCAAAACCAACGCGTCTTTTTACAAGGAGCTGAACATTTATATCGCAGGCTAAGTATTCGGGAATGTGCGAGAATCCAAACTTTTCCAGATAAATTCCGTTTTTTCTATGATAAAGTACAAGAAGGTTATAAAATGGTTGGTAATGCCGTACCACCACGTTTAGCTAAGTTTTTAGCTTTGGCTATAAAGGATTCATTGAATGCCAGCCAAGTAAAAGATACAAAACCTGTCAATGTATTAGTTGCTTATTATAAAGATGATAACCAATTGCGTTTGACTCTGGAAAATCGACTTTATTATGTACGTGCCGGATTGCGCCGTGGTGCTTTACAAATACCGAAAGGCATTGCCTATCCGGTTTATTTATTATTGCATAACCATAACAACAGGTTCTTATTTCGTATCATTCCGGAGTATCCCAAGCTAATGTCAACATCTGACTTGATAGAATTAGGTTTTACGCCTTCAGGCAAAGAATATTTTGCATTTCGATTGGAAAGTACCCAAAACATTAATCTTGCAGGAATGGATTTATCAAAGTTGCAGATTAAAGGGAGAAGCCATAATATTGCCATTCCGTATATTTCCGATATCCAAGAAATTATTATTAAATAGGTTCTTGATTATATAAGAACTTATTTTTTAGTGCTTCCCATTTCTATAGAATACAAGTTTAATCAGAACAATTCCCTTTGAAATAATCACTTATGAGTCTTTTGTAGACAATAGTCCGTTGTACAATTGTCTATACCCTCATATTTTTGTACCACTATGGATATAAATGAAGTTTTTGGAAAGAAAGTGATGGAGAAAAGGTTATCTCTAAAACTTTCACAAGAGACATTAGCCAATATGGTTGATATTGATAGAACTTATTTGCCCGATATTGAAAAAGGCAAAAGGAACGTGTCTCTAAAAATTGCGGACAAAATCGCAAAAGCATTGAATGTTTCACTTAAGGACTTATTATAATTATGCCGGATTTTATCGATACAGAACATTCTGTAGAAAAATTGTTTCCTGTAGGAACAACATTCTTTTTTGAGGGGAAAGAATATAAAGTTTTACTTTGTGGAAAGCCACGTCCTTCGCAAGGTGAATGTAAAACAGATGTTTACATAAAAGGAATAGCTTCAGATGGAGAAGTTAGAGAATTAAAAATATCAGTCAAGCAAAAAAATGCAGATTTCTTAGAAAATAAGATGTCTTTGGGGAGGGCTTGTGAGATTTTGGGCAAAGATGCTTCAGATATTATTTGCCGGTGCTTGCTTTCTATACAAGATCGATTTATTGATGATTGTTTGGTCTATTTTGAAGAAAGAGGCAAAACAGGAGCACGTACGATGAAATTAGGTTGGAAATTTGAGTTGCTTAATAAGTTAAGTGGGGAGAAATCTGGCATTTTAGAACTTACGGAAGAACAAAAAAATGATGTTTTTGCTGGAATTAACTTGCACTAACCGCAGAATATTTATTTTCAATGATTTGCATATTTCAAAAGAAAGCCGTATCTTTAAACCCGAAAGTTAGGCAGACAAACAGCGGTCAAAGTCGGACAGGCTTAACGGTTGAAAATCGTTACTGTTTCGTTACCTATTTGAAATTTTGAAAGCAAAGTAGCTGAAATATAAGCGGTTAGATTTGTAGGTTCAAAACCCCCCCTCTCCGCAAAATATTTGTAAGTGATAAAATACATCCGATTTTACATTTTAAATGTAAAATCGGATGTATTTTATATATTTCATTTCTCCATATTTAATAACTGTATCTTTTTAAAACTATTCCGAAAAAGTAAACGTACGCTTTTTTATCTTTTTTTGCACCAACAGACAAGTAGGTAGGGAATATATGCCGGACGGCACTATCTAACATTTCAATAAGGAGTAAACGGCGCGTAAATGTTTGGCAAGACGTTCCGTATCCAGTCCACCGAGAAAAGACATTTCAAAGGACAGCCCCATGTAAACTTGTCGGAACATAACTACTGCATCTTCTACATCCACATCTTTTCTCAATTCTCCGGTATTTATCGCGCGCTGTATGGCGGTACGCCAATAGGCATAATCACCGACTATAAGATTATGGAGTTTTTCTTTGGCGTTAGGGTCATATTGGAGAAGTTGAAACAGAAAATGAAAATATTGGGCATGATATGAAAACTTTCCTTGTACCACCTTATCACTACCTGGGCCTATCAGATTACTCAGCATATCCATTGTTCGTTGTACGCCTTTCACGTATTCATCTATAAATTCGGCAAACGTACCGTTCGTTTCAGTGAATTTGTTTCGTGGGTTTTGCGCGCTAAAACAAAACTTATCCACTACGGCAATGAATAATTCCTGTTTGTTCTTGTAGTATTTGAATATTCCGGCTTTCGACATTCCGAGCATCTTTCCAAGTTCTGCAAAACTGGCTTTTTCATAGTTTACGGACATAAACAGCTTGAACGCTGCTATCAGCAATTCATCACGGGTAATTTTCATTTTGTGATAGTCTTTTATATTTTTCAATCCCGAAAATAGTATTTTATTCTCATACAAGCTACATAACAAGTCATAGATTAACAAAAATAAATCAGAGAGGTCCCTCTAAGATGCTTTAATATGGAATAAAAATCCTTTCACTCTTTCACCTCGTATCTGATTATTTATCAGCTTTTATAGCATTGGAAAGACACAGCAGTTGTTGGAAAAGATTGTGATTCGGTCAGCCGGCCTATATTAAAATGGTTACTGTAAACAATATAACTTATAGTGCGGGAAAAGATATAGGGAAGAATTTGCAGACAGGAAGATTCTCTGTATCTTTGCCGCCATGTCAGAAAGAAGCGAACTACATACAAGAAATAAACACAACGGGCAATACGACTTTTCTCTATTGACGGAGAATTATCCGCCTTTAAAGAAGTTTGTACAACTCAATCCCTATGGTACGCAAACAATTAACTTCTTCAATCCGCAAGCGGTGAAGGCGTTGAATAAAGCGTTGTTGATAAGCTACTACGGCATTCGATATTGGGATATTCCGAAGAATTATTTGTGTCCGCCTATTCCCGGACGAGCGGATTATATTCATTACATCGCAGATTTGATTGGTTCGGAAGCTGTAAGCAAAGATGTGAAAGTGGAAAATGGAGAGATACGGAAATCTGCATACAGATGTCTGGATATTGGAGTAGGTGCAAACTGCATTTATCCGATTATTGGGCATGTAGAATATGGTTGGATGTTTGTAGGTTCAGATATTGACCCCATATCAATAGAAAATGCACGAAAGATAGTTACTTGTAATCCGGTGCTGGCTCATAAAATAGAGTTACGGCTTCAGAAAGATAGCAGAAAGATTTTTGAAGGCATCATTGCTCCCGATGAATATTTTGATGTGACAATTTGTAACCCTCCGTTTCATCGTTCGAAAGAGGAAGCGGAAGAGGGAACGTTGCGCAAATTGAGTAGTTTGAAAGGGGAGATAGTAAAAAAGGCGAAGCTAAACTTTGGAGGGAATGCGAATGAACTTTGGTGTGAAGGTGGCGAATTGCGTTTCCTGCTGAATATGATTGTCGAAAGCCGGAAATACCGGAAAAATTGCGGGTGGTTCACTAGTTTGGTTTCCAAAGAGAAGAATCTGGATAAGCTATATGCCAAGTTGAAAGCTGTCGAGGTGTCGGAGTACAAGGTCATACGGATGCATCAGGGGACGAAAAGTAGTAGGATATTGGTTTGGAAGTTTTAGGTAATGAAAATTAGTTGAATATATTATTAACAAAATGAGTTTGTTTTATGGAAATAATGTTTTTTTGCATGACATACAAATAAAACATGAAAGCTGTTAACCTGAAATATAAGTATATTTTTGCATCTCTTTGCTTGTTAGTTGCCTTTTTTAGTGGCTATCACCTAAAACAATTGTACGGCTCAAATCATAGACAAAAAAATATATTTCTCTTGTCTACTCATTCTCTGAAGACGAAATAGGTCATGGAAAATTCGAAGAACTGATAAAACAGGAGTTCAGGAAGCAGAGAATAGAACCTATATTTGATCGGTTTTACAAGAGTGATGAGTTTGAACAGGGGAGTGGGATTTCCTATCTGCAAGATCATTGTTGAAAAATTGTCGGGACGTTTGGGAGTAAGTTCGGAAGTCGGGGAAGGTAGTTGTTTTTCGGTTTATCTGCCTTTGGCGGATGCATAATGCTAATGTTTCTTATTTTTATTTCTTAAAATAGAATCCACTTTTGTATTTTATGAAATTATCATTTACCTTTGAATTGTAAATGATTAGACATAATATGAAATATATACATTTAGGGGTATGTATCTGCATATTTTTATTTGTGCATAACCAAATTCTGAGAGCTGACGAAACAGTAAGTGACGATTCGCTATATACCGCCGGGTATATAAATAGTATCTATATTGCACAGCCTAAACGTGCTTTGCAATTATTGGATGAGGCAGAAAATAGAAAAGCAATTCCTTTGCGGATTATCAATGAGTTGCGTAGTTTGTCATATAGCAATATGTATATGAATAAACTGGCGTTTATGTATGCAAGAAAAGCTTATTTGCTTGATTCCATATCTCAAAAAGATCCGAAGCATCTGTTGAAAATGACAGTTCATCTAGCGGAATTTTCGGCCATGATGAGCAAGTATAATGAAAGTATGCGTTATGCATACAGTGGGATTAAACTGGCACAGGAGTTGGAAGATCGAGAAGCCAAAGCCAGATTATTTTTCTGCATAGGTGAGAATAACTGGAGATTGTCTTTAAAGCATATGATTATTTTGACCGTACTATTAAATTATTGCGCGGTTCAAATAAAATGCGGGAGATGATGTTGCTTTCTTACTATTATGGAGCAGAAATGAGCTTTTTAATGAACGATTCACGTGTTAAAGAGGCTTTGGAACTTGCTTTTGAGCGTGAAAAGCTTATAAAACGGCTGGAGGCATTACCTCAAATACCCGAAGGTTATGTGGACGGACAGTATAGTTATTTGTATGCAAAACTTGCCTATATTTATTATGTAGAGAAAAAGAATGCACAGGCGGAACAATATTATCAAAAATACTTGTCGAAGAAAGAATCTCATACACCGGACGGAAAAATGTACTCTGTTCCTTATTTGATGATTTCCGAACAGTATGAGAAAGCTCTTGAGAAATGTAAGGGTTTCAAGGAATGGATGAGAACTCAACAAGATACTTTGAATGAACAATATCTGACTGTTCTTCAACATGAGGTGAAAGCTTATCTGGGTATGCACCACTATAAAGAGGCTGCAGCGACCCGTGGGACTATCTTAGCTATAACAGACAGCATTAATTGTAGAGATAGAAACAATGCGGCATTGGAGTTGAACGCGATGTACGGTGCTTCTGAGAAAGAAGAATACATTGCCCAACAAGCTTTCCAATTAAGAATAAAGAATATCTCACTTGCTTTCATGGTCTGTATCGTTCTGCTGACCTTGTTTATCTTATGGCGTCTGTGGCGTTTCAATAAAACGATTAAATATAAAAACAGAATGTTGGCTAAGTTGATCAATGAGAAACTTGCCGATAAGGAAAAAAGGGATCAGCAGTCGGAGGAATATGAGCAATTCGCTATATCATCAGAAATAGAACTGGAAGACAGATTGCTCGAGAAGGAACAAGAAGAACAGTGTGAATCTTCGGACGAAGATGACACAGAAGTAGCAAGCGGGGAAAAAGACGAGAATAGACAGATTTTTAAAGAATTGAATCGCATCGTTGTTCAAGATCGTTTGTATCTTTCTCCTGAACTGTCGAGAGAAGACTTGGCGCAAATCGTTCATTTGAACAATGCGCGTTTTGCCCGGATGATAAAAGAATGTACCGGAACTAATTTTAACGGATATATCAACGAGTTGCGTATTGATTATGCTATTCAACTGCTAAAAACACATCCGCACTATACGATACGCGCGATAGCAGATGAAGCTGGGTTTAATAGTGCTCCGATATTATACAGTCTTTTTAAGAAGAAAACGGGAATGACTCCTTATGAATTTAAAAAAGCGCAAGAGTCGCTTTAAAAAACTTTATCGACATCCTTCGGTTAAACAATTTTCGTCTTTCTCGGTTTATTATTATGAGTAACTAAATAAACTAAGAATGATACAGGTTAGGATAAAACGAGTTTACGAAGATTTTTCAGAAACAGATGGATATCGGGTGCTGGTAGATAAACTATGGCCGCGAGGAATGAAGAAAGAATGGCTGAAATACGATTACTGGGCGAAAGATATAACACCTTCCGCTAGTTTGCGCAAATGGTTTCACGAAGATATTCCCGGGCATTGGAACGACTTTGTCATGCAATATCAAAAAGAATTGGCCGCATCTCCCGCAATGGCTGATTTCCTGATTCTTATCAAACCTCATCCGGTGGTCACACTGCTGTATGCGTCTAAAGAACCTGTCTATAATCATGCCCGGATACTTCGGGATTATCTGGAAATGCATCTGAAAGAGTGAAATTAAAGTAATTTTTATCTGTTTACTCTTTCTGTCGTTCACTCAATTTCCTACCTTTGTAATCTAAATCAAAATCGTGTAATCATGAAGTATAAATTATTGGTTCTTGATGTAGACGGAACACTCCTTAATGACGCGAAAGAAATTAGTAAGCGTACATTAGCGGCTTTGTTGAAAGTTCAGCAAATGGGAGTGCGTATTGTATTGGCATCCGGCAGACCTACCTATGGATTAATGCCACTGGCCAAATCACTCGAACTTGGAAACTATGGAGGCTTTATTCTTTCATATAATGGTTGCCAGATTATAAATGCGCAGAACGGGGAAATTCTGTTCGAACGGCGGATTAATCCGGAGATGTTGCCGTATCTGGAAAAGAAAGCTCGGAAAAACGGTTTTGCCTTATTCACTTATCATGATGATACGATTATTACGGACTCTCCTGAAAATGAACATATTCAAAATGAAGCCCGGCTGAATAATCTGCGGATAATCGAGGAAACGGAATTTTCTGCCGCTGTTGATTTTGCACCCTGTAAGTGTATGTTGGTCAGCGATAATGAAGAAGCGTTGATCGGTCTGGAAGATCATTGGAAAAGAAGACTGAACGGAGCATTGGATGTTTTCCGTTCCGAGCCATATTTTCTGGAAGTCGTTCCTTGTGCCATAGATAAGGCCAACTCTTTGGGAGCTTTGTTGGAAGAACTGGACGTGAAGCGGGAAGAAGTGATTGCTATCGGCGACGGAGTATGTGATGTGACAATGATCCAACTGGCCGGACTCGGCGTAGCTATGGGACACTCGCAGGATTCCGTGAAGATTTGTGCTGACTATGTGACTGCTTCCAATGAAGAAGACGGAGTGGCAATTGCTGTTGAAAAGGCAATTATAGCTGAAGTGCGTGCGGCGGAGATACCTCTCGACCAACTGAATGCACAGGCGCGTCACGCTTTAATGGGAAATTTAGGAATCCAATATACGTATGCCGCTGAAGATCGTGTGGAAGCGACGATGCCGGTAGATCACCGTACCCGTCAGCCGTTCGGCATTCTGCATGGCGGAGCCAGTCTTGCATTGGCGGAGACAGTTGCCGGACTAGGTTCGATGATTCTTTGCCAGCCCGATGAGATTGTCGTGGGAATGCAGGTGAGCGGAAACCACATATCTTCTGCACACGAAGGAGACACGGTGCGTGCGGTAGCAACAATCGTGCATAAGGGACGTTCGTCCCATGTATGGAATGTGGACGTTTTTACTTCAACCAATAAACTGGTGTC
>ERZ839947.2165-NODE-2165-length-14989-cov-3.157828_pt1 | contig 14989 bp, 11 predicted proteins | sample MGYA00519908_ERZ839947 | MGnify/ENA primary metagenome ERZ839947 (study PRJEB31850, sample SAMEA3708857) | human gut metagenome | biome: human gut; feature: human-associated habitat; material: faeces | place: China | collected 2014 ... | reverse complement strand
ATCACAGAAAAAGGTATCGGAAATGGTATTTCCATCGTACTGGTGATCAACATCATTTCCCGACTGCCTCAAGACCTGAGCAACCTGTTTGAGCAGTTCGTATTCGGAAAAGCTCCGGCAACCGCAATCCTTGCAGTAGTTATCATCTTCGCAATTATTATTGCCATGGTGGTACTGGTTATCATCTTAAATGATGGTGTGCGCAAGATTCCGGTACAGTATGCCAAGAAAATGCAGGGCAGAAAGATGGTCGGCGGACAGACTTCCAATATTCCGTTGAAAGTAAATACTTCCGGCGTTATTTCCATCATCTTTGCAATCTCTTTTGATGAACCTGTATAGCCTATTCTCCAGCCTGTCATCGCATAGCTCTTTGCAAGTCCACTGCAAGTTATAGTCCTGTCATATATATCTTTTCCAAGTGATGCAATGCTTATATGTTTCTGCTCTCCGTAAACAAGCATTTCATACATTTCGTCTGCTACCACATAGAAGTCTTTTTCTACCGCAACTTTTGCTATTGCACGAAGTTCTTCTTCCGTGTAAAGCATTCCTGTAGGGTTATTTGGTGTGTTTAATACAAGTGCTTTTGTCTTGTCTGTTACTGCTGCCGCAAGATCCTCTGCCGTAAGCTTGAAGTTCTGCTCTTTTGTTGTCGTAACGATAACCGGAACTCCACCCGCAAGTTTTACTATCTCAGGATAGCTGAGCCAGAATGGTGCAGGGATGATAACCTCATCGCCTGGATTTATGAGTGCTGTAAATATATTTGTAAGTGAATGTTTTCCACCATTGCTTATAACTATCTGGTCCGTATCATAATCAAGTCCGTTAAATTCTTTGAACTTTTTAGATATAGCTGCTTTTAATTCATTTGTTCCTGAAGCAGGTGTGTACTTTGTAAATCCATCTTTAATCGCTTTGATAGCTGCCTCACAGATATTTTCAGGTGTGTTAAAATCAGGTTCGCCAGCTCCAAATCCAACTACATCTTTTCCCTGTGCCTTAAGTTCTTTTGCCTTTGCCGTGATTGCAAGAGTTGACGAAGGTTTAACTGCTGCTGCTTTCTTTGATAATTCTAATGACATATTTCTAACCTCATTCCTGCGACTTTATCGCATAAGTAATTTAATATTTTTACGCCTGTATCAGAACCAGACTGCCGTTCATACTACATATGACTGACAATAAGAATATATCTCTTAATGAATCTTATTCATGATACAGTTTTAATTATCTCACATTACATATACCTGCGTCAATATATATGTTTACGATTATATCAAAAAAATATACCTTAAAATTGTAAAAATTACCAAAAACTCAACAATTTCAAGGTATAATAATGTAACACTATCAAGTAAGTCCCTCACTTCTATTGCGTAGAGCAATAAGCGGAATCCGGGACTTGCTTGTATCAGAATGTCCCATTCTGATATGCTGTGATAACAGCTAATAGTGTTATGAGCAAGCAGCAAAGCGGATTGCGAATATCTGCTTGACTATTTTTTCTTAATTTTCTTAATTCTTAAAGCTGTGGATAGGTGCCGGTATTCTTCCGCCCCTGTTTACAAACTCGCTGCAGTCAAACTGATTTACAGGCATTACAGGTGCATATCCTAACAATCCTCCAAACTCTACCATCTCTCCGACTTTCTTTCCCGGAACAGGTATAAGTCTTGCCGCTGTCGTTTTCTGATTTATCATTCCGATAGCCATCTCATCTGCGATTATCCCCGCAATCGTCTCAGGCTTTGTATCTCCCGGTATTGCTACCATATCAAGTCCTACCGAACATACACAGGTCATGGCTTCAAGCTTTTCAAGAGTGAGTGCTCCATCCTGAACTGCATTTATCATTCCCTGATCCTCACTTACCGGAATAAATGCACCGCTAAGACCACCTACATACGAAGATGCCATTACACCGCCTTTTTTAACCTGGTCATTAAGCATTGCAAGTGCCGCCGTTGTTCCCGGTGCTCCTGCTCTCTCAAGTCCCATCTCCTCGAAAATATCTGCTATACTGTCACCGATTGCCGGTGTAGGTGCAAGTGAGAGGTCTATTATTCCAAACGGTATATTAAGTCTTTTTGATGCCTCAAGTGCAACAAGCTGACCTACTCTCGTAATCTTGAATGCCGTCTTTTTAATCTTTTCACAGAGTGCACCAAAGTCAAGCCCATGTGCCGACTCAAGTGCTTTTCTCATAACACCCGGTCCACTTACTCCGACATTTATTATCTCGTCTGCTTCGGTAACACCATGGAATGCTCCTGCCATAAACGGATTGTCATCAGGTGCATTACAGAATACAACAAGTTTTGCACAGCCGTTACATTCACAGTCAACTGTTATATCAGCAGTCTCACGGACAATATCACCCATAAGTCTTACCGCATCCATGTTTAATCCTGTCTTTGTCGAACCGACATTTACTGAACTGCACACGAAATCCGTAGCCTTAAGTGCCTCGGGTATTGAGCGGATAAGAAGCTCGTCACTCTTTGTCATCCCCTTTGAGACAAGTGCAGAATATCCACCGATAAAGTTTACTCCAACTTCCTTTGCAGCTTTATCAAGCGTCTTTGCTATCGTTACATAATCCTCAGGCTTCTTACAGGCAGAGCCTCCGATAAGAGCTATAGGTGTAACTGATATTCTCTTGTTTACGATAGGAATACCATATTCAAGTTCAATAGCTTTTCCTGTAGGAACAAGATCTTTTGCAACAGTTGTTATACGGTTATATATTTTTTCATTTAATCTGTCAAGATCATCATCTATACAATTTAAAAGGCTTATACCAAGCGTAATCGTTCTTACATCAAGGTTTTCCTTCTCGATCATATCATTGGTTTCTTTAACTTCTGCTATATTTATCATACTGGCTGCCCCTCCAAATTATTAAATTCTGTGCATCTTATCAAAAATATCCTCACGCTGAGCCTTTATAGTACAGCCCATATCCTCACCTATCTTTTCAAGGGCATTGTTAAATCCTGCAAAGTCTGTTTTACATTCTGCCACATCAACAATCATCATCATGTTAAAAAATCCACCTACGATAGTCTGTGAAATATCAAGAATATTTACATTGTTTTCTGCAAGATATGTGCATACCTTTGCGATAATACCAACACTATCCTTGCCTACTACTGTTATAACTGTTTTTTTCATTTTATCTATCCCTCGTTTCTGCACACATTTTTTGCATAGTGTGTAATATAATATTTCACATATAAAATCTGTGTCCAGTGTGCACAGACACAAATCCCGTATGTGAAAATTTTTCACACTTTTTTCTTATCTTAAATTATCTTAAAGCACAACCATCTTGGACGGCTCGTCTCTCTTTGCTACCGACAGGTCAAAATCAAGGTCTTTTAATCCCATCTCCTCCCACAACTGACATTTTACTGCTTCAAATGCAAGCTGCGGATAGTTGTTTTCTTTTGACAGATGTGCAAGAAATGCATATTTTAAATTTTTATTTATCACCTTGCACAGCAAACTTCCTGAATCTTCATTTGATAAATGACCGTATTCACTCAATATCCTACGCTTAAGCTTATACGGATATTTTCCGGCTTCAAGCATACTTATATCATGGTTTGCCTCAATAAACAAAACATCTGTATCTTTTAAATGGTCTATCGTATAATCATCATACTTTCCCAGATCAGTAGCTATGCTCGTCTTATGTCCCTCCGCCGTAAGCGTATATCCTACCGGGTCTGCGGCATCATGCGATGTTGAAAATGGCATTACTGTTATCGCTCCCATAGATACCGGCTCATCAGCGTGTACCTCAAAAAGATGATTCATTGAAATAATGCCTTTTTTATCCTTAAGCCTTATTGCATCGAGCGTTCCACCTGTTGCATAGACAGGTGTATCAAACATCTTGACCATCATATTTATACCCTGAATATGATCACTATGTTCATGTGTTACAAATATTCCGTCTAGCTGTTCAGGAGCAACACTAATCTTTTTAAGACCTTCGACTATCCTTTTACGGCTCACTCCCGCATCTATCAGAATATTTGTGTCACCACTGCCAACATATGTACAGTTTCCACTGCTGCCGCTGGCAATACTGCATACTCTCATTTCTACCTCATTTCTATGCTATATCCCATCTTTTATTCTTCGTTCTCACGCATAGCAAGTCTGTGCAAAGCACAAATCTTGAGTGTGAAAATTTTAATTTCATACTACCCACTGAATTACAACAGCATCACCATCATTTACCGGTGTCATAAAATCTCCATGAACACCATTTACCATTGTTTCAAGGTGGTCGCCATGAGCTACTGAGGTATCTACAGGATAAAAATCGAGTACATCTACAAGAATATATCTTTCTTTTCCCTTCATGATAACAGTGTCACCATTTACGGTAATCGTAATATCATCTACCCCTGCCCGTCCGTTCCTGGCAGTCGATGCAGCATTTTCTTTTTCTGCCGGCTGTCCGTTTTCTAAAACCGATACGGAAGCTGTTTCTTCCTCAGGCTGTACTGTCACTTTCTCATCAGCTATTTCTTTTTTAATATTTTCCATGAAGTTTTTCTGTTCCCCGGCTGTCTCCCCTCCGGTACTGTGAGTCTCGATTTCATTAGCATCCACTCTGCCTGTTTCATCTGTCTTATGTATGTTTTCTTTCAATGTGCTATCATACTTATCATTAACAGTATTATTATCTGATGCTATTTCATTTATTGAATACACAACATCTGTCGGGAACTCAGGTTCACCGTATTTTGCATATAATTCATTATAATTAGGTTCTTCTTTTTTTATCTCGCAGAGAATAGAAAAATTGTCATAAACCTTTGTGTTCATATCAGCAGGAACATTGTTTACATACACCTTTCCGCTATAGATAATGTCCATAAATTCAAATACCTGTTTCAATGTATAATAATCAAGGAACCATATGTCATCACCATCTTTTATATCATAAAATCCTGAAACAAGTTCACCATTTACCGCAACATATCTTGGGCAGACAACTTCCTTATTATTGAATGTAAATTTAATAGTCGATTTATACTCTGGAATATCCTCTATCTCCAAAACAGCATCTTCTCCAACCGTTGACGGCTTTATATCGATTTTTGCATTTTGAATAACCGGTGTATTTATCCCTGCTTCGGCACCATTCATCTTTATCACGCAGGCTTCTCCATGCTTTCCACGAGCCATACGCTTCTCACCGTTCACATTGTAAATAATGCTTTTTCCCCGTTTAGGGAAAAGATCCTCGTTTGGAAATCCGATGCTCATAGCAGCATCTATAATTGCCAGCTTACCATTATCATACAACTTGACTCTCTCATCATTTATATTCACAAATATAAAGTTATTTCGCTGTTCATAATAATTAAGACAGATTCCGACCGGAGTCACAAGAAGTGAATCAACCTTTATATCGTCCTGCATGAATTTAATATTTCCCATAACTTCTGAACCCCTGAGTGCAACTCTTTCTTTCGGAAGTTCAAGAAACTCAGCAAGACTTTCCACAAAGCCTCTGATTTTTCCACCGCCACCTACTACAAAGACCGCACTGACTGACTTTCCACCGTTAAGTTCTATAATCTTACCAGCAATGCTCTTTGTAATTGACTGCACAGCATCTTTCACCACATCCGCTATCTCATCAGATGAAATCTTATATGGCAGTCCCATTATATCGTTAAATTCAACTTCTTCCTGCTCGGTACTCTTGCATTTAAGGGCATCTGCCTCATTAAAATCCGTCAGATAATGTTTTGCAAGGCACTCCGTTATCTCATCGCCGGCACTTGGAATCATGCCATATGCAATAATGCTTCCATCCTTTGTAATGGAAATATCGGATGTTCCTGCTCCTACATCGACAAGTGCGATATTTAATAATCGAAACCTCTCAGGTATTGCAACATTTATAGCTGCTATTGGCTCCAATGTAAGATTTGCAACATATAATCCGGCTCTCTCAACAGCAGTATAAAGTCCGTCAACTACTTCATCAGGAAGGAATGTTGCAATAATCTCACAAGAAATCTTATTACATTTATGTCCCTCAAGATTTGTTATCGCATATCCGTTCTGATAATAATGTTTTACTGAGTAACCAACACAATAAAATTTTATATCATCACTATTTTGTTCTTCTCTAAGCTTTTCATAAGCATTTTCTACACCGAGCATATCAAGTGTATATATTTTCTCAGTCGTAACAACCGTTTCTGAATTAAAATCTATCTCTGCCTCTGCCTCAACAGTCTTGAGCACTCGACCGGCGGCTGCTATACACACATCTTTGTATGTACGCCCGGTCATATACTCAAGTCTGTCACGGATTTCACTGATAGTAGATGCAACCATGTTTATATCATGTATCTGTCCATCCATCATGGCTCTTGTTTCATGTTCTTTTGATGTCTGTGCAACTACGGTAAATCCCTTTGTATCTCTGTAACCTATCGTTCCAACAATACTTCTCGTTCCTATATCAAGACCAAAAACGAGCTGCTCCGGGACACCTTCCATATTTACCTTTTTTACCTCGACATTTCCTGTCTCATCTATCACTATGGAACCCCCTTAATTATCACAATTATCAATATTTTACCAAATAAACAGACATAATACAAGTCTTAAACTCATCCCTTTGCCACACAAAAAGTAACAGTTCATCCTTTTATTATCCACACTATAAATGTGTATGATTACCTTTTTATTTAACCTTTACCGTAACTAATTCTGCTTTTTCAAGTGATGCACAATATACGACTATCGTAACTTTTCCTTTCTTTTTAGCGTGTATCATACCTGTTTCGTCAACTTGCACAACTTTCTTATTTGAAGATACATAAGTTATATTAGGATTATAGGCATTCTTAGGTAATAATGATACTTTGATTCTTGCATATTTTCCTTTTTTCAATGTAATTTTATTTTTAGCCACATTAAAATCGTTAAGTACTGTAATTTTATCCCATGATACGATATGAATCTTACAACGCACTGCTTTTAAACCTTTTACCTTGGCTGTCACCGTGCAGACTCCCGGTTTTTCTGTGACAACATGAATCGTACCACTTTCATCTACCGTAACAATTTTCTCATCTGACGATTTCCATTTGATGCCCGATATGACAGCTCCAAATGGCTGAATTCCATATTTCATACTATAATCATCATATGGTGAAAGATATATATCATTGTATTGGAATATAAACTTTTTGACAGTATTTGCCTTAGTTTTCTTTTTCCACTTTGCATATAATGTCACTTTCTCATCTGTCAATGTTGTTAAATCATTCTTATCAAACTTAATCTCATATGTTTTTTTGCCCGCTTTTTGTTTATAGTACCATCCACAAAAACTATATCCCTTCTTAGTCGGTTCTTTAGGCAGTTCAACTCCAGTGTCAAATATATAATCTACCGTTGCATATGTTTTTCCATTCACCATAAATACAAACTGTCTGCTTGCACAATAATCATTTATTGAAGAAATATTTTTGTCTATCCAGTCTATTCTCTCACGAATCCACTGTTTTAATCTCTGTTCCTCAGAATCATATGTTATCTTTGCCATATTTTCTGTCGTTTTTCCAATATTCTCATCAATCTTCATGTCATTCACAATATCTTTCAACACATCGTTATATTCCAGTATATCATCCTGTGAATACATTTTGTTGACATAATAATTCGCTTTTTGTGAAGCATATTGTTTTTGCGAATATGTATCTATGATTCCTCCGTCCTTTATTCCCTCCAACAGTTTTTCTTTTATATAAAGCCATCTTGCCACAAATTTTTTTCTAAATTTTTCATTAGCAAACAACTTTGTAAACCATGCATTTCTATCAAGATTTAAACCTTCAACGCTGTTAGATGTATATTCTGTTGCTCCCCATGCAACATAATCAAAATCCCATAATGGTCCCCAGTATAGTTTTCCATCTCTTTTTTTATATAGGTATGTACTTCCTGATATAAACGCATCACCATTTAACGAAAATTCCTGTACCCAGTAATAGTCTATCGCTGAATCAACATCCATGTAATCTTCATAAGAAACTCCCTTACTGTCTTTAAATCCCTTTCCATATATGGCCGCCTCCGTCTGTTTAAGATAATCTGATATATAGTTATACTGTTCAAGATTTGTATAATCTTCAAAATCAGGACTTTCTATTGCAAATGACATTCCCTTATCCGTTGTTATATTCATCCTATCATCTGCCTTTTCACATGAGAGAAGATAACCGCCTGTTATCGCAGAGCCGCTTGTTACAGCCTTTGATTCATCATCAGCAGACAAATCATCAATATTTACCCTGTTTTTTCCGACGCGTACCTGCTCAGACAGATAATAACTACCAAGATATTTTCCGTTCATAACGACATTTACAAACTCACATTTCGGAGTATATTCAAGTCCGAGCACATTCCCAAGCCAATATGTAAATTTGTTTCTGAGCATTGATATGTCATAATAATTTGCGAGAAGTATCCAGTGTTTGTCAGAACCCATTCCTAACAATTCAGCTTTTTTGTCAAGTTTTAATTTGTATGGTTTTTTGTCAGGTCCCCAGGTTGAATTACCTCTGCCCCTTATATAATCAAGCTCATAAGTCTTTGTAGAAAGTTTCTTATCGGTATATTCTGATTTATACCCTTTAGGAATATCAACAGTCATATTTCCATAACACTCTGTCTGGTGATTTGGATCACCGTTCATTGCAGCTATCGGTGTCTTTGACTCATCAATATCAAGATCGATCATCGGAATATCTTCATCCAATACAAATGTATATTTTAATAATATTTTCAGACTCTTACCTTTATATTCATTTCCATTATTATCCGTAAATTTAAAATATATTTTATGTTTTCCCTTTATCTCATCGGATATTTTTATACATCTATTGTCATCTGTACTCCACGCATTTTTCCTGTTTTGTCTTGTCAGCTTAACTTTTGCAAAACTCTTTGTCGAATCATCTAAATATAAAGAAAGCGTCACATCTCTTTTTCTCTCAGATGTACCTGAAAAAACAAGATATCCGCTTTTATCAGAAAAATCTATCTCTTTTGAAAGCATAAATCTGGCATTTTCAATTTCTTCGGTTTTTCCATCAACAAACAAGCCGCCTGTCTTGTTATCTTTCGACAAAGTCACTTTAGAATTGTCTGTACTAAACTCTTTTGAGTCATAAAGCTCCGTAAAATCAACTTTTTCTCCGGTTTTAATATAATTTTCCCCAGCCTTTGCATAATGTGATACGAAAAATACACTTACAACTGCTAACGCCGTCGTAATCCCTCTTGTTAAAATTTTTGTTTTTTTCATAAAAAAACACTCCTTTCAGATACAGATGCTGATTAGGCGGCTATGAAACATAAACAGCCCCTCGTTAAGGATATGTTAGCATAGACACATTTTTGACACAATATATCTGAAAGAAATGTAATTAATTCTTAAGTATTAACTTCCATAATAGCGTTATATATTTTCTATCTGCCAGTCGATTGGCTCTACTCCGTTTTCTTTAAGAAATTCATTTGTCTGACTGAAATGCCTGCATCCGTAAAATCCTCTGTAAGCTGAAAGCGGACTTGGATGCGGTGCTTTTAATATTAGATGTTTCGGATTTGTAAGCATAGGAATCTTACTCTGTGCAGGTCTGCCCCACAAAAGATATACTATAGGTCTGTCCTGCTCATTTACCGCATTTATGACAGCATCGGTAAAATGTTCCCATCCTTTATTCTGGTGTGAATTTGCCTGGTGAGCCCTTACCGTAAGCACCGTGTTTAACATAAGCACCCCCTGATCCGCCCATTTTTTGAGGTAACCGTTGTTTGGTATATAACAGCCGAGATCGTCATGCAATTCCTTGTATATATTTTGAAGCGACGGCGGTATCTCCTTCTGACTCGGCGGCACTGAAAAGCTAAGTCCGTGTGCCTGATTTACATTGTGATACGGGTCCTGTCCCAAAATCACTACTTTCACTTTTGACAATGGGGTAAAATGAAACGCATTGAATATATCATCTGCCGGTGGATATACAACAACTCTGCTGTACTCATTCTTAACAAACTCGAACAAATCTTTATAATATGTTTTCGCAAACTCCGGCTTTAAAGCCGGAAGCCAGTCATTATCAATCATTCCCATAACTTTCTTCCTCTTTTCTGTAAATATGTTTAGAGTCTGACACTAATACCCTCTTCTCTAAGATACTTTTTCACCTCATTTATCTCAAGTTCTTTGTAGTGGAAAAGTGATGCTGCAAGCACTGCATCTGCATTTCCTTCTGTAAACGCTTCTTTAAAATGTTCAAGTTTTCCTGCTCCGCCTGATGCGATTACAGGTATATTTACATTGTCAGAAACAGTTCTTGTAAGTTCAATATCATATCCGTCTTTTGTTCCATCACAATCCATACTTGTGAGCAATATCTCACCGGCACCAAGTTCATACGCTTTCATCGCCCACTCAATAGCATCTATCCCCATATCAACACGACCACCGTTCTTAAAGATGTTCCAGCCTTTGCCATCCTCTCTCCTTTTCGCATCAATGGCAACGACAACACACTGGCTTCCAAATTTCATAGCCGCTTCAGATATAAGTTCAGGATTTAATATTGCAGCAGAATTTACGGCAACCTTGTCAGCCCCCTCTCTTAAAACAGCCTTAAAATCATCAACTGTCCTTATACCACCACCGACTGTAAATGGAATAAATACCGTTTCCGCTACTCTCCTTACCATATCTATCTTAGTCGCTCTCGCATCAGAAGATGCCGTTATATCAAGAAATACAAGTTCGTCTGCACCCGCTTTCCCATAAGCAGCACCAACAGTAACCGGGTCACCCGCATCTTTAAGATCAACAAAATTTACACCTTTAACAACTCTGCCGTTATTTACATCCAAACATGGAATTATTCTCTTTGTAAACATATATCTACCAAGCCTTTCCTTTGCTGCCTAATCACACCTGTAGTGCAACAGACCACTTTCTTTTCTGTTTCCAATTTCTGCACGATTTAATTTTTTAAACAACTATTTTTACACAACTAAGTATATAATGCTGCCTTGAATTTTTGCATTTACATTACCGTCTGTTTTAACTATCGCATCACATTTTATAATTCACAAAAATTCTTTAATATCTGCAATCCGACATCACCGCTTTTTTCCGGATGAAACTGGCAGGCAAATATATTGCCATGCTCAACAGATGCATGAATGTGTGTTATGTAATCGGTAGTTGCTGCAACATCGTTTTCATTTTCTGCCTGAAGATAATATGAATGAACAAAGTAAACATATGAATTGTCAGAAACACCTTTGAAAAGTCTGCTCCCATCTTTTATCTTAATTGAATTCCATCCCATGTGAGGAATTTTGTACCCATCTTTTTCTGGAAATTTGACTATCTTTCCCGGAAGAAGTCCAAGACCTTTTACGCCCGGTCCCTCCTCACTGCTCTCAAACATAAGCTGAAGTCCGAGACATATTCCTAAAAACGGTTTATTTTCTTTAACTATCTCATGTATTACCTCAACAAGACCAAATTTATTAAGTTTCTCCATCGCATCACCGAAAGCACCCACTCCCGGCAAAATAACTTTATCCGCTTTAAGAAGTTCATTTCTGTCTCTTGTGACTACACACTCCTCACCGAGATATAACAAAGCTTTCTCAACACTCTTAAGATTTCCTGCATCATAATCAATAATTGCTATCATTTCTGTATATCACCTCTGCTGTCATTATTTTGTATGTTAAAAGTGTACCACATACGGGTGGTGTTGTCGATATGATAATTTCTGTACGATAAAGAAATACTTTTGACTATGTTTTCTGCTTTTTCAAACAAAAAAACTCACCGACTTTTTTATACCGGTGAGTTTTTATTTATTTACTTAGCTGCAATAGCATTAACTTTGCTTGTATATTCACTGCTGCCTAAGCTAAGAATATCATATGCCTGTGACTTTGACAGACCAAATTCATCTGACAAAATATCAAGTATCTTATCATAAACACTCGCAAGGTCGTTTTCTATCTCAAGGTCATATGCAGTCTTTTTATTTGCATCATATTTCTTAAGTCCCATAAGAAGAGCGTCCAATGCTTCAGGATATTTTTTGACATTTTCATAGTTCTGATAGGAATCAAGAGCATGCTGAACTTTCATAACAGTCACAATCTTTTTATACTGCTCAGGATTTTTTTCCTTCATGTTTGTCCCTACAGCAGATTCATATGCCTGCGAATATCTGTGCATTTCAAAGTAATTTGTAGCTTTCTTCTTATCCAAACCGCTTCCAAAACTGTTTGTACCGATTATTATTCCGGCAAGTATTATAACTCCAAATACAGCTACTATTGAAACTCCAACCTTGTTAAGTTTTCCTACTACTTCATTTGCAGCAGCTTCTCTTTCGGCTTCTTTCTGTGCCTGTTTTTCCGCTTTCTTTGCTGCTTTTTCCTCCGCTTTTTTCGCTTTTGCTGCAGCTTTCGCCTCTGCCTTTTCAGCCTTAAGCTTTTCTTTTTCTTCCTTTTGCTTTGCTTTCTCAGCAGCCTTTTCTTCTTTTACTTTTTCGGCTTCTTCTTTTTTAGCAGCCTCTTCTTCTTCCTGTTTTTTCTCTGCTTCTGCTATCTCATCCGTGACTACATTTCCAAAAACTTTTTTGAAAATGCTCTGTTTTTCACCATCATCTTCCTTTTCTTCATTCTGAGGGAGTATATTGGATATGTCCTCCTCTTCTTGCATAGGTATATCAGGAATCTCTGATATATCAGGAATTTCTTCATTTGAAACGCTGTCAAGGCTTATAACATCATCAGATGTTGAGTCATCACTAAGCATCCCCAACAAATCAGAAAGATCATCCGTTTTCTGTCCATCACCTGCATCTGACTCTGACTCATTATTTTTTTTCGGCTGTTCTTCTGTATCGTAACCTATAGAACCATTTGCATCAAAATCGTCCAAAAGACCTCCGAGCATATCATCTATAGAACCTGATTCGTCATCAGCTGTTCCATCTTCTGTAAGTGACATTATGTCATTATCAGGCTGTTCCTCGTCTGCTCCGTCCTCTGTAAGTGACATTATATCATTATCAGGCTGTTCTTCGTCTGCTCCGTCCTCTGAGAGTGACATTATATCTGCGTCAGACTGTTCTTCGTCTGCCCCATCTTCTGAGAGCGACATTATATCTGCGTCTGACTGTTCCTCATCTGCTCCATCCTCTGAGAGTGACATTATATCTGCACCCGACTGTTCAGCTTCTGCATCTGATTGAGTTTCTATCTCAGCATCTTTTTCTGTTGCAATATCTTCTGATACCTGCGGTTCTTCGACAGTACTATCATCCGCCGCATTATTATCGTCATCTTTTATCTCCGGATATGTAGTTTTTATATCTGACCCGTCAGATAATTCCGATGCTATTCCATCGTCTTCTGAAAAATCTATGTCAGGAAGTGGTATATCAATATCGTCTTCTGACTCATCCTGATGTCCGGACTCATCAAAATCAATAGTTGAAGCTACATCCGAAACTCCTGACAGATCGTCCATATTATCCAACTCATCTATCTGTGGTAATCCCTCAAGTGCTGAAAGATCATCATATTCTGCAAAATCTTCATCTCCTGAATTGTCGCCAATATCCAGATTATCTTCCTGTAAACCTTCCTTTTCAATATTATCTTCTTCTCTCAATCCAATTATCTCCTTGCTTGATTTACCTATTTGGTCTATTCATTTCCAACCAATTTGTCAATAGCAGCAACAAGCTGGCCGATTTCCGGTTTGGAAAGCTGTGCATCCGCACCGAGCTGTTCACCTTTTATCTTCATTTCCTGATTTACAAGTGATGAGAATATAACTACAGGTATATGATTCATATCACCATTTTCTTTAACCAGCTTGGTAAGACGATGACCATCCATCTGAGGCATCTCAATATCTGTTATAATACATGCTACTTTTGAATCAAGCTCACCACTTGCATTATATTCCTGAAGTTTATCCCAGCACTCCTTACCATTTGCTGTTGTTGTCAGATTTGTATATCCTGCCTGTTCAAGACAGTTTACTATCATCTTGCTAAGTAATTGTGAATCCTCTGCTATAAGTATAGGTGTTTCATTCCTTGTTCTATGTGGCATTCTCTCAACATCTGACATTCTAAGTCCCGTCTCAGGATTTATATCTGCTACGATTTTTTCAAAATCAAGAATGATTATAAGTTTTCCATCTATTCTGACAATTCCTGTTGCCATGCCCTCTCCACCTGTATTTACTGTTGAATCCGGCTTAACTATATCTGACCATGACACTCTGTGTATTCCCAAAACACCATTTACATGAAATGCCGTATTTAATTTATTGAAATTTGTAACTATATACATATCTCCTGTCGGTGTTTCAGGCTTTGGCAGATGAAGACACTCTGCAAGATCTATAATTGAGATAATCTCATCTCTCGGCATAAATATACCTTCTATGCGTGGATCAGCATTCGGTACAGGCGTAGGTGTCTGAAAAGAAATAATCTCCCTTATTTTTGCGACATTTATTCCATAGTAATTGTTTGCAACACGAAACTCTAATATTTCCAGTTCATTTGTTCCACTCTCTAATAAGATTCCTGTTTCCATATCCTTACCTCCAATATCTTTTCACATTTGTAAGTTTATTTATTTAATATTTACCTGTGCCATCATATCTTTGTTGGTTACTTCCAAAAGAACATTTTTCAACTTTGTACCCGAAGGAATTTCAAATACAAGTATCGAATTTACACTTTTTCCTCCAGCTACAGTTTTCTTTATAAAATGAATGTCCTCGTTTGCAATAGTTAAAAGCGGAGTGTCCATATCCTTACCATCAACATTCAAAACATATGAACTCTTATTTTTTGTCATATCAATCTTTTTGTTT
>ERZ839947.2147-NODE-2147-length-15106-cov-2.852634_pt1 | contig 15106 bp, 19 predicted proteins | sample MGYA00519908_ERZ839947 | MGnify/ENA primary metagenome ERZ839947 (study PRJEB31850, sample SAMEA3708857) | human gut metagenome | biome: human gut; feature: human-associated habitat; material: faeces | place: China | collected 2014 ... | reverse complement strand
TCGATGCCCCGGCCTCTATCTGGTGGAAGAACTGGCGAACCGGGGATGAGGGCTCATGGTGCGGGAAGTCCGGCAAGGACATGACCACCGCCGAGCGTGAAGCCCTGAAAGCCCGCATTGCCGAAGTCAAGGAAGCCGCCGCCAAGGAACAGGCCGAACGGTACGCCAAGGCCGCTGAACTTGCCGGAAAGCTCTGGGAGGCCGCACACGCCGCAACGGATGCCCACCCCTACCTTACACGCAAGGAAGTTCCCGCCTTTGGGTTGAGACAGGCGCAGGGTGGGCGGTTGATGGTTCCCGTGCTGGATGCGGCGGGCACCCCTCAGTCCCTCCAATTTATTGATGCCGACGGTGAGAAACGGTTTCTGTCCGGCGGCAGGACGGCGGGCGGGTACTTCCCTCTTCCGGCAAGGGACGGCTCCAAAGGCGGGCCGTTGCTGATTGCCGAAGGCTACGCTACCGCCGCTTCCCTTCACCTTGCTACGGGGTATGCTGTGCTGGTGGCCTTCAATGCCGGAAACCTGCTCACCGTGGCGCGCATGGCGCGGAAGCAATACCCCGACCGGGAAGTCATCCTGTGCGCCGACAATGATGTGGAGACGCGCAAGCCTGACGGCGCGCCGTGGAATCCCGGAGTCGAGGCCGCAAGCAAGGCTGCCGCAACCATCGGGGGCAAGCTGGCGATCTGCCCCTCCATTGACGGGGGAAAGGCTGACTTCAACGATCTGCACATGCGCCGGAGTCTTGAGGCTGTCAGGCAAACGGTGGAGAAGGCGCGGGAAGAGAATTCTACCGCACTTCATAGCCTGCGGGTTGTCGATATTGCCGAACTCCTTTCCTTGCGTATTCCTCCCCGCGGGCACCTTCTTTACCCTGTCATTCCTGAACAGGGATTATGTATGCTCTTTGCCGAGCGGGGCATGGGCAAGACGTTCGCCGCCCTGCATGTTGCCTATGCAATAGCATCCGGGGGCACGGTATTCGGATGGAACGCCCCTCAGCCGTCTCCAGTTTTGTATGTGGATGGAGAGATGCCTTTTTCCGCCATGCAGGAGCGGATAGCCTCTATCGTGCAGGGCGCGGGACAAGAACCGCCCTCCGCATCATTTCTGCGTGTTTTGACACCCGATTTGCAAGGTGATTGTCTGATGCCCAATCTGGCGACGAAAGAAGGGCAGAGTGCACTGGAGCCATACCTTGAGGGTGTGCGGTTGGTCGTGGTGGACAATCTTGCAACTTTGGCTCGTGCGGGCCGCTCCAACGATGAGGAATCATGGACGCCCGTACAGGGGTGGATCCTTGCATTGCGGCGGCGTGGCATATCCGTTTTGTTGGTGCACCATGCTTCGAAGAATGGGTCACAGCGAGGGACTAGCGCGAAAGAGGATGTTCTAGACACTGTGATCCAACTCCGCCGTCCAAACGATTATCAGCCCGAACAAGGCGCGCGGTTTGAGGTCCATCTGACCAAAGCACGCGGCGTTTTTGGAGCCGCCGCAGAACCGTTTGAGGCAAAGCTCATGGACGGTGGAATCTGGGAAGTACGGCCTTTGGAGGACGCGCTTGCAGATCAAGTCCGAGGGCTGGCAGCGGAAGGTTTGACCATGCGCGATATTGCCGAGGAAACCGGCAAGTCGAAGAGTGCGATCAGCCGCTTGTGTCGGAAGCTCGGGATTTCAACCAAGGGGGGGAGGGCATGACCGTGATGATGGCTGAAAACGTTTTGTCCCACTTGTCCCACCCCCTAGGACGGGGACAGCGAGACAAGAGCGGGTTTTATGGGACAGCCAACGGGACAAGAGCGGGACAAGCCTCTCTAAAAGCCTTGGCTCTCAACGTGTTGCGGCGGGACAGCACATGGGACGAAAGCGGGACAATCGTTTGTAAGTTGGTGGGACAAAATAATGAAAAAAAGACCGTTTTGTCCCACATGGATGAGAACCTGCACTATTCCGAAGTGGAGCCTTTTGCCTCACCCGCTCCAGTAGAGAGGGGCATCCTCGAATGGTGGTGGAAGCCGTGGCCCATGCCCGGTACGGGGGAACTTCCTACAGTCACCATCCACCGGGGGTATGTCCAGCATATCTACGAAGACGGCACAACGCGGTTTGTGGGCATCGCCGCCGCTCCAACGATTCCGAATGGGCCGCTTGCCCAGTGGATGAGGGCCGCGCCGCATCCTGATCCCACCCCAAAGGATGTCGATATTCCCGACACCCTCCACCGTCTGGCGGCTCTCGATACCAACATAGCCGCGTTGGTGGGGTGGGGGCTGGTGCCGCGCCTTCAGGATGGGGAACTTGTCGTTGCTGGTCTGGACAGGCTGGACGCCGAAAGCCGGGCCGGACTGGAACGCTGGCTTGCCCATAAGGGGCCGAACGGCGAACCGCGCAGGGAGCGTGTGATCCGCGCCCTGCGGACGGGAAGGAGGGCGGCATGTTGATTGTAGTGGACAGCCGGGAGCAATGCCCGTTCCCCTTCGCCCATGAACGGTACGAAGCGAAGACGACACAAGGCGCGCTGACCGTGGGCGACTACTCCCTTGCCGGGCTTGAGGACAAGGTGGCGGTCGAACGCAAGAGCCTCCCCGATCTCGTGCTGTGCCTTGGCAGGGAGCGGGAACGGTTCGAGCGGGAGTTGATGCGCGGGGCGGCGCTGGATGCGTTCTGTGTGGTCTGTGAGGGCTCTTGGCTGGAGCTGGCCCGTGGTGAGTACCGAAGCCAGTTGAAGCCTCACGCGGCCTGTCAGAGCGTGCTGGCGTTCACGGCACGGTATCGGGTGCCCTTCCTGTTTGCCGGAACCCGTGGGGCGGCGGAGTACATGACGTGGGGATTCCTGCGCCAGTACCTCGAATCAGCCCGGAAGCGGTGGCGGGCTATCGCCAAGGCGCAAGGCGACGATGCGGCGTAGGCTGAACCAAGAGCGAACCAAGAGAAAACACCGTTGACCTCCGAAGCGTCAACACTTGGTCAACACCGTTGAGTATAAAAAAAGGCCGTTTACCCTTTGCCGGGTGGCGGCCTTTTGTCGTGATGCCTATTACGCGGTAGTTTTTCGGAACTATAAAAAGGGCCGCTTATCTTCCGGTGTGGCCTTTCGGCTCCGGCAATCAACCAGATGTCTTGGAAAGGAGTTCTTTTATCTGCCGGGCGATTGTCCGGGCGTAGCGTTCCGTACAGCCGACCTCGAACGCGCAGCGGCGGGGGCTCTTGCCCGATGCAAGAAGACGCTCCACCTGCAGCCTTTTGAGCACTCTCTTGCATGAGGTGGGAGTCGTGATGTTGCAACCGCCGAGTTGATGGGAAAGAGCTTCAGCGCAGGACATGCCTACTACGTCGGCAATCCGCCCGGCCTGTTGGGGTTTGTGCGGGATATACGTGCTCACCCCACCAAACTCCTTGCAGAAAGCTATGGCCCCCTCCTCACCAATATACGCGCTGAGAAGATCCAAACCTATCCAGATTTCTCCCATTGTTCCGACTCCCTGTGAACTGTTTCCGAGAACCGTACACGGCAAGGGGGAGAGGAAAGACCCTGAACATTTTCGTCCACCTTTCAGGGCATAGAAAGCGTATTGACGCATGGGCCCGGGGAGGGGGCAACGTCTTTGGATATGCATAGCCCATGACCGGGTGTACCCCTTCGTATATAGTTTCGGGAAAATTTCGGGGGGTAATATTGGGAAGGAGATGGAGGGAAACGCAATGCCTTGTCAGAACGAAAGATAGCAGTTTCAGCCCGTTGCCGTGGATGGAAGAGCAAACGCAAGCCCCTTCTGTTGCACAGGGGAAGTTGTGGGCGTGGCAAAGCAAGGGGCAATGTTTTTAGGAGGCTATGCTGTGTTCCATGCAAAAGTTGTGGGCGGTCACAACCAAAGTTCGGACACCTTGAAGAAGAAAGCCAGTCGTCATGGGAAGGTAGTTATGGAGAAGGGGCAAAGTTCGGAGTGCCCGCGAACCTTCCGAACCGGAACGCTTTGCCGTCAGCCGGAACCTGAAATGATGGTGTGGCACCACTCGCAACGCCAGCGGTCACGGTATCGCCGCACCATGCCCGTGGTCCCACAGTTGGGGCACGTCTGGGGCGGCGTAACGGCGGACTGGTGGGCAAGCACAGACGGTTCCGATGCGGCGGTGAGGGATGTATTCGGCAAGGGGTGAGCTTTTTCCTTTGCCGAGGAAGGTGACGGCGGGGCGGCGTGGGAAGATGCGGCGGGCCCATACCGACCGGACAGCCATGCCCACAACTCGGAAACATTGGCGGCGGGAACCGTCTCCTTCTTACCGCCGGGAAGCAGGAGGATGGGCGCGCCCTGTTCGCGCCAGCTACGGGCGACGGACTGGGTAACGCCGAATGTCTGGGCAATCGCCCGCCACCCCGTGATGATGGTCATGCCTGATGGCTCCTTTCCATACGCCACAGCCTACGCCCTTCCCTGTACCTCGGACCTATCCAGATAATCCACCGCCCATTGAGGCCACCGGAACGCCCTGAAATCATATTGGGGCCATTGCTTGCCGGGCGTCCAAGAGTCGGGCTTGAACCAGAGCACGCCGCAGCTCACAAGCGCGTCCTGCAATTCGGAGTAGGCGTACTCGGCGGTGTCCCCTTTCATGAAGTCCAGAACATGAAAGGCGTCTTCCGGCTTCATGATGTACATGCCGGAGCGCAAGCCTGATGGGGCAACGTAGCGGCTCTTGGCGGGCAGAAAATAGCTACGTTGCTTCATACGCCGTTCAATAGCTCTGGTAACGCTCTGGTGGCGGCGACCTGTGAGTCCGGCAAGGTCGAGAGAGCAGACAACGTTCTTGCTGACGGAACATTCGGCAAGCCCCTGTATGAGGGGATGCCAGCGTTCAACAAGGGCTTGGTGGTGGATGCTGTCGAGTGCGTCCCTGACGTGGTGGCAACGGGCCAGCACACGGCACAGGATGAGGGTGGACGGGATGGTCGAGTAATCGCGGTGAAGGACGTACTCGCCGCCGGGCATGTGGGGAAGATTACGGTATCTCATGTGTGTAAGTATCATCTTAACACATTGAAATAGCAATGATCAATGGGTGGGTAATCTGATCTGTACGGAGGGATGGAGGCAGGTGAAGTAGTATCAGTGCTCTCTATAAGAGGTAGGGCCGAATTGTGTTTTCCGGGTACTGCGGGCTTTCAAACCGTCTTCGTCCACCAGATAAAGGAGGGTGCCCGCCACATCATTAAATACAGAGTTACATTTTCTAGAAAAAATATTCGTAATTAAAAAGATGTGATGTGTGTAACTGTCTGCAAAAGTGTGGTTGACAGAACGGCCCCGATATGACTCGCAGAAGCATAAAAAAGCTGAAAAAATTTTCATATTGATGGAAGCCTTGTTTCTCGGGGCTTTTGAGGAGAGAGGTTCCATTTGGACATGTACAGGGGTGTTGATCCTCTCAGGGTTTGCGTTTACCAATTACGCATCTGCTCGCAAGAACAGAGGGATTATAGTTCTAAGGAACATGGGGCCAGTCTCCGAAAGGAGGTTGTGCCTATGGAACAGTTTCTAATGACAGTCTTCGCCAATATATTGGCGGGTGTCATGGTAATGTTCATTTCCTTTTACTTTAAAAAGTAAGCTGGAAATGAGGTTGCCCCGGTAAGGACTGGAACTCCTCACCGGGGCTAAAAGCTGGATTCTCAAAATCCGGGGACTGGCCCCTTAAGACGACGAGTGTAATAGCACTCGTCGTTCTTTTTCAGATAGGCTGAAAACTCCGACTTTGCAAGTCGAAAGCCTCTAAGTGCTTTTTACCAGATCGCCTATAAATGCAAAACAAAGCTTCCCTTTCGATTTCGTAAGCCTGTTTTTGCCCTTGCCGGGAAAAGTGCTTTCGATAACGTAAAAAGGGAATGCCCATAATTCCCCTTTCGATAGGACAATGAGGATTATGCCCGTGAGGTCTTGAATATCAACAGTATCAGGGGAAAGCCGAAAAGGGCCGTTTTTGTCTCCTAAGGGGTGTTACGTAAACTTTTATACCAATAACATGCTATTGACGTACCTATTTTAATCCTATATTGTGATTTTGCACTTAGTGCAAGGAAGGTGATGAAGTTGGTTGAAAAAGCGGATTGGCCCCTCGTGGGCATGACGGTTGACGAAACAGCCGCCGCGCTGCGGGTGGATAGAAAAACCGTCTTGAAGGCTATCCAAGAAGGCGGACTCCCGGCGCGCAAGGTAGGTGTAGGCTGGCGCATTGACCACGACGCCGTGAAGCAATGGCTTGCCAGTGGAAAGCCTGAAAAAGGCGAAAGCGAAGAATAACCAATAAAACAGCCCCCGGCGGGTGTTCGTACCACCAACCGAGGGCCTAACCACAACACTCACATGCGAGGTGTGAATCATGGCTGAATTCAGTCTGTCTTATGGCGCGTCCTGCGTCAACCGTCTCCACGCCCGCCAGACGGTGCGGCGTGTTCTTTCCTTCCTCACTCTCTGCCGGGCCGTGTCCTGCTCCATCCGCAAGGCCGCTGTGGTGGCTCTGTTTGGCCTTCTGCTGGCTGTTTCCCTTCTGCCGGAACTCTTCATTGCCGGGGGTGCCGAATGACTCGCGCAGAAGCCTTTGATGAACTGTACGGGGCTATCGATCTTCTTGAGGTCGCTTGCCTCCAAAGAGTCGGCGCTACCTCTGATCATGACCGCCTTGCTTTCCTGTGCGGCTTTGAAATGGTGCGGGACAAGGTGGAGCAATGCGAAGCGTTCAATGATGAGGAAGGGGGTGCGGAATGAGCCAGACCAGACGTACCAAACCCTACCTTGTGGACGCGGAAAGCGTTCCCTCTTGTCTGCGGCACAACACCAAGGCCGGAATCCTCGAGGATGCCCAAAACCTTGCCGTATTCCTTGAAGAGGCCGTGTCCAATACGTTCGCCGCTGACTCCGAACCTTCCGTCGGGTTCCGTATTGGCTTGGCGCTCACATTCGGTCTTCTTCAAGACAAACTGCGGATTGCTTGCGGAGAGCTACCCTTTCCGCTGAGTACGTTGTTCCCTGACGAAGCGAACGGCGTCTTGTGGATAGAGCCAAAGGAGAATGGTCATGCTGACGCCTGAGCAGAAAAAGACGTGGCGGCGGCTCGATAGCCTGACTAGCGGCCTTGTAGAACTGCTGCAGTGGAACTCGGCGGATGGCAATGACGTCACCTCTGAGGACGCAGATCGAGCTTCCTGTTACCTCGCTATTGTGGAAGAGGTTCGCCGCACCATGCTTGAATTGTGCCCGGCAGAAAAGATGTATGATGTGAAATAGACCGCCCGGCAAGTGATGGAATAGGGGCGACTCAGAAATGGGTCGCCTTTTCTGGTGTTGTCCCACTTCATCAAAGGGGTGGGCGCTCCAGAGGCAAAAGTGGGACAAAAGAGCTATTTTTAGAGTAATATACTGTAATTATTTAGAATATAGTGGGACAAGACGTGGGACAAGATTTTCTGTAACATACTGTTTTTTAATATTAAGCGGTGGGACAAAGAGTGGGACAAGAAGCGGGACAAGCTCTTTTGCCCCCTGTAGCTTTGAGGTATTGTAGAGAAAGAGAGGGACAGAAGAATGGGGTATAAAACGGGGTATATTTATTTTTTAAACTTATTTTTACTATTAAATTCAAATAGATATTTTGTGATTAGTATCCCTCCCCTCCAGAATCTTCCAGAAAGGTCTATAACGTATTGAATAGATACGTTATAGACCTTTCTTTTTTAGGGAAGTTCGAAATACGGCAAGCCCTGGCTTCAGCAATTCCCCGCCTAGACTTTCTGCATGATCCACGCCAGCCGTCCAAGAATCCGGCCCGTCAGGTCTTCATGAATTCGAATTTCCGGGTAAGCGGGGTTTTCCGCCCGCAGCACAAAGCATTTTTCCTTCCGATCCCAAGCCAGCCTTCTCAAGATGATCCCTTCATAGGGAAGCAGTACCGCGAACAGTTCACCGCTTGCGGGACTGCTTGCGGCTGTGTCGATGCCGACATAAGCGCCGCAGCGCGCTGTGGGGGCGGCTGATTCGTTGTCTATTTCCAGAACGATGATCCCTTCTCGGGCGTATGGCTTGGGGAGGGCGATCTTTCCTATCGGTTGAAGCGCCGCCGCTGGTGAGCCGGTTTTCGTGCTGTCGCCGCACATGGCGTACACCGGGGCAAGCGCCGACTGCGCCAGAGGCGATCCCAACAAGCCGGGATCTATGGGCGGCCCGTCCCCGTCGCTGGGGACGTATCCGGCCTCTGTGCGCAGGTATACCGGGCCATTGCCTTTCTTGAGCCAGTCGGGATTCACTCCCAGTTTTTCAAACAATTTCAGGTACCAGTCCGCTGGAATGGCTTGCCGTCTCTTGGCTTCGGCTACGCTGGATTGGCTAATTTCAAGTAAGGACGCCAATTCAGTTTGGCTCCGGGTATGTGTAGCCGCTTGAATACGCTTGATCACGTCTGGATATGAAACGTCTTTTTTCATTGTTTCCCTCTAAAGAATTTCCCTGATGAGAATGTATTTAAATCTAATATATTAGTGCAGACGTGTAAATTGTTAATTCGATATATTGGTGCAAATTTTTTGGAGGTGCACCGATGATCGTGAGTAATATATCAAAAATAATGGATAAAAAGAAGATAAGTTATCGAAGGCTCACAGAGCTGTCTGGGGTTGCCGGGCAAACTATCTATAGAGCGCGAGGTGCGTTTATTTACGAATGCAGGCTGTCAACATTAGATGCCCTCGCCAAGGCTTTAGGGGTGGAGCTTAAAGCTCTGTTCGATGAAGTTCAAAATGAAATGGTGGGAGTGGAGAAGAGGGAAGAGTGAGTGTATAATCTAATATATTAGTGCTGACTGAAGCGTCGTTATTCCGATAAATTAGTGCATTCTTATAAGAGGATACACTAATGGTGAAGAGTAACCTTGCAAAACTCATGAAAGAGAAGAAGCTTACCTATCGGCGTCTTTCTGAGCTCTCTGGTATCGCTGGAGAGACAATAAATAGGGCTCGGGGTATATTGATCTATGAATGTAAGCTATCCACACTTGATGCCTTGGCTAAGGTACTGGATGTCAAAATCAAGGACTTGTTTGATGAAGACTAGGTGTAACACCACAGTTGAACTCGTTTTCCCGGTAAAAAAATGGGAAATGTAAAACAATGTCTATTCGGAGCGGCACTTGTTAATATCCGGGAGTCTCTCCAGATATCGCAATACCAGCTTGCCAAAAGAACAGGTATCGCTGAGGAATACCTGAATAAGCTTGAAAACTCCAAGCGAGAGCCCAAAGCCCGGATGATCATTCGTCTTGGACGGGGGCTTGGCATTTCTCCCGGTGACTTGCTGAACGAAATGGATCGGCTGATGCGCTTGGAAGAAGATGAGTAAGAAATCTTCTCCATGCCCGTTTGGAAAAATTCTCGTAACCGCCCGTGAAGAGCGTGGTATCACGCAATACCGGCTTGCACGGCTGGCAGGGCGTTCCATTCAGCAGATCAGCCAAATTGAACGCGGTGAAAGGGAACCCAAACTTTCAACGCTGATTTTGCTTGCCCATGCGTTGGGTATGGAGCCGGGAACTTTGGTGAATGAGGCGGCAAAAGCCATGAGTGTCCAACAAGAGCCGATGGTGCCTGTTGAGTGAGAAAACTGAAAGAACGCCATGCCCTTTTGGGAAAGTTGTTCTTGCTGCCCGGACAGAGCAAGGTGTTTCACGGTATCGTTTGGCAAAATTGATCGGACGCACCCCACAGCAGTTGGCCAAGCTGGAAAAAGGTGAAAACGAGCCTGTACTTTCCACAATTGTGGTGATCGCCCATGCTCTTGAGATAGATCCTTGTATATTATTCCGTAAAACAGTTGAGCTGATGCCCTCCATCCCCGTGATAGAAGAGCCTGAGGGGAGTAGGGAGCAGCCTTGACTGAATAGCTTTGGAAAATCGACAGCACAGTGAAAAAAGTTCCCTACCTCAAAGCCGCTCTTGGTGAGCAACTGAAGAAAGCCCGGAAATCCATTCCTAAGCTTTCTCAAGAGCAAGTAGCTATAGCTCTTGGGACAGAGCGATCCTACGTATCCCGTGTGGAGAGAGGCATCATTCTTCCCTCAATAAATGTGCTCATCCTGTTGGGTGAAATGTATGGGGTTCCCGCCTCCACTCTTTTGTTGTGGACAGAACAAGCCTTATCAAGTCATGTCTCCCCGCAGGAGTGAGAGCCTTTTCCGTGGCGCCGTTCCGTGCAAAATAAAGCGAGCCGATGAATATTCTCATCGGCTCGCTTTATTTTTGTCGGGGCTCGCTTCTCCTGCTAGTTGCCGTCCATTTTGAGCAGCGTGTCGAGCGTCTTGAGGTCGGCGGAGAAGTCGGTGACGTCATTTTGCAGGAGCAGGGCGTGCTCCTTGGCAAAGGCGACCTTCAACCGGGCGAGCATGTCGTTGCTCCGGGCAAGGGCGCTGGCGACATCCGGGGATATGTCTTTGTCGTGGGCGAAACGCAGGTGCGTATCCACGATGCCGTGGGTGGCGGCGAGGTAGCGCTTGAGGAAACGCGCGCCGTGATCCACATCTCGCGGATCAGTAGCCATGCAGCCCAGAATGTTGTTGGCGGATTGCATGATGGCGCGCACGGAGGCTTGCGTTTCCGCAGGGAGGCCGGGCAACTTGCCTTCAAGCTCCGCGAGGGAAGTACGGGATGCCTTCATGGACGCCGGTTCATCCGGGGAGGGGGCTGGTTCTGGCTTCGGTTCCGGTTTGGGCTTGGGTGCCAGTTCCGCCGCACGCTTGCGGGCCAAGGCCCAGAGGATGCCCTGTCCTCCGGCGAGGAGGGCGCAAAACAGCATGGCAAGAGGCAGGGAAAGGGTTTGCCTCACTGAGAAGGCCATGATGAGCAGCAGAGAGAACGGAACCCATTCCGTGCCCATGCGAAAGGACTTCACCAGAAGGCGCTGTACCCATGACTGCAAGCCTCCCCAGAACAGCGCATACGGGAACGGCATACCGAAAAGGATCAGCAAGACGGCCAGCCCCGCGCCGGACACGGCGGGGACGAGCCACGACGGTTTCCGGGATGCGCCGCGCGCGACGATGCAGATAAGGCCAAGGTAGACGCCAAGAGCGGCCTCGCCCGGATGTATTTGCGGAACATGGGTAGACAGAATCGCCCCAATGATGAACGCGCTGATATGAAAGAGGATACGCTTGAAGAACCGACGTATCGCATCCCAAAACGAACCCTTCGGTTCCTCGGCGTTCGGTCCGACCACCGTATGTTCCTTTTCGCCTTCGTGCATGGATTACACCCCGGAGCCGGTGCCGCCCTGTCCGAGGGGGCTCTGCTGCGTTTCCGTTCCGGATGCGGCGGCGATTTCTTCCCGGCTTTTGCGTGCGGCCAACGAGGTAAGCCTGTCCTTGAGTTCCGTTTCCATGACGGCCAGCTCTTTTTCAGCCGCCGCCCGCCGTTCCCGGCCTTCCTGTGCGATACGCAGGGTTTCCTCTATGGTGCCGATGAGCTTTTCGTGCACCTCGCGCAACGTTTCAATATCCACCACGGAACGCTCCACCTCGCGGGCCGTATCGACGGCGGCCTGTTCGAGCAGTTCCGCGTTGCTGCGCAGCATGTCGTTGGTCGTGTCGGAGACGGTCTTCTGAAGCGCCGCCGCGTTCTTCTGACCGTGCAGGGAAAGGGCGAGGACCATCTGGCTTTTCCAGATGGGGATGGTGGCGAGTATGCTGGTCTGGATTTTTTCCGCCAGCGTCCTGTTGTTGCTCTGGATGATGCGTATCTGCGGTGCGGTCTGCACCGTGATGGTCCGCGAAAGCTGCAAATCGTGCAACCGACGTTCGAAACGGTTGATCTGCTCCGAAAGGTCGCGGACTTGCTGCGCCTCCATGAGATCGCCGGACGCATCCGCCTGCGCCTTGAGGCGCGGCAGTTCCACAGTACGCGCCTCTTCCAGCTTGCGCTTGCCCGCTTCAATGTACGCCGTCAATTCCGCGTGGAACCGCGCATTGTGCTCATAGAGCATCTCAAGCGTCTCGATGTCGCGGAGCAGGCCGATCATGGCCTCGTCCAGCTTGTCGACGATGATTTCGATCTGTTCCGAAAGGGTGTTGAACTTCGCCACCGTGCGCTTGGCGGAAGAGAACAGCGAGCCCACAAGCGGCAGCGACTGGAGGAACCCCGGCGAGCCCATGACTTCCGAGACGTTCACATCCTTCACTTTGAGCATAAGGTTGGTGAGCGATTCGCCGAGTTCCCCGGAATCCTTGGCCTGCACGCGGGAAAGGAGATCGTCCGCGAACCGGGAGATGCCCTGCATGGCCTCCGTCCCATACGTGACGGTCAGGGAGGGATCGGCGAGGTTTATCGAATCGGCGATGGATGCGATGCGTTGCTCCTCAGCCGTCGGGGGGACAACAATCGTGGTGGCAGATGTTTCCATAACAGGCTCTCTTTCATAAGACAGTATGCCTCTCAGTATCAGAGCGGCAGTGGTACGGCAAGGACTCCCTGTCCTTCTCGACGAAGCGCGGGGGCCTGCCGGTATCGGATACGGTGCAAGAGATGCTGAGGACGGCCGCCTTCGCCCGGATCGGGAAGGCGGCCTCCATGAAAGTTCAGTACGCCAGCACTTCGTGCCCGTCTTCCGTGACCAGCACCATGATTTCCCACTGCGCGGAGGGCGCGCCGTCCGCCGTGCGGATCGTCCAGCCGTTCGCCTTGTCCAGGACAATGGCATCCTTGCCCATGTTGATCATCGGCTCGATGGTAAAGATCATGCCCGGAACCAGCAGCATGTCCGTGCCGCGCTTGGTGACGTAGCTGACGAAGGGCTCCTCATGGAACCGGATGCCCACGCCGTGCCCGCCCACTTCGCGGACCACGCTGTAGCCGTGCTTTTTCGCGTTGTCGTGCACGGCCTGCCCCATGTCGCCGAGGAAGCCCCACGGCTTCACTTCCTGCAATCCCAGCTCCACGCATTCGCGGGCCACGTCCACGAGCCGGCGCTTTTCCTTGCTGACCGTGCCGATGCAGAACATCCGCGAGGAGTCGGAAAAGTAGCTGTTGTAGATGGTCGAGACGTCCACATTGACGATGTCGCCGTCCTTGAGCGCCACATCGTCGGCGGGGATGCCGTGGCAGACTTCCTCATTGATGGAGGTGCAGGTGCTTTTGGGGAACCCGCGGTAGCCGAGCGGGGCGGGGACGCCGCCAAGCTCCTTGGTCTTTTCGAAAACCAGCCTGTCGATTTCGGCGGTGGTCATGCCCGCCTTGATGTGCGCCGCCACATGGTCAAGCACGGCGATGTTGATCTTGCCGCTTTCGCGGATGCCCGCGATCTGTTCGGGCGTTTTGAGGATGCTTCTGGGCGGGACAAGGTGCCCCTGATGGGCGTATTCGGTGATCCGGGCGTCGTATGGCGTGCGTGCGGCCTTGCGTTTGCGGCTTCCGCACCAGCTTGGCGTCTTGCGGTTTCGTTTCTGATCCACGGTGTTCTTTCTCCGATCTCTTTGGGCTGTGCGGGGAAGGGACGCAACAGAAGGAAATCCCGCACAAAAAGCCAGCAGAGCATACTCCGCCCGGCCCGCATTGTCGAATCCGGGCGGAAGAGGCTGTTTTTAAATTGACATATCAAGGTATAGTGATATAGCCTCCACTTCACGCGGCAACACGCTTCATTTACGGCCCCTTGGCGGAGATGCCCCGCCGTCCGGAAAGGACGGATACCAACGGGAAACGCCGCCGGGAATGCGAAGCGCCCCCGTCCGCAGGTTGCGGAGGGAAACATCTTGAACGGAGAGAACAATGGAAATCGAAACGCAATGCCTGTATGCCGGGTATTCCCCGAAAAACGGCGAGCCGCAGACTTTGCCCATCTGTCAGAGCACGACGTTCAAATACGAGTCCACCGAGCAGGTCAGCAAGCTGTTCGACCTTGAGGAAGCCGGGTTCTTCTATACCCGTCTCGGCAATCCCACCGTGGACGCCGTCGAGCAGAAGATCGCCACGCTGGAAGGCGGGGTAGGGGCGTTGTGCACCGCTTCCGGGCAGGCCGCGACCACGTTTTCCATCCTGACCCTTGCCGCCGCCGGGGATCATATCGTCAGTTCCTCCGCCATCTACGGCGGCTCGCTGAACCTGTTCGCCGTGACGCTCAAGCGGCTTGGCATTGAAGTGACTTTCGTGTCGCCGGAAGCCTCCGAAGACGAGATTCAGGCCGCGTTCCGCCCCAACACCAAGGCGCTGTTCGGCGAGACCATCGCCAACCCGAGCATTGAAGTGCTGGATATCGAAAAGTTCGCCCGCATCGCCCATAGGAACGGCGTGCCGCTGATCGTGGACAACACGTTCGCCACGCCGGTTCTGTGCCGCCCCATTGAATTTGGGGCGGACATCGTGGTGCATTCGACCACCAAATACATGGACGGGCACGCCCTGCAAATGGGCGGCGTGATTGTGGACGGCGGCACCTTCGACTGGACGAACGGCAAGTTCCCGGAATTCACCGAGCCCGACGACTCCTATCACGGGACCATCTATACGCAGGCCTTCGGCAAGGCTGCCTATATTGTCAAGGCGCGTACGCAGATCATGCGGGATATGGGTGCCTGTCAGACGCCGTTCGGGGCCTTTCTGATCAATCAGGGGCTTGAAACCCTGCCCCTGCGCATTGAGCGCCATAGCCAGAATGCCGATGCCGTCGCCCACTGGCTCAAGAAGCACGACAAGATCGAGTCCGTGAGTTACCCCACGCTGGAGGGTAATCCTTACAAGGAGCGGGCCGCCAAATACCTGCCCAACGGGTGCAGCGGTGTGATTTCCTTCTCGCTCAAGGGCGGGCGCGAAGCCGGGGCCCGGTTCATCGACAGCCTCAAGATGGCCTCCCTGCTCGTGCATGTGGCGGACATCCGTACCTGCGTGCTGCATCCCGCCAGCTCCACGCACCGCCAGCTCACCGACGAGCAGCTTGTCAGCGCCGGGATCACCCCCGGCATGGTGCGGCTCTCCGTCGGCATCGAGAATATCAAGGACATCCTCGCCGATCTGGAACAGGCTTTGGCGAAGGCGTAAGTTGACTTGGGGAGGGGGAAGGGCCCCTTTTGGAAAAGGG
>ERZ839947.2141-NODE-2141-length-15124-cov-2.634150_pt1 | contig 15124 bp, 8 predicted proteins | sample MGYA00519908_ERZ839947 | MGnify/ENA primary metagenome ERZ839947 (study PRJEB31850, sample SAMEA3708857) | human gut metagenome | biome: human gut; feature: human-associated habitat; material: faeces | place: China | collected 2014 ... | reverse complement strand
CGCAGTTCATCTTGCCCTCGATCATAGCGTTGAACTCGCCCTTGGCGGCGTCGATGGAGACGATGACGATGTCCTCACCGGGCTTCAGTCCGGCAGCCTCAATGGCCTGAATAGCGCCCAGAGCCATATCGCCGTTGCAGGAGAAGAGAATATCGATCTTGTCCCCGTCGGACTTCAGGAAGGACTCCATGACCTCCATGCCCTTGGCACGGGTGTACTCACCGGTCTGGGAACAGATGACGTTGTACTTGCCGCTGTTGGGGGATTCGGCCATGGCATCGGTGAATCCCTGCAGGCGGTCGGCGGCCACGGAGGAGCCGACCGTGCCCTCCAGAATCGCCACCTGGAACTGATCGCCGCCGGCACGGGGAGTCTTGCCCTCAGCAGTCATATACTCGTCAACCCAATTGAAGGCATTGGCACCCTCCTTCAGGGCGTCGGCAAAGATGTGGGTCACATACAGAGAGGGGTCCGCAGTCACGCCGCGGTCCACCAGGACCACCGGGATCCCGGCGTCCTTGGCCTCCTGCAGGACCGTATCCCAGCCGGTCTCCACGATGGGGCAGAAGGAGATCACATCCACGTCAGATGCGATGAAGGAGCGGATGGCCTTGATCTGGTTCTCCTGCTTCTGCTGTGCGTCGGAGAACTGGAGGGTCACGCCGGCGGCCTCCGCGGCAGCCTTGATGTTGTCGGTGTTGGCAGTGCGCCACTCGCTCTCAGAACCGACCTGGGCAAATCCAAGGGTGATGCTGTCCTCACTGCCGGCATCGGCGCTTTCCGCGCCTCCATCACTGCAGGCGGCCAGAGACAGGGCCATCGCAGCGGCCAAAACGCCGGTCAACCATTTCTTCAGTTTCATACCTTTCAATCCTTTCTCGCTTTCTTCATCTTCCGAATGGGCGGTCTCGCGCCCTGTGTTAAATAATATACAAGACGCCTCCACCTTTGAAAAGAGGCGCTCCAACGGGTTTTTATTTGAATTTTACAGGTACACATATTAAGTCCTCCCGAAATATTTGAATTTTACAGAAAAAAGTCCGGCCGGAAAGCCGGACTTTTGCTTTTTTCTGCTGCTTCTCAGCTTTTTTACGATTTTGCCGGAATCTGCAGTGTGACCCGAGTCCCGCAGCCCAGCCGAGAACTCACGTGAATGCCGTAATCCGCTCCATAGGCCAGCTGAATGCGCTTTTGAATATTGGGCAGCCCAAACCCGCCCTCGGAAATCTGGCCGAGATCTCCGGCCACCTCCCGTTGCACTTCCTCCAATTTCTCAGGCGTCATGCCGCAGCCGTCATCTGCCACCTGAACCACCAGGCAACCGTCCTTCACATCGGCGCAGACGCGGATGGTGCCGCCCCCCCGCTTCTTTTCAATGCCGTGATACAGCGCGTTTTCCACAAGGGGCTGCAGGCTCAGCTTTTGGATCCGGCAGTCCAAGGCTTCGGGCTCCGCCTGGATCTCATAGTTCAGGATATCGGCATAGCGCACTTTCTGAATATAGAGATAGCTTTGGATGCAGGACAGCTCCTCCTGAAGGGACACCACTGCGCGGCCTTTGCTGAGGACCACCCGGAAAAACCGGGAGAGGGACTGGACCACCTGAATGACCTGCTCCTTGTCCCCGGACTCCGCCAGCCAGACGATGATCTCCAGCGTGTTGTAGAGAAAGTGGGGATTGATCTGTTCCTGAAGCAGCCGCAGCTCCAGCTGCTCCTGGGTGCGGGTGTCCTCCTCCACTTTTTCCATCAGGCGCTGGAGTTTTGCCGCCATGCGGTTGAAGCTCTTGTTGAGGATGGTGACCTCATTCTCCCCGGCATCTTCCATCAGGGCATCAAAGTCGCCCTCCGCCAGCCGCCGGGTGTTTTCCACCAGCGCCTGGATGGGGTCGTTGATGGTCCGGTTGATGCGCATCAGCAAAAATGCCAGAACCGCCACCATCAGCACCACCGCCGCCAGATCCCCCAGCAGCAGCAGCTGAAATCCGGTCTGGAGCATCTGATCAATGGACTCCCCCCAGAGCAGCTCCAGATAAATGTATTCCTCAATCTGGTTGTACACCAGGGCGGAGACATCCCGAATCTGCTCCAGCGTCACATTCTGCAGTTCCAGGGACACGTCCGCATCAATCTCCTGCCCCAGCTTCTGACAGTACCGCTGCAGGGTGCCGAAGGTGCGCGTGGCAATCTGCAGCTGGATCCGGCCGTTTTCAGAATTGTTCTCCTGCTTCAGCAGATACAGCCCCTGGCGAATTTCCTCCATGTGGTGGAAGAGCTGGGTCGTCTCCAGGGTGCGGCGCCCCGCCACCAGATAATAGGCGTCCAGGCTCACGTCATCCCGGACAGTGGGGATCAGCTTGTTTGCGGAAATGACCCGCTCCGCCAGGATATGGTATTCTCCCAAAAAGTGGTGGGACAGGCCGATAACCAGCAGGTTGATACTCAACATCCCCACCAGGATGACCGTAAACCCCGCCAGGATCTTGCTCCGTATGCTCCCACGGCGGCCCAGGGCGGTTTTCAGGGCGCCGGCTGCACGACTCATCCGTCTCATAGCGTGTGGGAGCGGCGGTACTGGCTGGGCGTCTGCCCGGTGTTTTTCTTGAACAGCATGCTGAAATACTCCATATTCTGATACCCCACCCGTTCTCCGACCTCACTGACCCGCAGATCGCTGGTAATCAGCAGGCGTTTGGCCTGGCGAATTCGGACCTCCGTCAGATATTCACTGAACCCGACGCCAATTTTGGATTTGAAAAGCGTGCTGAGGTGGTTGGGGCTTACAGACACTGCATTCGCAACCGAGGAGAGGGACAGCTCCGGGTCCATATAGTGGCGGTCGATATACGCTCTGGCTTGCTCTGCGGAGGGCGTGTGCCGGCTGCCCCCGGGGCGGACCTCCATCACCTCTTCGCAGAGCTGGCAAGCCAGTGTCAGGAAATCATCTACGGAATTCGTCAGCAGAATACGCTTTTCCAGCAGATCCTCCTGGCGCAGGGATTCCGGAAGGGGGATCCGGTTTTCCTGGCAGAACTCATGGACCACAAAGAAAAGCTCTGTATAGAGATAGCAGCGATAGACAAAGGAGGAATACCCCGACTCGATGGTCGGCCGGTAGTGGGCCCAAAACGACGGAAGCGCAGACGGCTTCCCAGTCCGCAAAAAGTCCAGCAGGGTGTCCCGCTGGAAGGAGGTGGAGTGGGACAGCGTCTTGCTGTCTGCGGACTCCCGCTGCTTTTTCTGAATCGTCAGCAGATGGTATGCTTTCGGCAGGTCGCTGAGCCGGGCCGCCTGTTTTCCAGGCAGCAGATGCACGCTCAGTCCCTCCTGCCCGGCCAGCGCATCCAGCCATGCAGAGAACTCCCGCAATTTCGGGGGAAGCCCGTCTTCCGCCAGCAGCAGGAACGTGGCCCGCTCCCCATCAAAGCCGGAGCCGTATGCCATTGGCGCGGCATACAGCTTGTCCCGCAACGCCTCCCGATCCGGTATCACACCGTCCAGCTCCGTCAGGATGATCTGGTAGGCTCCTGCAGCCAAAGAGATCCCGAGCTGCGCCGCACGCTGGAACATCTGCGCCGGTCCCATCAGGATGCCGCTGTACAGATTGCTGAAAAAGAGCTCCCGCTGTGTGATGCTATGGCTCTGCCGCTCAATCCGCCGTGCGCGGCATTCCAAAATCTGCGCCTTGCTGCGGTCCACGGCTTCCAGAATATCCCTGCTGGAGACAGGCTTGAGCAGATAGTCATTTACGCCCAGGGTGATGGCCTTTCTGGCATATTCAAATTCATTGTGTCCGCTGAGGATGATGATGCGGGTATCCGGCAGCTCCTTCCGCACGATCCGGGCCAGCTCCAGGCCGTCCATAAACGGCATCTTGATGTCCGTCAGCAGAATATCCGGCCGTTTTTCCAGGAGCTGCGGCAGAGCGACTTCTCCATCCGGCGCATCCCCCAGGAACAGGATATCGTGTTCCTGCCAAGGAACATTGTCTCGGATACTCTCCCGGGCAATCCGCTCATCCTCAACAAGAAACAGCGAAATCATGAGTCTCCTCCCCATACGCAGTGTTCTGAATTTCAAACAGCTCCCGCCGGCAAATCCCACCGAATCCATTCCATGCAATCGGAGAGGCAGCGTCCCGGCTGTGGAACACGCGTTTTTCTTTATTATATCGTATTTTGTCGAAAAGAAAAGGTGCTGAATCATTTTTGCGGATTTTCCGGCTGTCGGCGTATATGCAAACCGCCGCACGGACAGGCCCCTCCATCGTCCCGGTTCGTGGGGAGAGGCAGCTATCGGGGCGGCGCTCAAGATGCCGGGAGCACTTCTCTGCCGGGCTCACGCCGGATGTCCATGCCCATGTGCATATATACCGCACTTATCAGACGGTACCTTGCAAACGCACCAGAATACAAGCTTCTTTCGTAAATCACACTTAAAAAAGTGGCCAAGGGCATGATGAACCGTCCGGTAAAACAATGCTATTGTATATGGGAGACTTATACGCCTACTCAGGCCGCGGAGTGATAAACCCGCTCCTCAGCCGTTATACTTCTTAACATAATATTTTTCTGTCACATTAAAACAAGTAGTTTGAGAATGACACCGCGGTGCCATCTGTTATGTTGCTGTAAAAGGTGTAAGCGACACGGAAAAGGGCCGGGTGGGCTGGAGCCGGAGCAAGAGAGCATTCAAGGGCTTGAGCCCTAAGACAGCGCGAAGCATTCACCAGATCATCGTCTCGGCTATGAAGCCAACAAATGCTTATCACAGCAGCTCAAAATACGGCAAAACCACGCAAAAATTCTTCCAGATGCCATCTAATTCTTTGAAGGCGCAAGAAACCCGGCTGATTTCTTTGGAAATCAGCCGGGAGAGAAGCGGAATGCAATACCAGGCGGTAGCCTGTGTCCACTTTGAAAAGGCAGAGAAAAAGGGGCAATGCCCACTGCTCAAGGTGCGGCAGAGATAAGCCTGAGATTTCCATCTATGAGCCGATGCTGTTTCAAACAGCTATAAAGCCAGGTTGGGTCTGCCAGACCAATTTGAGCTTGTTTTACATGGCCCCGTAAAAGGCAAAAAACGTCCCGGTACAAGAGCGCAGAGTCTCCTCCGGGCGGTATCGCGTCGGCCAACTGTGACGCAAAAAAGCAGAAAGCGTATGACAGCAGGCGTCAGGCCGGAAGCAGCATTCTATCCCGCCACGACGGGCAGAACGGGACTCCTTCCACGTACATATCCTGATTTTTTGTGCGCATTCCTAATTTTAGGAAAGTGACAGGCGCCGAAGCGCCTGCCCTTTTCTCGAAGCCGCAATCGCATTTCTGCCCGAATGCCCTGCAGTCTGCACGTAAGCCGCTTCCGGCTCATGCATTGACACGCGATGATGGCGGAAACCTGTACCCCATCGGTGGAGATGGGCTGATCCGTCCAAGTTACAACCGCTTTGGATACGGGAAATACTGTCAAGATGCCCTCGGTATGTCCCGCGGGTAATAAACGTCGTATTCCATAAAATAGTGGGACAAAGTCTCTCATATAGAACAATATGCAGAAGGAATCCGGGAATAATTTTTGAGATTCTCTCACTTGTTGTCTCCGCGCCAGCCCCCATTGTAATCCAACCTGGCGGGAATATCGGCGTGCGTCAGGCAGGAGTCGTTCACATCCTGATAAATCGTTGGGGTCCAGTGTTCAGAGCGGTTCCCTCCCCCCACATCTTTTTACACGTCCGATACCATAAGAACTCCCTTTTCAATCCGAAAACGTATGGCAGCATGAGGCTGATCCGGAGCATACTGACACGGTACTGCATCCGTAAAAAAGCATTCAACGCCAAACTGCGACAAAATCTGAATAATTTTTTTGCTGGGGCAGTCATCTGTCCGATCATCCGAGACCGAGATAACGGCGTACCGTGGCCGCAGCATCTCCAGAAGTCGGGATGTCAAGGCGTCCCCGTGCCCATGGTGGGGCAGCTTTATGAGGGTGCAGGGCGGGAGCTGGTGCCGCTCCCAGCAGGAGGCATACACATCCCCCGGCAGCTCAATCTCCTGCCCGGCATAGGATAGCCGCAGGCGGATACTGGTGTTGTTGATAAAGCCGTCAAGCGCCTCCAGGTCCCCGCTGCTGCCCGCGCCAGAAAGGACGGCGTCCCAGATGGAAGCCTGCCGCAGCCGGAGTTCTTCATCCTCCAGAAAAACACCGGCAGACAATGTCTCCGTCAGCCGCCGGCAATCACAGGGCGTCCGGATCAGCCGGATCTCCGTCTTCTGGCTTCGCAGATGGGCCAGGGCTTTTACATAAATCCCCATAGAGGTCATCAGACACCGGGCGCCGGCTGGAGCTCCCGGCACTGCCGGGAGTGTGTGACCCCACATCTCCTCCGGCGGGAGGTAGTTGGTCCAGAATTCCCGCACCCGGACTCCCGGCAGCAAATGAGTCAGTCCGCCGGCGTGGTCCAAGTGGAGGTGGGTCAGCACCAGCAGGTCCAGCTCCCGGATCCCCTCCCGGCGCAGGTAGTCCGCCGCAGTGATCCGCCGTCCGTCCGGTCGGGAGCGCCCGATGCGAGCGTCCCCGCAGTCCACCAGCATGGCGAAGGGTGTCTCCGTCTCCCGCAGCAGGATCGCGTCGCCATAGCCCACATTGATAAAGTCAACCAGCAGCATCCGCACCACCGCCTTTCAGCACGTGGAGCTTGCGAGTATCCAAACGAAGCTGCACATCCCCTGTCCGGGCGCCGGTGAGGTCCACATTGGCGTCATCAATGACAAAGACCTCCTCCCCTACCCGCACCCAGTAGCGGATCATACGACCCAGGAAGCTGTAATTTTCAATGGTGCCGCGCAGCGCCGTGCCCTCCGGGACAGTCTCTTCCAGCCCCATCAGGCTGATACCCTCCGGGCGGACCACCAGAGTCACCGGCTCGCCGCCCTGAAGGTCCGTGTCCTCGTCCACCCGGAGGCGCATACCCCTGTGGTCCACGGACAGGCTGCCGTCTGCCTCCCGATGGGCCGTACCCTCCAGGAAGTTCACCGTGCCGACGAAGTCCGCCACAAAGCGGGTGGCGGGGCGGAAGTAGATTTCCCAGGGGCTGCCGATCTGCTCGATGCGGCCCCTGCGCATCACGGCGATGATGTCTGACATGGACAAGGCTTCGTCCTGATCGTGGGTGACGTACATGGTGGTGATCCCGAACTTCTGCTGGATCTGCCGCAGCTCCGTCCGCACCTCCACCCGGAGTTTGGCGTCCAGGTTGCTGAGGGGCTCATCCAGCAGCAGGATCTCCTGCCCCATCACCAGCGCCCGGGCAAAGGCCACCCGCTGCTGCTGGCCGCCAGAGAGCTGCTTCGGGAACCGCCCATCCAGTCCCTGGAGGTTGAACATCTCCAGCATCTCCGCCACCTTGCGGTCCTTTTCCTCCTTGGGCGCCTTTTTCAGCTTCAGGCCGTAGGAGATGTTCTCATACACCGTCATGTGGGGAAACAGCGCATACTCCTGGAACACCAGCGGCGTATTGCGCTTGAAGGGCGGCAACCCGTTCATCCGCTTGCCGTCCACCAGGACGTCGCCCTCCTCCGGCTCGGAAAACCCCGCCAGCTGGCGCATCAGGGTGGTCTTGCCGCAGCCGGAGGGGCCCAGCAGCGTCACGAACGCCCCCTTGGGGATCTGTAAGGACACATGGTCCAGAGCCACAAAGTCGTCGAACTTCTTGACGACGTTCCGAAATTCAATATAAGCATCCATACGTTCCGCCTCCCTTTACAGTTCCAGCTTGATGCCCTGGCGGCCCAGGATCCACTGGGCCAGCCGCAGCACGGTGAATGCGATGGTGATGAGTACCACAGTAAACGCCGCCGCCTCGCCCCACTGTCCGCTCTGCACGAGGACCATCACAGAGACGGTGCCCACGGTGGTGGAGGGCGCGTAGAGGAAGATCACCACGCTGAGGCAGGTAACCGACCGCAGGAAGGACAGCACGAAGCCCGAGAGAAACGGCGCCTTCAGCAGCGGAATGATGACATCCTTGAAAGAGCGGAAGCTGTTGGCCCCCAGATTCAGGGCCGCGTCCTCCACCGAGGCGCCGATCTGCTGCAGGCCTGCTGTTGCCGCACTGTAACAGGTGGGCAGATTCCAGAACAGCAGCGCCAGCACCATGATGGCGCCCGTCCCCGTCAGGGACAGCCAGCCGCCGTTGAACGCCAGCACAAATCCGATACCCAGGAACATACCGGGGATGGCACCGGGCAGGATGGCCAGGAAGTCCAGGAACTTGTTGAGGCCCACCTGCTTCTTCTGTACGATGTAGGCCAGGACCATGGCCAGCAGCGCGGCGCCTAAAGACGCCAGGAGGCCGTATTTGATGGAGTTCCAGATCTGTTCCCCTTTCAGGAACACGTACTGCAGGTTCTCCCAGGTGAAGGACCAGTCATATCCCCAGGTCTTGGTGAAGGCCCCGTAGAAAAGGGTGCCGTACACCAGAAGGACGAACAGGGAGATCAGCATGGTCAGCGTGAACAGGGTCCACTTCACCCACTTGGGGACCGGAAAGGGATTTAGCGAAATCTCCTTGCCGGTAATGGTAACATAGGACCGCCTGCCCACCCAGAAGCGGTTCACCAGGAACAGCGCCACGGCCGGGATCAGCAGTGCCACCGCCAGGACGGAAGCTGTACTCATGTCGTACCAGCCATTGATCTGCATATACGCCTCCGTGGGCAGCAGGGCCAGATCGCCGCCGATCATGATGGGGTTGCCGAAATCCGTCAGGACGTTGATGGCCGCGATGAGGGCGCCGCCGGCCACGCCAGGACGGCACAGGGGCCAGAACACGTCCCGGAACACCTGCCACCGGGTCGCGCCCATGTTGTAGGCTGCATACTCCAGATTGGTGGAGATGCCCTTCATCACGCCGTAGATCACCGAGTAGGCGTAGGGGAAGAAAGTGACAGTCTGGACGATCCACAGTCCCAGGCGGCCATAGATATCCACATGGAGGCCCAGCAGGCCTTTTGTGATGATCCCCTGGACGCCGAAGAGCAGGATATAGCTCAGCGCCACGATAAAGGGCGGAGAGACAATGGGCAGCAGTGTAATAAATCGGAACAGCCCTTTGCAGGGCACATCCAGGCGGGCGATGACATAGGCGAACAGGAATGCCACCGCCGTGCAGGAGATGGTGGAGACCAGGGTCATGAACAGGCTGTTTTTGATGGCGGTGAGCCAGCGGGGCCGATTGAACAGCTCCAGATAGGTCCCCCCATCAGGGAACAGAATGACCTTGACCACGGGATAGATCACAAATATTCCCACAAACAGGATAATGGCGATGATGACCAGCAGCAGGAGCGGTTCGTTTTTCAACCGCTTCATTTCTTTGACGGATTCCCGTGCGGACGTGCCCGCGACCATAGGGACTCCTCCTTCCAGCTCCGTAATTGTAAATTGCAAAAGTGCCTGCCTGCTCTTGCAGGCAGGCACTTTCCTGCTACCGGTTAGGTGCGGTTTGCCATGATTTCCGCCTCAAACTTTTCCAGGACGGACTCCCGCATCGCGGTGGCCTGGTCCCGGTCGTAGTCCACCAGATCCACATCCTCCAGCGCCGGCAGGCCCTCGGGTGCAGCCACGTCTGTGCGGACGGGATAGCGGTAGGAGGACTCCACGTTCAGCTCCTGGGCCTCCTTGGTCAGCAGCCAGTCCATGAAGACCTTGGCGTTCTCTGTGTTGGGGCCACCGTTGATGATGGCCGCGCCGCCAATCTCATAGGCAGTCTGCTCCGGAATGATGAGCTTGAGGGGGTAGCCCTCCTGCTGGGTCTTGAAGCTGTCGTGGGCCCAGGCGATGGAGGCGATGAACTCGCCGGTTGCCACGGGGCTGATGACGTCCCCGGCGCCCTGATAATAGTGGTGGACGTTCTGGTCCAGCGCCTTCAGGTAATCCCAGGCGGCGTCTTCACCCAGGCGGAAAATCTGGCAGGCGGTGGCGATGTAGGCGCCGCCGGCAGTGGTTAGATTGGCCCAGACAAACACATCGTCATAGGCCGGATCCAGCAGATCGTCCCAGGTGGCGGGCTCCGCCAGGCCCTGAGAGGCCAGTTCCTCCTGGAATCGCTCTTCGTTGATGATGATGCTCAAAACGCCCATGTACCAGCCCTGCCAGAGATGATTGGGGTCATTGAAGCGCGCATCCAGGTCATCGTTGTTGGGGGAGTCGTATTCCAGCAGCGCCCCGGCCTCCGCCAGAGAGCCGTACAGGTCCACGGAGCCGCCCACCAGGAAATCCGCCTGTGGGTTGCTCATTTCCGCCTGGACGCGGGCCACAGCGTCGCCGCCGCCCAGGGAGATGTACTCGACCTCAATGCCGGTGTCCTTTTCAAACTGCTCCGCCATCGCAATGGTGTTGTCCTCGTTCAGCGCGGAGTACACGACCAGTTTTCCACCGGTCTCCGCCGTCTCGCTGCCTCCGTCCTGCTGGGCGCCGTCGTCTGTGGAGGAACCACCGCCGCACCCGGCCAGCAGCGACAGAAGCATCAAAACAGAAAGTGCTAGGCTGAGAAACTTCTTCATCAATGACATCTCCTTTTCATCCAAAATTGAAAAATCGAAGCTGAGAATCGCGAGTTTCTATTGTTACCGTACCACCAAAATTGGAACGTGTCAATTTCTTTTTTGGATTTTTTCAGTACTATTTACATGTTTTTTACAAAACATATAGAATACAAGTCCTTATTCTGTTCAATTTTACTATTTCTTTTTGGCGAGAACTGCTCTTGCCAGGAACAAACTCACATAGTACAATAAAAACAGATCAGCGGAAGGAGGCGCCGGGATGCCTACTATCAAAGATATTGCAAGGGAGGCCGGTGTCTCCCACGGAACCGTATCCAATGTCATCAACGGCCGCGGAAATGTCAGTGTAGAAAAGATTCGTTTGGTCTGGCAGGCGGCGGAAAAGCTGGTCAATGCCAAGGCCCAAAGTCTGCGGCTGGGAAAGGACCGGGCAATCGCGGTTATGCTTCCGGGGATCGAGTACACCCACTGGGCGGCTATGTATGAGGTCTTTCAAAGCGAGTTTTCACAGAGAGGATATTCTGTACAGCTCTATTCCACCCGCTCTATGGAGAGCAGAGAACTGTCCCTGCTGACGGAAGCATTGAACGCCCGTTTCAGTGCGATCATTACCAGTACCTGCCTGACGGATGCATTGTCTCACTACCGGGCCGAAGCTCCGGACCTGCCGCTGGTTTTTTTGCAGCGGGAAGGTCCGGAACAGCCGGATGTGATGTACGCAGGTTTTGATCCTGAGCAGGCTGGCCGGGAGATTGCGGACTATGTCTGCTCTCAAGGTGCTGCCCGAATCGGCGTCTTTACAGAGGCCGCGGAGCTGCCGGATGCTGCTCTGTTTATCAGGGGTGTCCGTACGCACTGCCAGGATAAGGAAGCCGTCAACTTTCTGGACTGCCGCAATTATCAGATCGGCCTGCGGGCCTTTGCGTTTTTTGACGGCGGCCAGGCGTATGATTATATGATATGCTCGGATCGCCGCAGAGAGGATGCCGTCCGGGCAGCCTGCGCCTACTCCAGTCAGGCGCCGCTGCCTCGTTTTGTTACGCTGGCCACAAAGGCCGCTGTGACGGATCCGGAGACCTCAGTTTATGAACTGGACTACAAGCAACTTGCCCACCGGATTGTGAAACAGCTGCTGGCCCGCCTGGAACAGGGAAAAGTCCTGCCCGGAAAGCTCCATATGGAAAATGACGGATTCCGCACTGCGCAGATGGTGCCGGGCCATCTGCATTCTCAAACTTTACGAATACTGACCATGGCCTCCCCCTCGACCACCGCTTTGGCCAGGCTGGCGCCGCATCTCGAGAAAACCGCCGGCATCCACCTGGAGCTGACGGTCCTGCCCTCTCTGCGGGATGTCTACCGGGTGGTCCAGTCTCCCGCCCGCAGCCAGTATGATTTGATCCGCATGGATGTAGCCTGGCTGGATGAGCTTGGAGAGGAGGTATACCGTCCCCTTGCCCAGATCCCCTTTGATTGGGACGGGCTGCTGGCTAAAGCCATTCCGGAGCTGGGGCAGCATTTTACCACCGCCCACGGCAACCGCTGCTGTGTTCCCTATGATCCCAGCATCCAGCTGCTGTTTTACCGGCGGGATCTGTTCACCGACCCCACATATAAGCGGATGTATTATGAGGACTTCCGGGAAGAGCTTGCTGTCCCCAAAACCTTCCGCGACTATAACCGCGTCGCGTCTTTCTTTACCAGAGGCTGCAATGCCGCCTCCCCCACACAGTACGGTTCAACGGTAGCCATCGGCAATGTTGTCGTAAGCCCCAGCGAATTCATGCCCCGCCTTTTTGCGGAGAACGGACGTCTCCTGGATAGTCAGGGCCGGATCACCCTGGATACGCCGGAGGCGCTGCGTGCGCTGGAAAACTACCGGGAGACATATTCTTATTCGGACCGGACGATCTATGATTTCTGGAAGAATGCTCTGGAGGGCTTTGCCGATGGAACGGCCGCCATGACGGTGGTGTTTATCAACTATGCCTCCCACATTCTGAACTCTCAGATGTCCCGAATTGCTGGTAAGCTGGGCTTTGCCCCCGTCCCTGGCGGAAAGCCGCTTTTGGGCGGCGGCGTGATCGGGATCACCCAGAGCTGCACCTGCCCTGCGGCTGCCTGCAAGTTTTTGGAGTGGCTGTATGCGGACTTGGTGGCACCGGTCTTCACGATGTTGGGCGGCCTGTCTCCCTGCCGTTCCGCATACAGCAACCGCGATATCAGCGAGCAATACCCCTGGCTCTCCACTGCGCGAAAGAGCTTTCCCACAGCGCAGCGCCGCAGCAACAGCACTTACTACCAGAACTTCAGCGAGCTGCAACTAGAGACCATTCTGGCGGCCCATGTCCAGCAGGCAGTTTTGGGGGTATGTTCCCCAGAAGAAGCGCTGAAGCAGGCCCAAGAGGACTGCAATCGCTATTTTCAGCCATGGTAAAGAGGCCAAACTGCAAGAGACAGATAGTCGAGGACGAATTTATCAGATCTGGAAGAGACGTCAACCCGGCAGGACCAAGAGATTCTGCCGCCGTCTGTACGGCCTGCCGGTCCACGCCTGGCTGCGGCAGCGGCGGATGGAACGGGCGACAGAGCTCTGCGGGACTCCTCCCTCAGTGTTCTGGGGGTGGGCCAAGGAGCCTATGATGAAGTATTACGTCAGACCGGCCTGCTTGGTGGGAGGCCCTCTGTTCAGCTCCGCCGGCGTGAGTAAAACTGCTGACCAGCAAGGACACCAAAAAAGGCCTACATCCACATCAAAGCCGCCCCAAACTGTGCGGACAGCACCAAGAGGTGTCCATGTAGGAAAATCAAAAGTTTTAAGCGGAGTGGTGCAGCGTGAGCGGCGCCACTCCTGTTTTTAGCTGAATGCGCTTGTGGTTGTAAAAATCGATATAGCGATTATTCATCCCATTGACCTTGCGGAATGCGGCCGGTTTATGGCGGTAAATACACTCTGTTTTGAGGATGGAAAAGAAATTCTCCGCCACAGCATTGTCATAACAGTTTTCACGTCTTGATGTAGTTGCCTCGCTTTTTCAGCTCCAGCCACATCCTGCGGCAGCCATATGTACGAAAGCTGCGCGCCCTCTGTTCCGCGATGATTTCTGTAAGGGCCGCGTCTTTCTTCGGTCTGCCCAGGCGATGGACGAAATCACAGGATCCGCTTCGAGATACTTGAAAAAAGCGATACATAAGGGATATCGGATATTCGTTTCGGTGTCAGTAGAACACCGCGTATTTTGCCCTTGGCCTCACTCCCTTCCTGTGGAGCACAGAAAATCCCGCAACAGCTCGTTTTTTCCCAGACATAGTAAGGCCCCCTAATGTAGTTTTATTCTCCTATATTAGGAGGCCTTTTGTCTATTGTCCGCTTTTACGGGACCGGTTCATTTTCTGGAGGGCCTCACTGAAAATCAGAACATAGTTAAAAATTAATTTGTGTCATAAGTTCCCTCTTTCGCTGCCGCCGGCAGGCTAGGGCACACAGGCCAAGTCCCAAAGCCAGCAGGACTGCAGCGGCCACCGCCTCCGCACCCTTGGGCACCCAGGGGCCGTAGCCGTCCCAGAGGGGGCGGAACGTGAAGGGCCGATCCAGAAGCCAGGAGCCCAGCACGGCCCCCACCGCCACGAACAGGGGAACGGCCTTCAGCAGCATGGCGATGTAGTTGCCGCTGTACTGGGAGAGAAAAGCCGTCAGCCCGGCGGCCCCCAGGGACAGGGCCAAAATCAGCCCCGCCAGCACCAGCAGATAGGTGCCGTAGGTCCAGTCGAACCAGGGAGTGCCCCACTCCCAGATGCCGTCCAGGCCGCAGGCGGCAAATTGCAGGGGCCCCTGGGCCAGGAACGGAATGACATAGACTGTTATATTCACCACCGCCAGCACCAGCGCAGAGAGCAGGGCAGCTCCCATCTGGACGTTCAAAACGGACCGCCCCCGCCGGGAGGCCCACTGCATGGGCCGGGTGTTCCGCAGCCGGTCCCGCACCAGGGTGGGGGAGAGCAGGAGCACGATGCTGAGTACGCACCATACCGCCAGATCCTTGCCGTACTCCTGAGTGGAGTATTTCACAGAGGACGGCAGCAGGGAATGGGTCATATCCGAGCTTGCCAGCTCCGCCTCCCGCCGGACCATAGCCTCCGGCTGGGCCAATTGCTGCCGGTTGGAGACAATCAGAGCGCGGTGCTCCTCCTGGGTATCATAGGTCTCCAGAGTATCCGCCAGCGCCTCGATCCGGTACCAGTTGGTGCCACCGTACACCCGGTAGAGCAGGGCCTCCACATCCATATCTGCCTGTCCATCAGTGTTGCGTATGCCGTTCAGGTAGTCCCCCCGAAAGGAGAGAAAAGATTTATAGTCCGTCAGCCCCGCTGCCGCAGCTTCCGGGATGGCGGTGATCTGTGTGTCAAAGGCCGTGATCTCCCCTGCCATCTGCTCGTCCAGTTCTGCCCGTTCTTCCGGTTCCAGGGTGGGGCCATACCGCTCCACCCAGTCGGAGGCCAGATCGAACTGTGCCTCCGACTGGGGACCGTTGCAAAAGTGCTCGATATAGAACTGTG
>ERZ839947.2140-NODE-2140-length-15126-cov-2.963639_pt1 | contig 15126 bp, 10 predicted proteins | sample MGYA00519908_ERZ839947 | MGnify/ENA primary metagenome ERZ839947 (study PRJEB31850, sample SAMEA3708857) | human gut metagenome | biome: human gut; feature: human-associated habitat; material: faeces | place: China | collected 2014 ... | reverse complement strand
ATCAAAAATATCTTAATATATCCAAACAATATATGATGGGACCATATAAAGATAATGCCAGTGAACCAAATAATTATATTTTTGATTCATCAAATACAAAATTTGATGCCAAATACATTGAGGAAAAACTTAATGGCGATAGTGAATGGAATACAATGAGTAATAAAGATCGTGTTGAAAAAGCAGCACAATTAGAAAAAGCTCAAAGTGATCTTGAACGAGCAGTTAATCTATATAAAAATATATTACCAGAGGCATCTTTAGCGCTTGGCAGATTTATTGACAATAATAGATTTGGTCAAAAATTATATTTTGATAACATAAATCAAATCCTCAACTCAACATCCAAATTACAAAATCTTTATAATACAACAATCGAAAGGAATATGAGAGCAGCTGAATATTTTACAGAATATGTTAATCAAAGCAAATTTGCTCAAGAATACAGCATAGGTTCACAAGTAGGCATGGACGTATCATTAGATTCACTAAGCAAAAATAGATTAAACTGGTTTATGGCTGTTAATGGATTTGTATATAAAACTCAAGGGAATGTGGTTAAAAGCGGAAATCAATTCACTATGGATTTAAGATTTGAAATTTGTGATTATTATGATTGGGCAGATGAAAATGAAAATCCAATGGAATTCCCTTTGTTTTTTGATACTGCATCTCTTGGAACAAAACAAGTTATAATCTTAGAAACAATCAATGAAACAACCTTAAATGATATGAATAAAGCAGGTATTGGTAAAAATTTTGAATCATACGGTTCTTTTGTAATTAATGTTACTTGGACAAAGAATCAAAGCTATAAAGAGGCGGTGATAACAACATGAAAAAGAAAATATGTTTTATGATTTTATCTTTTTTAGTTTTGATTTCATTTTGCAGTTGTTCAAATACAGATAAAATTCAAAGCAATAAAAATTCAACTGAACAATCAACCAACTCTGACAATTCGTATAAATCTCAAATGGATATTGCAATGAAACACATTAATAATCCTAAAAAATTGGCGAAAGTAAATTCTACAGATATTACACAAGTAGACATAGATTTATATTCTATAGGTGGAGATAGCAATACTATTGATGATGTTATTGAATACTATATTGTTGCAGATTATGCAGAAAAGAATTCACTTAAATTAGATAACTGGAGTCAAAATTTGTATGATTCAGTTTATAACGAAATGGTCGATGATAGTGAATTAACCGAAGAATACTGCCTTAATAATTATGGTATATCTAAAAATGAGGTTATAAAATACGCTCAAAAAAGGATATACCAAATTGGAATGAAACACGCTTTTTCAAGTATGGTTACCAATGAGGTGTCAAATGGTGATACGCCCAAAAAGCATCCGGAATTAAAAACTGCCTATGAAAAATTTGAAAAAGAAAAATTAAAAAACGGAGCAAAAGCGTGGGAAGAAATTGAACAAGCTTACTATGAAATGATTGCAAAAGATTATAATATAGTAGTTTATTAATTAAGAAAGAGTGAGCGTTTATATTGCTCACTCTTTTTAAATACCGTTTTTTAAAATATTAATAAAAAGCAAACGCAAAAATAAAAAATACAGTGAAATAAAAAGAGGTTTTAGGATTCGAACTCTCAAATTTTTTGCTCATTTCAATTCGTGTTACGATTTTGATTTGAGCGATGCCTTTCTAAAACTCTCACAAGATTTGAGGCAAAGAAAAATATAAAACTTTAATAATTATTAAAAATTCCATTTTTCGCAATAATATTTTGCTTCCGGAACAACATTTCTGTTCTTTGGGTATTCATATTCGCTGTAGGTTTTTCCCCATTCAAGTTCAAACTTGTTTAGCTTTTTACCAAATGCGAAAGACCTATACTTTTCCCTCTGTGCATAGTTGTTTCCGTTTCTATATATATAAAGTTTGTGATTTTTCAGACAGTCAAGAGCGTAATCATAAAACATTTCCCACCGCTTATAGTAGTATTCTTTAATAAGTCCGCTCCACTCACGCCAAGAATAATCGTAAAGTGCTGATGTACTGCCGTTTATATCGCCCCAAAGCGTAATAAGAGTGCGTGCGTTCAAATCAAAATACTTTTTCTCTTCTTCATTTTTAGCAAGATTGTGTGCATCACAAATCCACTTTGCCAATGTCATTTCACTTCTGCACGAAATAAAGCTGTCCATATCGAGAAGAAGCTCAAGCTGGGTTTGAGCAATATTCTCACACTTCTTCCTTTGCAAAAGCTTAAAACATTTTGAAAATTGCTTTTGATTGTCGTAAAATCTGTTGCTGAAACACTGCCTTACCATATCGCACAAGTCGTATTGATAACCTCTTGAGTTTTCAAACTCATCAGCGACACTGATAAACAAGTCCACAGCTTTTTCAAATTCTTTCGTATCGTAATAAACTTCTGAAATGCAACACGGTCCCGTTCTCTTTGGCATAAGTTGAGGACGGGCGGCAAGAGTTGAACCGACCTCGTTTTCCTCGTAACCGTCATCCTTGTAACAGGTTTTGAGCAAAATATCCCAAGCTTGACGGATTTTTTCATTGTATTTTCCGTATCTTCTGGTTATGTACTTATCAAGCCATTTGTCAATATCTATTTTATGCTGGGCGGTAAGCAGTTCAAACTGCAAATCGTAAATCACAGGGTTCTGGTCAATACCCTCCATAAACATACCGCTTCCGACAACATTGGCTCCTTTTTCTTTTGAAGTCAGATATTTATTCTCGCAATGTTTTTTGAGTTTGCCCTGCATTGCGTTCTTACCGCCAAAGTTATGAAGCATACCCGAAACAACATCGTAGCCTGCAACCTTTGGATTCAAAATCGCTTTTTCCGAATTGAGGTCAAGAAGCAAGATTCTGTCTTTAGGTACAGCGTTTACGATTTCTTCATGCATAGTCCAAGCCTGCATTACCCAAACAGACTCTTCATCAAAATCTTTATAAAGCTTATCAATAACCTGACCTACTTTGCAAATGTATTCTTTAGTATTCTTCGGAGGCGTTCCCTCATGGAACGGGTCACAGGCAATATAATGATAATTGCCTATAAGTTTTTCTGTTTTTTCCAAAAATACTCTGTCAAAATCCAAGAAAAGTTCATCCAACGGGTCAAGCTGTGCCGTTTTTGGATAAAGACACCAGCCTTTTTGCATAAGAATAGTAGCATTAGGGTATTTTTCTTTGAGCAATGTCGGAACATGTCCGGAAAATCCCTGTTGAATCGGTTGCATACCAAACTCAACACATCTTTCAATTATTTTTTTGCCAAGCTCAAGACGGTTATAAACATACTCCTCGCTTTTCGGTGAAATATAGCTGTCGATATTTGTCATCAGTTGCCACGCCCAAAAGGCAGGACCTGAAATGAAGGCGAGCGCTTCTTCCTTTGTGAAATTGAACTTTTGCAAAGTTTCATACCAAACAGCTTCGCTACCGATAGGAGTAAGAGGCATATTTATGCCGTTCATTGCCATAAAGTCAATCTCTTTTTCCCATCTTGCAAAATCCCACCAGCACATGGAGTAATCTAATGTACAGTAATTCATATAAACTCTGAAATGTTGATCTATATTTTTTTCAAAAACGCCGTCAAACATTTTCAGTTCTTTCAAATCAAAGCTAAATGTTCCGCACCAGGAGTACTGAACATTGCAGTACTCTTTAAGATATTCGTAAATGCCGTTACACGCACAAATATAGTTGCTCGCTTCGACAGTAACAACAGCGTCCTTTGCCGTGACTTTGTATTTTTCTTCCTTTTCGTTTGTAATTATCACATCAAAATTATCAATAAACTGCGGAAGATTTCTTTTGATAAAATCTTGCATAAACTTATCCATATTTAATCAATTTCCTTTTCTGCGACTATCTTAAATACAAATTACATTTAAAACACTTATAGAAAACAGGCTAAATTTTTTCTGTTGATGAATTTCATTAAAATGAACTGATGTTCAAAATAACAGTTTTGAAATTTTATATTAAACAGATTGCATCATTTCAAGTATGATTCCGTCTGGGTCTCTAAAATAAAAAGCTCTGCTTTTACCAAACCCGTCTGCACTAAAATCAAAATTTTGTGGAGCCGATAAACATTCTACATTATTTTCTTTGAGCTTTTTGTAAACGGAATCAATATCATCTGTATAAAAACAAATCTCGGAAATTGATGTTTTGAATAAATCCGATTGAACTTTGGATATATCGCTATCAATAAATTGAATCAACTCAATAGGCGGTGCATCAACCGCTTTTGAGCCGTTCAAATAAGCAACTCTAACTTTACAATTTGACCTGCAAAACATTCTGTCCGTTTCATTGCCAACCATCAAGAGTTCTCCTTGAAATTCAAGACCGAGAATATCTCTGTAAAATGCAATAGAATTATCTAAATCCGAAACGGTTAATCCAATGTGATATACTTTTTCGACCATGGTTTTCTCCTTTTTGAACTTCATTTTACACTGTTTATACTTCTTCTGTTTTTATCACTTTTGCACTTTTAAGGGAGAGTGCGTTGGAATGAAGCGGAATTTCAATTTCGTTATACACATTTGACACGCCGAATTTTGTCTTTGGTGCCGTACGGATAATCAGCGTAGAATCTTTTTCGATATATTCCTTGTAATCACGAAGATTCATAATGAATTTTCTGTCTATGTTGAAATAGTCGTTTATTATCTGATTTCCGCTGAACACCTGCAAATTCAAACCGTCAAAATCAAATTCAAGCACAACATCCTTATGCTCTTTCAATATATTTTTAGGCAGTTTTAATTCATAATAGCAACGCTTGCCTGTTGAAAGCAGATAGTAGTTATACGGCAGTTTTCTTTTGCTTGTTTGAATCAAAGTGATTTCGTTTTTCAAATCAATATCCGACACCTGCTCGCAGAGGATTTTTCCGTTATCGCAATAGACTGTACCGTCAAGGAAATAAGGCTTGCCGTCTATGAAGTGAAAACGCTTTGCTTCTTCGTAAGAGATGACATAAATCGTAACATCATCTATTGTGTTTTCTTCATCAAGAGTCAGAGCCTGCACCTTGCCGTTGATTGAGCATTTTGGTTCAATGCCCTCACACTGAACAAAATAGCAAACAGTTTTACCGTCCTTTTGATTTTTTGCAACAGGCTGTGCAAGGATGTAATCAAACTGCACCGAGCCTAATTTAATATTAAAAGGATAAAAGAACATTGCGCCGGCTTTTACATCAATGCTCGGCAAGTTTATCGTTTTGCCCTGTATTGAAAATACAACCTGAACATCCTTAAAATCGTTGTACTTCAAGCCCTTTTCATACGCACCTGCAAAGAAGTATCCGCTGCCGTCATTGTTTGCTCTTACGGAACATTTCAAAAACGAAACATCCTTTGGGTCTGTGCTGTTCCATTTTGGAAAATATGCCTGTTTTGTGGATATTCCTGTGTCAAAATCACTGATGAACAGGTGCATAAGACGAAGTCTGTCGCCGTGAGAACGGCAAACACCGTAACGGCTGATAGGTGCTTGAAAGTCATAATCAATAATAGGATAATTATTGGGATAACCTGTGAGTTTGTTCTCCTGCATAAGCCTGTCACTCGGGTTAGCACCTCCACAAAACATATAGTAACCGAGCCAATTTACACCGCTTGCAAATTTAGCAAAACAGACACCGTAGCCGTCTTTTTCGCCGATATATGGTCTACGGTGTTGTGTTACCTGATTGCCCGGTCCTGTTTCGCAGGAGGCATAAGGAACATCATTATAGGCACCTCTTTGCTCCTGATTGCTTTTGAACAAATCTCCGCCGATTTCGCCCTCTGTTTTTGCAGGAGTTATGGCAAAGCGGTTGTTAGGCTTAAGTGCGGTTTTTCCATGAGTCCACGGTGCATCGGGATAACCGCCAACCATAGGTAAAAAGTCGTTGTCGGGTTTACCGGAGGGCCAAGCAGTCATTGTGAAAAACGGTGTTTTAAAGCCGATTTTCTTTGCAATTTTTCGGAGAGTGCGAATATGTTCCGTTGAGCCTGTGTATTCGTTTTCAAGCTGAATACCAATCACCGTTTCTCCGTCTAAGAACGGCTTAACCTCTTTATACAACCCCTGCCAAAATTCCTCAACCTCGGCAAGATATTTGGGACTGTCGTACCTTTTCTTTGTCAATTTGTTTATTCTTTTTGGAAAACCGCCCCTAATAACTTCGCCGTGACACCACGGACCGATACGCAGAATACAGGGCATATCAATATTCCTGCAAATTGAAAGAAATGCAGAAATATCCTTGTTGCCCGAAAAATCAAACTGCCCCTTGATTTCCTCGTGATAATTCCAAAAAACATAGGTTGATACGGTGTTTATACCACACTCACGCATTTTGAGAAGCGTTTCTCTCCAACGCTCTCTCGGCAGTCTTGAAAAGTGCATTTCACCTGCAATAACGGTATACGGCTTGCCGTTTTTTGTAAAATACTGTGTGTTTACACCGTATGCACTTTCGATATTTGAATAGTTGAAATTTCCTGATTTAACCTCTTTAGACTTTGCAATGATTTTAATTTTCATATCCTTACCTGCCAACAATAAATTTGTTCCATTTTTTATTTGATAAAAATGCAAAGAGGGATGTTAATAATGCCGAGATTATCCAGATTACAATAACTGTGCTCCAGCCTGCTTTTTGAGAAACAGCCCCGAATCCGTATGACGACACAGCGCACCCGATATATGCAAAGGAATTAAGTATTCCCGTTACGCTTGAGGTGTGACCGCTTTCGGCAAATCTTACGGGCACACGGGAAACTATAAGATAATTCAGGGAATACATTGACATTGTTGTAAGCGCCAAAAGAATAATTGAAACGATAACAGGCATTTTGCCGATAAAGAGCAAAAGCGTCATCGGAGCAAGTGAAAAAAGCGCACAGATTACTGCCGTTTTCATTTCGTTACAGCCGAATTTTTTGTATAACGGCGTTACTGCATACGCACCGAAAGCGTTGAATATGGGGAGAACTACCGTTAAAAATACCGAAAATGACGGCACAACGCCGCATTCCTCAGTTATCATCGTAGGCACCCAATTTGTTATGCCGTCCCTCATCATTCCGTGGAGGAATGACGGAATTATGATTATCAAAAGCCCCGATGACACAACGGCAGGAAGAAATCCCGACTTGGTGTTTCTGTTTTTCTCCTGCGTTACGGCAACTGTTTTGGCAATTGATTTTTGAGAATAAAGAACGGAAAATAAGCCAAATAAAAATGCCGTGAAAATAACTGCGCCGCCGCAGAGAAAAATATTATTCCAGCTTGAATATTTAATTAAAAGAGTTGAACAAAGATAAGCGCAGACTGTTCCAATGGGAAGCGAAAGCGCAATATTGAGCACCGCTTTTTCACGCAGTTTAGCGTTCACCGTTTCCGAAAAAATACGCAAAAGAGGCGCCCACAGCATAGATTGAAAAATTCCGTTTGCTCCCCATATTACAGCCATAAGTGCAAGCGATTTTGTAAATGCCATGGAAAAACAGCAGACAGAACTGCCAAGCGCACCAAACAAAACCATCCCAAAGGGATTAACTCTGTCGCCTGCAATACCGCTTATAATCTGACCTGTGCCGTAGCAAAAGAAGAATGCTGTGCCTACAAGACCTATTTCACTTTTAGTATGAATCCCGCTGCTGACTATTGATGCAATAGCCGCAGAATAACAGGTTCTACCGAAATATGCACAAGCGTATATTATCCACAGGGCAATAACGACAAGTCGGCTTTTTTTAACATCATCTAATGTGTATTTTGTCATTTGATTAATTCCTCAATCGGTTTTGATAAAGCAAGAAAAGTAGTCCTGTCCTGAATGTTTTGTGTGCCGTGCCTTGTTGAATGTCCGCCATGGTCGGATGCTATAACAACAAGCCAATCTTCATTTTCAAATGATTCTCTTGCTTTGATTTCTTTGAGTAATTTATACGAAATTCTGTCAAGATTGCAAATGCCGGAAACATAGCGATAATTTCGTTCACCAAAACCGGTTGAATGACCGTTCATATCCGGATTTTCAAATATACCGAAAATAAAATCATCGTCATTTTTTATTCTTTCTTTAATATTTTCAAATAGTTCGGAATCGGTTTCAAATTTGAAATAATACTGACTCAAGTTATTTTGTTCGGCAAAGGTAATTTCATTTTTGTAAGTGTTGTCAAAATGAATAGGCCAAATTGCATTAAACGAAGTCTTAAAACCTTTTTGTGACAACAACTTTAACACGGTAGGATAATCATTATCAAGCGACCAATCAATACCGTTTTTCCACGGAGATTTCATCCACTTACCGCAAAGTGCAGACGCCCAACCTTGTGCCGTGCTTGTTTCCTGTGGGGAGTTTTCTTCTCCGCCAACATAGGAAATATACAACCCTCCGCTGTTTTTCACCTCGGATATTGCACTGAAAACGGCAGTATCGTTTGTGCCGCTGACTTTTTCATTGTCGCTTTTAATCAGATATTTCATGGAGTCGCATCGGCAACCGTCCCAACCTATAAAAATGCACTTAGGCTTTTTGGTTGATTTTTCAAAATGCTTGAGTATTACGCTTGAAATGATCGTTTGCGGAATTTTTGTTTCGTATGTATTGTTAAAAATTCCTTTTGCGTTGATTGTTTCAACATACTTTTTCTTTGAAAACATAACTACCTCGCTTTACCTTGAAAAATATCATTTATACAATCAAATTTAGATATTTCTTCAAAAACAAATGTATTTTTATTTTCATTTGCAAAATCTATGATTTCTGTTAATTCTTCAATATCATCATCGGATAATTCATTGTTTTTATAATTTTCAACTATTGCTCTTATTTTTAGCACACGGATATAATCGGCGTGTTTTTTCTCCGAAAGGTCATAGAAGAATATCGGCACAACGCAAATAACCGAGGCTATAATGCCGAGCCATGTCACGCTTTCAAATGTGTTATGCATAACCGTGCCATCTTTAAGTGCAACATCAATATTATCGCCGAAGACGACACCGCCGAAGCTCATAAACAGGGGCATAAGCGCACTTGTGAAAATACCGCAAAAAGTCATAACAAACGAAAGGCAGTTTTGCCAAAAGCCCTCAAGTCGTTTGCCTGTTTTCCATTGTTGGTAGTCGAGAACATCAGACGCCATAATATTGACAATATAACTTAGTCCGTTGAAAAGGTTTTGGAAAAAGATAGCAACAAGCATGAGGTACAGACTGTTCAGCGTAAGAAGTTGCATAAATGCCATAATGGTAAAGCCGACAGTAGATATTAACATAACATTTTTCTTGCCGAGCTTTTTAATCATCCACGGACCGACCAGCATACCGGGAACAAGAGCATTGTTAAGCAATATATTACACACGGTCAGCGCAAACGCACCGCTTTGACCGCCTATGCCGTAGTTGCAAATCCAAAGGTACATATTGATATTACCTCTGATGCCGACAACGATATTGAAAATTGTAATTATCCAGAAGTATTTGTTTGAAAAAAGCTGTTTTGCACCCTCGCTGAACTTAACTTTTGCAACATATTCCTTATGAACAACCGTTCTTTCCTCAACTCCGAAATATGTAAAGAAAACAAATAAAACACCACCGATACCGCAAATAGGAAATGCAACACGATAAAGTTCAATATTGTTCATAGGGTCTTTACTGCTTGCAAAAACAATACCCGCAACAAGCGGAATAATGCTATTTGCAACCGATGGCGGAATGTTGCAAATTAAGCCTTTGAAGGCACCGATATTTGCTCTTTCCTGAGATACGGGTGACACCGTTTGCTCAATTCCTGTCAAGCATTGAGTGAGAAGAGTATTAAAAAATGTGCCGATCTGAACAAGCAAAAACATCACTAAAGCACCAAATGACACTTCAATGTAAGATGCGGCAACGCCAAAAATCGAAATAGCCGGAATGTTAAAAGAAAACAAAATGTTTTCAATCCAGCCTTGCGGTATAAACGGAATAAATGTAAAACTGACAGCGGTCAATATTGATGACCAAAGCAAAAAAGGCTTAAATTTGCCCTTTTTTGAATTTGAATTGTCAATCATCATTGAAAGAATCGGCGCACGAACAAGACCGAATATTGATGCAACTATTCCCGAAACAAAAATAAAGCCTGTTGAAACCTTAAAATAGCTTATCATCATCGGGATGTTTATTGCAATGGTTGTCCAGCTTACTATTACGCTCAGCCACGAAATCGAACCGCTGCCGAGTGCCAAATTCAAAAATTCCTTGTAATTTACATAATATCCGTCGGGCGGAGTTTCCCAATGCTTTTTAAGATTTGCAACACCCGTTGATATTTTTTCTTTTATACTTGTTTTTTCATTCATAAAAAATTGCCCATTCTTATAGATAATACTATTATATCACAGCAATTTCTATAAAAATTACGATAAACTGCTATAATATTTAGAAATACTGCTAAATTTATGATTAATTATCTATATTTTAAGGTTAAGTTTTAAAAGGTATTCCTTAGGTTGCGTATGTTAAGTCAACCTATTTTCAAACCACTTTTTCTAAGCGTGATAATTCAGAATTTTTCTTGACAGTTTGTTTATTCTACTTCTATACATATACATTTAGGAATTTCGTTATCAATTTTTCTTCCCAAATTAACTTCAAGGAATTTGCTGTTTTGAGAAAATGAAAGGCTACTGTTTTCTTCTCCTAAAATGGATATTTTTTTGATAAGATATCTAATTCCGCCCTCATTTGCTCTGCGAAGGGATTTAATTTTAATGTTTGTAAAAATGGTTTTACCCATCGGGAAAACATAAATTTTTCCGGGCCTTGCCGTAAAGCAAAAATCCTTTTTAGAGAATTTTTTGCTTTCCTTAAATGAACCGTTTTTGCTTTTTTTGCCTTCAAACGGACAGACCTCAAACGGATGTGAATTATATACGGCTTCGCCGTTAACCTCTAACCACTTGCCGATTTCGAGCAGAACATTTTTTTCTTCCTCACAGATTGTGCCGTCTGCTTTCGGTCCGACATTGAGCATATAACAGCCGTTTTTTGAGAAAACCTCAATCATATTTCGTATAATTGAAGCAGGTGTTTTGAACTGATTGCCCTCGGTATATCCCCATGAATTCTTTGCAATTGCTGTATCGTTCTGCCATAGTTTATGCGATACGCCGTCAATCTGTCCGCGCTCAACGTCAAATACGCCGCAGCCGTCAAACAATGCGCCCCATTTGTAAAATATACAAACTTCCTTGCCCCATTCTATACCACGGTTATAGTAGTATGCAGCAAATTTTTTAAGGTAAGGTCTGAATTCATCCTTTTGAATCCACCAATCGAAATAAACGGCAAGAGGTTTGTTTTTATCAATCATTTCACAAGCGGTCACAAGCCATTCCTTTACATATTCTTCGGTCGGGAATATTTCTTTATCGGTTTTGTTAATGTTTCCGCTTTTTGGCATAAACGCAGGACCATATAAATCGGGATAAAGATTCTTGGAAATCTCAGACTCGGGATAAAATTTTCTTGCCCCGTTGAAAAACCAATAATGCTCTGCACGGTGATTGCTCATTAAAAAGCCAAGACCTACATTATCACAAGCGTTGTGCAGTTCTGCCATATAGTCTCTACCATTGAGTTTTTGCATATTCCAAGGGTTCAGATCGCTAGCATACATTTTGACACCATCGTGGTGTTCTCCAACAGGCATAATGTATTTTGCACCACTTTTTTTGAAAATTTCTGCCCATTCGTCAGCATTGAATCTTTCAGGTTTGAATTGTTCAATGAAATGACGATATTCAAAATCCATTCCATAAGTCTTTGCGTGGTGTAAATTGCTTTTTTGCCCTTTTATATACATTAGGCGTGGATACCATTCATTATAATAGGCAGGAACAGAGTATACCCCCCAGTGAATGAAAATTCCGAATCTGCCCTCACGATACCACGATGGAGTTTTGAAAGCTGACAGACTTTCCCAGTTATCTTTAAATTTACCGTTAGCGATAACATTGTCTATTTTTTTTAGATATTCATTAGCCTTGTTCATTTTTGTTCACCATCTTCGTTTAAACATTAAATTATTTGTATAGCATAAATTTATTTAATTATAGCATTGTATCAGTTTTTAAGTCAATATATAAGCATAAACCGGCATTTGAATTTGAATACATAAAGCAATTTTATATCTTAAATAATAACAGACAGAAGAAAATGGAATTTTATAAATTCAAGCAAATACAGTCATAAAGAAAAAGCAATATAGTTTCTAAAGAATATCGCTCGTTATCGAAACATAACACAAACCGCTCATATATAATGTGAAGATGAAACATTTAATCAAGAAGTGTTATTATGAAATTTTCAAAGAAAAGGTTGTGGTATGTTACCTTGAATAAAGCGACATTGCAAGTATGATTTTCTGTGTTTATCTTTGCATTTTTGATGGATAAACAATATAAAAGGGTAAACTTAAAGAGAGGATTAAATGGGCGTTTGGCAGTTGCCAAAAACTGAAAATAAATGTATAATAAAGTCCAATAAATAATAAAGGATTGTATTATGTTAAACCTTATTCCGACGCCGAAATTTGCAGAAATCAACGAAACAAAAACGCTTAATGTAAAATCAATCGTGATAAACGAAACCGATATCAACCGTGATGTGATTGATGATTTTTATGCTTTTTTGAGCAAAATCAATATTCAAAACGGCAAAGGCTCACAGATTGAATTTCTTGATGACGACTCGCTTGACAACGAAGAATACAGGCTTAAAATCAGCGACAAAATCCGTGTTTATTCAAACAGCCTCGGCGGAAAAATTTTTGCATTGCAAACGCTGAAACAAATCCTTTTTCAATATGGTGAAAATGTGCCTTGCCTCACAATCAAGGACAAGCCGGCACACGAAATCAGGGGATTTATGCTTGATGTCGGTAGATATTTTTTCTCCGTTGATGATGTAAAACTGTTCATCAGAAAAATGTCGCTGCACAAGCTGAATTTTTTGCACCTGCATCTCACGGAAGACCAGGGATGGCGAGTTGAAATCGACAAATATCCATTGCTCACTCAAATCGGTTCGGTGAGAAAAAAGACCAACTTCAACCACAAGGAACACGGCGGTTTTTACACAAAGGCTCAAATCAAAGAGATTGTTGACTATGCCCACAATTTTGCAATCAGCGTTATGCCGGAATTTGACATTCCGGGGCACAGCAGGAGTGCAATGGCGGGATACAGCTATCTTGGTTGCTTTAACAGAAAATTGCCTGTTGCCGACCACTGGGGAGTTAAGCACGATGTTTTGTGCGCAGGCAAGGACTCAACCTACGAATTTGTTGAGGATGTTATTGACGAGCTTTGCGAAATGTTCCCCGACAAATATTTTCACATCGGCGGTGACGAAGTGCCGAAACACAGATGGCATTTGTGTCCGCATTGTCAGGCGAAGATGAAAGAATTGGGGTTGAAGAACGAGGACGAACTTCAATGCTACTTTATGAATAGGGTGAACGATTACTGCAAAAGCAAAGGCAAGCAGGCGTTTATGTGGAGTTGGGATTTGAAGAACGACAAATTGCTTTCAAAGGATTTGGGCTTTACAAAATGCGGAGATATGGACACGGGCAATCGACCGTTCATTGACACAAGCACTTCTGCTTATTACATTGATTTGCCTTACGGATATATCAGCCTAAAGGATACTGCCGACCACCGACTTTATTCGGGCAACTGCCTCGGCGGTGAGGTTACATTATGGACAGAGTATGTGCCGAATATGACGAGGGCGGACAAGGTAACTTATCCACGACTTGGCGCAATGGCTCAAACCGTGTGGCACGGTGACAACTCCTACGAACAGTTTGCCGAAAATTTGGATTACTACTATTCATTTCTCGACAAAAACGGAATCGGTTATTCCAAACCGAGCACGGCAAATCCAAGCAAACCTTTGGCATTTTTCCAAAACCTTTGGTTTGAAAGACGACAGCTCACTTGGGAAGGCTTGACCAATATTTTCGACGACCTGAAGGTTGAACGACTTGCTAAAAAACAGCAACACACAACAGACTGTTGAAAAAGCTATTGAACATCGAGCTTCATTGTTGCGATAAGCCTGAATTTTGCGGTGCAATCGGTGCAGGACTGTTTGCCATTGACAGCGACAAATAAACCTTATTTTGGAGAAGCAAATGAACAAGAATTTTCAGAAAAAGACGGCTTACGACTATGTACAGCAAACGAAAAAAGAAAATTTTAGATTTTTGAATGAGAAGTACGCACAGCAGGGGCAAACGGTGCTGTTCGGCGACTCCATTACGGAAATATTCAACAGTTATGAGCTTTTTTATGCCTTTTCGCAAACAACGGGGCAGGCAGTTTACAACCGTGGAATCAGCGGTGACACAAGCGACAAATTGTTGGAAAGGCTCGAATGTAACGCCTTGAACATAAACCCGAAAAATCTTGTGATTTTAATCGGAACAAACGACATCGGCATAGGACTTCCGCCCGAGTACACTTTGAGGAATATACAAGAAATTTTGCAAAAAACGCAAAAGTTCTGCCCAAACACCAACATTGTGTTACAGGCGATTTATCCCGTAAATTCGCATTTGTCAAGCATTGCAAGGCAGATGGTCGGCAAACGCAGTAACAAAAAGATTTTGGCAATCAACGAAGAATTGCACAAAATCGCTCTTGATGGCAAGGTGCAATGGCTCGACCTTACAAAAGTGCTGTCCGACGAAAAGGGCAGACTTGCAAAAGAATATTGCTATGACGGTCTGCACCTGAACGCTCAAGGCTTTGAAATTGTATCCGAAAATATTATTCCGCTGTTAAAATAAGCACAAAACGAAACAAGGACTTGAAACATTTTTGCTTCAATAAAAAGATTTAAGTATCTTTCGCTACCAATAATATATCATATTTGCATTGGTTTTTGAATAGATGAAATTCATATATGATATATCAGTTATTGAATCATCGGCAAAATTTTTGCCGTATAATAATGTGTAATCTTTTTTTGAAATGTCTCTCAAATTTTTTGCTCATTTCAATTCGTGTTACGATTTTGATTTGAGCGATGTCTCTCAAAA
>ERZ839947.2131-NODE-2131-length-15202-cov-9.139103_pt1 | contig 15202 bp, 12 predicted proteins | sample MGYA00519908_ERZ839947 | MGnify/ENA primary metagenome ERZ839947 (study PRJEB31850, sample SAMEA3708857) | human gut metagenome | biome: human gut; feature: human-associated habitat; material: faeces | place: China | collected 2014 ... | reverse complement strand
TGATCTTGGCGTAGGATGCCAGATAGGAGATCAGACCGATGTTGGGGCCTTCAGGAGTCTCGATGGGGCACATACGGCCGTAGTGGCTGTAGTGAACGTCGCGGACCTCGAAACCTGCACGGTCACGGCTCAGACCGCCGGGGCCCAGAGCGGACAGACGGCGCTTATGGGTCAGTTCAGCCAGCGGGTTGTTCTGATCCATGAACTGGGACAGCGGAGAAGAACCGAAGAACTCCTTGATGGCTGCCACCACCGGGCGGATGTTGATCAGAGCCTGCGGGGTGATGACGCTCTGATCCTGGCTCTGCAGGGTCATGCGTTCACGGATGACGCGCTCCATACGGGAGAAGCCGATGCGGAACTGGTTCTGCAGCAGCTCACCCACGCTGCGGATGCGGCGGTTGCCCAGGTGGTCGATATCATCGGTGGTGCCGATGCCGTGGCCCAGGCCGTTCAGGTAGTTGATGGAAGCCAGAATGTCGGCCACGGTAACGGTGCGGCCGATCAGCTGGTCGTGGTTGCGGCGCAGCATTTCCTTCTGCTCTTCCACATCAGAAGTGGTATCGAGGATCTTCTTGATCTCGTCGAAGGAGCAGCGCTCGTTGATGCCGCACTCCTTCACGTCGAAGGAGAAGAAGCCCTGTGCGTCCACGCAGCCGTTGGTGATGACCTTGACCTTCTTGGACTCTTCCTTCAGGGCGTCCTCGATCTTCAGCACGACCAGGTTCACACCGGCGTTGTCGGCCTTCTCAGCCATCTCGCGGGTGATCTTGGTATTGGCCTCGATCAGCACTTCGCCGGTCAGCGGGTCCACCACGTTCTCAGCGGCCACAAAGCCGATGATGCGGCGGGCCAGAGACAGCTTCTTGTTCATCTTGTAACGGCCGAACCGGGACAGATCGTAACGGCGCGGGTCGAAGAACAGCATGTTGATCTGGCTGGTAGCGGACTCCACCGTGGGAGGCTCGCCGGGGCGCAGCTTGCGGTAAACTTCCAGCAGGCCCTCGTCCTGGTTCTTGGTGGTATCCTTTTCCAGGGTGGCCAGGATGCGCTCGTCGTCGCCGAAGAAGTTCAGGATATCCTCGTTGGTGGACAGGCCCAGTGCACGGCACAGCACGGTGACGGGCAGCTTGCGGTTCTTGTCGATGCGGACATAGAACACGTTGGAGGCATCAGTCTCATACTCCAGCCATGCGCCGCGGTTGGGGTTCATGGTGGCGCTGTACAGGTCGTTGCCCACCTTATCCTTGGCATCGCCGTAGAACACGCCGGGAGAACGGACCAGCTGGCTGACGATGGCACGCTCGGCACCGTTGATCACAAAGGTGCCCGCATCGGTCATCAGCGGGAAGTCGCCCATGAAAATTTCCTGGTCCTTGACCTCGCCGGTCTCCTTGTTCAGCAGACGGGCAGTCACGCGCAGGGGGGCAGCGTAGGTCACGTCGCGCTCCTTGCACTCCTTGATGCTGTACTTGGGCTCCTTATCCAGACGGAAGTCCACGAAGCTCAGCGCCAGGTTACCGGTGTAGTCCTCAATGGTGCCGATGTCGTGGAAGACCTCTTTCAGGCCCTCGTCCAGGAACCACTGGTAAGAGTTCTTCTGGACCTCGATCAGGTTCGGCATACTGATGACTTCGTCGATGTGGGAGAAGCTCATGCGCTCGGTTTTGCCGAGCTTGACGGGCTTGACTTTCATCATAAAATCAACCACTCCTTACTTTTATACTCTACGGATATTGCGTTATACGGGTCAGATTTGAGCACACACACATAAATCGACCCGTATCCTCCAAGGAAGTTCGTCGCTTTTCACAAACTTTTCGGTCAACACCGTCCAGCCGCTTTCAGCGCAGCTCCCTTTTTGGCGCACTAGGCCATTATGTGATACTAATGCAGTATACACCTCAAAAGCCTTGCTGTCAAGCCATTTTTCGCATTTTGGCCCAATATTTTTGTCAAGCCCGCGATTTCATGGTACGCGCGGGTGCGTGTAAGCTTTACGCATTTTGGCTCTTGATTTTTGAGTTTTGCACGTTCTCGCCAAAAACACCCTTGTGCATTTTGTACACCTTGGCTCTTGATGCGTGCTCTCCCCTGCCCATGCAAAAAGCACCGCAGCTGCCTGCGGTGCCCTTACATACTCATTCTTCCAGATAATCCCGCAGGCGCTTTGCGCGGCTGGGATGGCGCAGCTTGCGCAGAGCCTTGGCCTCGATCTGCCGGATGCGTTCCCGGGTCACGTTGAACTCCTTTCCCAGCTCTTCCAGGGTGCGGGCCTGCCCGTCCTCCAGCCCGAAGCGCAGAGTCAGCACCCGCTCCTCCCGGGGTGTCAGGCTCTTGAGGACATTTGCCAGCTCCCGCCGCAGCAGTTCCCGCCCGGCCTCGTCCACCGGAACGCCTGCTTCCTCATCCTGAATAAAATCCTCCAGGTGGGCATCCTCTTCCTCGCCCACCGGTGTTTCCAGGCTGATGGGGTCCTGCGCCAGCTGCAGCAGCTCCCGCACCCGGTCAGGCTCCATGTCCAGCCGGACGGCGATCTCTTCGGCTGTGGGTTCCCTGCCGTTTTTGCGCAAAAGCTCCCCTGTCGTCTTTTTCACCCGGTTGATGCTCTCCACCAGATGCACCGGGATACGGATGACCCGCCCCTGATCGGCAATGGCCCGGGTGATGGACTGCCGGATCCACCATGTCGCGTAGGTCGAGAACCGGAACCCCCGGTCAGGTTCAAACTTCTCCGCCGCCTTCATCAGGCCGAGGTTCCCTTCCTGAATGAGGTCAAGGAAGGGCAGCCCCCGCCCGGCATACCGCTTGGCCACCGAGACCACCAGCCGCAGGTTTGCTTCGCTCAGCTTCCGCCGGGCATCCGCATCCCCGGCCTGCGCGGCCCGGGCGAGCTCCAGCTCCTGTTCCATTGTCAGCAGCGGCACCCGGCCGATCTCCTTCAGATATGCCTTCACCGGGTCATCCAGCGCTACGCCCTCGGCTGAGAGCTCGTGCTCCAGTTCCCCGATCTGTGTTTCATCCAGCATGGGCATGTCCGCTTCTTCTTCGGTTACACGGATGCCCCGGGCTTCCAGCGCCGCATACAGCGCATCCAGCCCGGATACATCGTATTCCTGCTCATCCATGGCCCGGCTGATCTGCTCGGGTGTCAGGGTATGGCGGCGGGCCCGGCCTGCCAGGATCTTTACCAGTTCTTCCGTCTGCGACAATTTCCGCATGATTCTTTCTCCTTCCAGCTCCAGCCGGAGGAGAGGAACGGTCAGTCGTCCGCAGGGTCTGTGCCCTGCTTCTTTTCTCGCATCGACTGGAGATACCGTATCAAATCATCATTGGACATTTCGGCCGCCTTGCCTGCCACGGGGGTGCCCCGGGCAATGCGGTCCAGATAGAGCCGGATATCGTCCGGCGTACAGTTCACATCGCTGTATTGTGCCGCAAGGCGGCTCAGCTCATTCAGCGCATCTTCGCTCACAAAGGGGCGCAGAGTGGAAAGGCTGATCTCGATTCCCTGCTCCTGGCACTGCAGAAACGCTTCGTACAGCTCCTTCTGCTGGGGCAGAACGAACTTTTCCGGGCTGAGCTGGGCCCGCACCTGCTGGATATAGCTGGGCTCCCGGAGCATGGCGGCCAGCAGCCGCTGTTCTGCCGAGGCAACCCCCAGCGCCTGAGAGCCGCCCGCACTGTACGGCACGCTGATCTGGTGCATCTCACCAGACTGCAGCCGTGCCTGATTCTGCGCCCACCGGCGTTTGCTGTTGGAGCGCTTTACCGCATCGGCAAGCTGGGTCATAATGGCGTTCTTGGAGATGTTCGTTTCCTCGGCCAGCCGCCCGGCGTAGACCTCCTGCTCGGTGGGGTTGGAGCGCTCCGCCAGCATATTCACGGCTTCCTTGACATATTCCAGCCGCTGGGCATCCTGCTTGAGGTCGTATTTGTTCTTGAGCCGCCCCAGCCGGAAGTCCAGCGCGTTGCCCACACCGTCCAGCAGTGCCTTGAACCGCTCGGAACCATACTTTTTGATGTACTCATCCGGATCTTTTGCACCCGGGATCTGCAGCACGCCCACCTTGACCGGGCTGTTGCGGAACAGTTCCAGCGAGCGCAGGGTGGCCTTCTGACCGGCCTCATCCGAGTCGTAGCTCAGGATGACCTCCTCCGCATACTGGCTGATGAGCTTTACCTGATCCGGAGTCAGGGCCGTGCCGCAGGCGCAGACCGCCGTGTCGATCCCCGCCTGATGCATGGAAATAACATCCATGTAACCCTCGCAGAGAACGAACCGCCGGGAAGCGCTCTTCTTGGCGATCTGCAGAGCGAACACGGTATCCGACTTGTGATAGACCAGTGTCTCGGGGCTGTTGACATACTTGGGTTTGGAATCGTCCATCACACGCCCGCCAAAGGCTATGATGTTGCCCCGCAGGTCAAAGATGGGGGTCATCACCCGCTTCCAGAACAGGCAGTAGATCCGGCCCGACTGGCTGCGCTTGAACAGGCCGCTGGCATCCAGCTCCTGCTGGTTGTACCCCTTATCGCGCAGATACTGGTACAGCCCCTGCCCGTCATCCGGTGCATAGCCCAGCCCGAACCGGACGATGGTCTTGTCGTCCAGACCGCGCCGCCGCCAGTAGGCCCGGGCCTGCCGGGCTTCCTCGACCGTGGAGTTCAGGCAGGCGTGGAAGTACCGCGCGGCTTCCTTGTTCATGGAAAGGATGCGGCTGCGCAGGCGGCCCGTCTTGTCGTCCTCCTGCGGTTCCGGCATTCCCGCGCGGGCAGCCAGCATCTTGACCGCCTCGGTGTAGTCGATGCTGTTGATGCGGCGGACGAAGTGGATGACATCGCCGCCCACACCGCAGCCAAAGCAGTAAAAGCTCTGGGTGTCCGGGTAGACGTAGAACGAGGGGGTCTTTTCGCTGTGGAAGGGGCACAGGCCACCATACAGTCTGCCCTTCCGCTTGAGCTGGACATAGTTGCCCACCACATCCACGATATCGGTGCGGCGGGTCAGTTCCTCAATATATTCGTGTGGGATCATTTTGGTATTCCGATGCTCCTTTTATAACACATGCCACTTGCGGGGCACAAAGACATCCTCAAAGGTACGGATGGCAAATTCATCGCTCATGCCGCTGATATAGTCCGTCACTGCGCGGTCGCGTCCTTCCTGATAGGCCAGCTGCAGGTAGAAGTTGGACATCTGTTCGATGTGGGTCAGGTAATACTCGTACAGCTCGGTGAGCACCTTTTCCACCTTCTGTTCTTCCTTTTTGGCGCTGCGATCCACATAAACGGTGCGGTACATGAAATCCTTGAGCGCCAGGAAGGCTTCGTTCTCCTCTGCGCCCACCTGCACATCCCCCTCGCTGCTGCGCAGGATGCTGTTGATCATGGTGGTGATGCGCTGCGACTTCGTCTCACCCAGCACGGCGGTGCATTCTCTGGGCAGGGTGGCCGGGTCCAGCACACCGGCACGCACGGCATCCTCGATATCGTGGTTCACAAAGGCGATCTGATCCGCCATGCGGACGATGCGTCCCTCCGGGGTGGCCGCCCAGGTGCCCTTGGTATGGGTCACGATGCCGTTGCGCACCTCCCAGGTCAGGTTCAGGCCCCTGCCGTCCTTTTCCAGCTTGTCCACCACCCGCAGGCTCTGCATATAATGCCGGAACCCCTCCGGGCAGAGCTTGTCCAGTGCGCTCTCCCCTGCGTGGCCAAAGGGCGTGTGCCCCAGGTCATGGGCCAGGCTGATGGCCTCGGTCAGATCCTCGTTGAGGCGCAGGGCACGGGCGATGGTGCGGGCGATCTGCGCCACCTCCAGTGTGTGGGTGAGCCGGGTGCGGTAGAGGTCGCCCTCCGGCGAGAGAAATACCTGCGTTTTCTGCTTGAGCCGCCGGAACGCCTTGCAGTGGATGATCCGGTCACGGTCCCGCTGGAACACCGGACGGATAGGGTCCTGCTCTTCGGGTCTCACCCTGCCCCGGCTGGCATCGCTGAATGTTGCCCAGGAGGCCAAGGTCAGCCGCTCGATCTCTTCGGTGCGCTGTCGTACATCCATCAGGAACCCTCACTTTCTGTTTTCTCCCCCTCCTCTCGCACGGCGCAGCCGATCCCCATGCCGCGTCTGCGGCAAGTATAGCACACCCGCCCTGTCGAAGGGGGAAAGTTTTTGTCTTGGAACGAATAAAATTTCTTGATTTTACTGCTGCTCCCCAGCCTTCCCCGCAGGGAAGTCTGTGTCATAACGGCAGGCAGTCAGTTTGCAGGTCAGAATGGAGCGTAGAACGGCTGTGACACACTTACCTGTGCACCGCCCCGGGTCAACTCCCGGAGCTGCTCCAGCAAGGGCGGCTCCGTACCCTCGGGCATCTGCCAGCGCAGGGTGACACGGTCGGTGAACTGGGGGTCTGCAAGCTTTGCCCCCGCCGCCTGGATGAGTAGCGCCGCCCGCTCGTAGAGTGAGTAATCCACCGTCACTTCCAGCTCCACTACACTGCGTACCGTGACCACCTCGGCGGCTTCCAGTGCGCGGGCGGTGGCGGTGGTATAGGCCCGCACCAGGCCGCCGGTGCCCAGCAGCACGCCGCCAAAGTACCGGGTGATGACCACGACAAGGTCGGTCAAACCGCTGTGCTGCAGTACTTCCAGCGCCGGAGTTCCCGCCGTCTTGGCCGGTTCACCGTCATCGGAGTAGCGCTCCCGGTTGCCCTCCCGCAGGCGGTAGGCGTACACATTGTGCCGGGCCGTGCGGTTGGCTGCCCGCACCTGCTCCAAAAAAGCCACCGCCTTTTCCTCGCTGTCCGCAAAGGAAAGCTGCGCAATAAAGCGGCTCTTCTTTTCCTCATATTCGCCGGTGGCCGTGCCCCGGATGGTGCGGTAATCCTCCACGCTGGTTCCTCCTGCCCATTGATTTGATTTATTTAATAAGTATAGCATAAATCCCGGCAAAGAAAAAGCCTGCAGCTGCAAAGCTGAAGCGAACACAACCTGGTGTTCTGTTGATCGTTGCCGTTAGCCTGCGGTAATGACGGAGTTTCGTTGTCTTCCAGAAAAACCTCTTGACAATGGGAACTTTTTCGATTATAGTAGAGCTAACGAATATTAGTTAGTAAAGGGCAAAGGAAAATGGAAGATACCAAGCAGCGCATTCTGGAAAAATCTCTGGAACTGTTTTCGACCAAGGGATACGATGCGGTCAGCGTGGGTGAAATTGCAAAAGCGGTCGGCATCAAGGCTCCCTCGCTGTACAACCACTTCCCCAGCAAGCAGGCGATTTTTGATGCGATTTTGGAAACAACTTCGGCGCACTACCAGAAAGACACCGCTGAGATCTCGGTCCATGTACAGGATTCCCAAAAGGATATCCCGGTTTTCTCCCACATCTCAGAGGAGCTGCTGGTTGAAAAAGTCCGACAGATCTTCCTTTATTCGCTGCACGATAAAACCATCAGCCAGTTCCGCCGGATGATGACGCTGGAGCAGTTCCGTTCCCCCAAGTTTGCCGAACTGCTTTCCAAACGCTATGTGGATTGGATGATCTCCTACCATGCAGGCATCTTCCGTGCACTGGTTGCAAACGGTGAACTGCGAAACGAAGACCCGGATACGCTGGCGTGGATGTATGTTTCCCCGATCATCGTCCTGCTGAGCATCTGCGACCGCCAGCCGGAACGGGAAGCTGAAAGCCTTGAAAAGTTGGATGCCCATGTAAAATTGTTCTTCCGTACCTTTAACATTGTGGGAGGTGAAAAATAAAGGAATTTTTGAGTTTTAGTTGAAGCAGAAAAAAAGCCATAAATGCTATCATCAAAGGAGAGCTTTTTGAAACATACTACATTTGCACTGGGACTTGTGGGCTGACCGGGAGGTCTGGCAAATACCACAAGCCACGCCTCCCGAAAACGAGTAATGAACAAGTTTCAGGAGGATATTACCATGAACCGTGAAAACAAACGCAAGACCTTTGAAAAAGGTTACTATAAGACCCACGCCTGCAACGATACCTTTACCTGCAAAGTCTGCGGACGGGTCTGCACCCCGCAAAATGCAGGGAGCGACCACCGCAACCATTGCCCCAACTGCCTGTCCAGCCTTCATGTGGACGAGGAACCCGGCGACCGTGCCTCCGACTGCGGCGGCATCATGGAGCCGGTGGCAGTCTGGGTACGCAAAGGCGGCGAATGGGCCATCATCCACCGCCGCAAACGCTGCGGAAAACTCAGCTCCAACCGGGTGGCGGCAGACGACAATCCCATGAAGCTCATGAGCATTGCCATGAAGCCCCTGTGCACTCCGCCGTTCCCGCTGGATTATATTAAAGAAATGACCGCCTTGATGGGCGGCGATGGACGAATGCGGTAGGTCGCAACCACAAACAAAAAGGCCGCTGTGTCGGAGAAGCGCTCTGCGGCACAGCGGCTTTTTTGCAACTTAGGAGGGATTGCAAGATGGATTATATCAGAGTTACCAGAGAAAACATCGACAAGGAACATATCTGTTGTGCCATGTCCGGCAAACAGAGTCTTGCCAAGAAGGAATGGCTCAAGCAGCGCTTTGAGGAGGGGCTTGTTTTTTACCGCAGTGCAGAGCGCGGTAAATGCTTTATCGAGTACATCCCGGCAGAAAACGCATGGGTGCCCATTGATGCGGCAGGCTGGCTTTATATCAACTGCCTGTGGGTCTCCGGCTCCATGAAGGGCCACGGCTACTCCAGCGAACTGCTGGAAGAATGCCTTCGGGATGCCAAGGCGCAGGGCAAAAATGGTGTTTGCATTCTGTGTGCAGAGGGGCGCAAACGGGAGTTTCTCGCCGACCCCAAGTTTTTGACCCATAAGGGCTTCAAGGTTTCGGACATCTCCGATTGCGGCATCAACCTCATGTACCTGCCCCTTGCAGAGAGTGCCCAGCCGCCAAAATTCAAGGCCTGCGCCAAGCATCCCAAGGTGGAGGAGAATGGCTTTGTCCTCTACTATACCGACCAGTGCCCCTACACCTATTATTGGGTGCCAAAGGTGCAGGAGGCTGCAAAGGAACATGGAATCCCGTTCAAAACCATCCACATCACAGAGAAAGAGACGGCACAAAATGTGCCCGCACCGGTCACAACATACGCATTGTTCCGGGATGAGAATTTTGTGACCCAGAGCATCCAGTCGGACAAGAAATTTTTGAAATTGGCAGGCGCAGCGGATTGACACAGCAAATCGGCTGGCACTATACTTATACAGCCGCTCCATGCAAAGTTCCTGCTCTGCCATGATGGATTCATCCGTTGGGTCGTAGACTTGTTGGCTGTGGACCGCATTTGTTATCGGCATGGTTCTACTCTTCTTATTTATAAGGAATCTTTCTCATTTTTCAGTAGATTCTTCCAGATTCTTTCGGTACTGTGCCGGACTGACACCATACTCTTTCTTGAATACCCGGCTAAAATAGAGTGGGTTATCATACCCTACGATCTCTGCAATTTCTCCAATATTGTATTCGGTGTTCTCCAATAAGCTTTGTGCATTTAAATGAGGAAATACTATGGCTGCATTTGATTTTGCAAAAGTAAAAGACCCCACCTTTTTCAAGGAAAACGTGCTGAATGCTCATGCAAGTTTCCGTACTTACGCTTCCCGCGAAGAATATCTGGCAGGAGAATCTTCGCTTGCGCTGAAGCTGGACGGTATCTGGAAATTCGCCTACGCAAAGAACCCCACCAGTGCCATCCCCGGCTTTGAAAAGACAGATTACGATTGCAGCGGCTGGGATGACATTCATGTTCCGGCACACATCCAGATGGAGGGCTACGACATTCCCCAGTACGCGAATGTTCAGTATCCGTGGGATGGCCGTGAAGAAGTACAGCCGGGCGAGATCCCGCAGCGGTTCAATCCGGTGGCAAGCTATGTAAAATACTTCGAGCTGCCGGAATCCATGCAGGGCAAGCCCGTCCACATCGAGTTCGAGGGTGTGGAAAGCGGCATGGCTCTTTGGCTGAACGGGTCTTATGTGGGTTACACCGAGGACAGCTTCTCCGCACACGCATTCGATCTGACTCCCTATCTCCAGCCGGGCGTGAACAAACTTGCTGTGCAGGTGTTCAAGTGGACTTCCTCCAGCTGGTGCGAAGATCAGGACTTCTTCCGCTTCTCCGGCATCTTCCGCAGCGTGTGGCTGTACGCCATCCCCACCGTGCATCTGGAAGATGTATCCGTCAAGACGCTGTTTGCCGGGGATGATTTCGCTCATTCCACGCTGGAAGTTGCACTGCAGGTGGAGGGCAAGGGCGCAGCCCGTCTGACCCTGCGCCGCAGTGAACTGGAAGTGTTCTCTGAAAAAATCCCGCTGAGCGGCGGCTCTGCGTTGTTCAGCCATGCGGTGGAGAACCCCCACCTGTGGAGTGCAGAGGACCCGGCTCTGTATGAACTGGAAATCGAGCTGCTGGACGATGCAGGCCATCTGGTAGAGGTGACCGGGCAGAAAATCGGTTTCCGCAAGTTCGAGTTGAAGAACAATCGGATGCTGCTCAACGGCAAGCGCATCGTGTTCAAGGGTGCCAACCGTCATGAGTTCAGCTCCATTACGGGTCGTGCTGTGGGCGTACACACCCATGAGGAACTGCTTCGGGATATCATCACCATGAAGCAGAACAACATCAATGCCATCCGTACCAGCCATTACCAGAATCAGGATGCACTGTACGACCTGTGCGACGAGTATGGTCTGTATCTGATCGCAGAGAACAATCTGGAATCCCATGGCACATGGGATATTCATCAGGCTGGCATTCGCGGCATCGAGGGCGTTTTGCCCAATGATAAGCCGGAGTGGAAAGCTGTCTTGTTTGACCGCATGAATTCCACTTACCAGCGTGACAAAAACCATCCTACTGTTCTGATCTGGTCTCTGGGCAACGAATCGTTTGGTGGTGAGACCCTGCTCCAGATGGCAGAGATGGTCCGCCGCTTTGATGACACCCGTCTGGTGCATTACGAAGGTGTGGTCAACGATCCCCGCTTCCTCGAAACCACCGATATCGAGAGCCATATGTACAGCACTGTGAAGAACATTAAAGAGTATCTGGCACAGGGCGATAAGCGGCCTTATATCGAGTGCGAATACTCTCATGCTATGGGCAACTCCAACGGTGCTTTGCACAAGTACACGGAACTTGCCGACCAGAAGGACTGCGGCTATCAGGGCGGCTTCATCTGGGATTACATCGACCAGTCCATCTGGAAAAAAGACCGCTACGGCAAGTGGTTCCAAGCCTACGGCGGCGACTTCGGTGAGCGTCCTACCGACTATAATTTCAGCGGAAACGGCATTGCCTACGGTGGTGACCGTGCTCCTTCTCCCAAGATGCAGGAGGTCAAGTTCTGCTATCAGAACATCGCCATTTCCATCGACAACTCTGGCTTCGAAGTCTGGAACAAGAACCTGTTCACCTCTACGAGTGCTTTCGACTGCGTTGCTCTGCTGCACCGTGATGGAAAGCTGTATCAGCAGCAGGAACTGACCCATATTGATGTTGCTCCCGAAGAGCGTTCCAGCTTCCCGCTGCCGTTTATGGTTCCTGCGTTCCCCGGTGAATATGCAGTGACCATCAGCTTCCGTTTGAAGGAGGACACCAGTTGGGCAAAGAAGGGCCATGAAGTCGCCTTTGGACAGGGTGTGATCGCTGTGGTTCGTTCCATTCCCAGCAAGAAGGTCACGCCGTTTACCGTTACGCACGGTACACACAACATCGGTGTCCGTGGTGAGAATTTCGATGTTTTGTTCTCCGATCTGAACGGCGGTCTGACTTCCTACCGCTATGCCGGCAAGGAGATGATTCAGGAGATCCCCCGGCCCAACTTCTGGCGCGCTCCCACCGACAACGACTGCGGCAACAACATGGGCGGCGTTCGCGGCCAGTGGAAGCTGGCAAGCCTGTACGCTACCGCCAAGGGCATCGGCAAGGAGATCCCGTCTGTTCATGGCGGCACCATCCTCCAGAACCCCACCTGCGAGGTGGAAGCCGACAGCGTGGTCGTGACCTATCTCTATAACCTCCAGACCAGCCCCGCAGCAGAGTGCAGCCTGCAGTACCGTGTGTTCGGTGATGGTCGCATCCAGACCACCCTGCACTATGACCCGGTGGAAGGACTTGCAGCAATGCCGGAGTTCGGCGTACTGTTCAAGATCGACGCTGACTACGACACGGTGGAGTGGTACGGAAACGGCCCTGCGGAGACCTACTGGGATCGTCAGCATGGTGCAAAGCTGGGCATTTACCAGAACAAGGTCGCAGACAACATGGCACAGTACCTTGTGCCGCAGGAGTGCGGTGCAAAGACCGCTGTGCGCTGGGCAAAGGTAGTGGACCGCAAGGGTCGCGGGCTGCTGTTTACCGCAGATGCCGCAAAGCCCATGTTCTTCTCTGCGCTGCCCTACACTCCCCATGAAATGGAGAGTGCCAAGCATCCCTACGAGCTGCCCCCGGTCCATTACACGGTCATTCGTGCTATGGGTGAGCAGATGGGCGTTGGCGGCGATGACAGCTGGGGTGCCAATGTCCACCCGGAGTATATTCCTGATGCGACCAAGCCCGTGGAGTTCACCTTTACGTTCCGTGGCATCTGATGATTGCCCGCAAATGAGGTGTTCTCTGTGAAAAAAGCGAAAGATCAGCCTGAATCTGAACCAGCCGAACCAGCATCCCTTGTTGGAGAACGGATCAGAAAGATCCGCAAAGAAGAGGGGTTATCAGCTCAACATTCCCTTCAGCTTCGACCTTACGCCGTACATTGAAGGGGATGATGCAGCAGCCTGCTGAAAAAACAGGCGGCAAACATTCCTTTTTGAAAATGGTGTAAAGTCAAAAGTTGGGGGTTGTATCGGAACCGCCTGCAAAAGCCTGAAAACGGTGCAGGCGAAGCAATGCAGCCCCCAAAAACCGGCTTCAGCAAAAAAAAAGCACCATACTTCCTACGAAGTACAGTGCTTTTTTGGTGGAGAATAGCGGGATCGAACCGCTGACCTCTTGCATGCCATGCAAGCGCTCTCCCAGCTGAGCTAATCCCCCATAAGCTGGTGTTGAGGTGTCGTGTTCCTGACGACGTGTATTATTATACCAGCAAGGTCGTACTTTGTCAACGCCTTTTTTGAATTTTTCCAGAATTATCTGTACAAATTTCCGGCAGGATCATGCATCCGGATTTTGGGGCGCCGGGCTGTGCGGCTGGAACTGCTGTCACACCTTTTTTGCCGTGTTTCCGGAGCTGGGCGACCCGCCCGCATGGACCCGCGACCAGCTGGAAGAGCTGAACGCCCAGAACATCGAGTATAACGGCAAACGGTACACCCGGTACGAGATCAACCAGATGCAGCGTGCCAGAGAGCGCAATGTGCACAGGTGGAAGAAACGGTATCTCGTCGAGACGGAAGCCGGGGTGGACACCACCGACAGTGCTGTGCGCCTGAAAGCCGCCCGCCAGAGCCTTGCGGAGTTTGCGCAGGCCACCGGCGGCTGTGTGGACAGTGCACGGGTAAGCGTGCCGAAGTTCGGCAGGAGCGAGGGCAGTAAGGCGGCGTGGGCGGCGCGAAACGTCAAAAAGAGCGATTCCAGCACCCTTCTGCAAAAGCTCAATTTTACCGATAGCGTACCCCAACCCGAACGCGAAAGCATTGAAACAGAGTTGTCTATTCTTCCTCAGTGGCAGAGAGACCGAGCGGAAAGCCTTATCGACAAGGTGGTTTTAACAGATAGCTCTGCATCTGGCAGCGGCTATGACTACCGCAGCCGAACACTTTACGTCCACCCTGACCACAGTGCGGGCGATATGATTCACGAATATGGGCACGCCCTTGAAATTTCGCTTGATTTAAGGCATAATCAGAAATACATTGAAGTTCGGCGTTCCGGTCTTGACCTTTCGGATCTTTCAAAGGTTGTACTGGATAGCGGAACCTATACAGAGTATGTCCAGTATCTAACTTGCGATAAGTTTATCTCTACATATCAAGGCCGACTCTATGAATCTCCTGATTATGGAATTTTCAAAAAGGATTCTTCTGAAATTGATGAAGCCATGTTGAAAGAATATTTCAGTGAAGGATTCCGGGCATTTTATAAGGAACCTGCTTTGCTGAAAGAAAAAGACCCAAAACCATACGAATTTATTGAGGGATTAAGCGATGACCAAAAGTGAAGTCCTGAAGCTGAACGACCCTTCTGCGATTTGGGAAGAAATGCAAAAGAACCCCATATTAAAAGCAGATGGCGATGTATGGCTGCATGTAACGCGTCTAACCGCAAAGATCAACCGTGAAAGATCACAGCAAATGTACGGAGACCCGGAAACATACCTGTACATGGATCCCCTCAAAAAGAACTGAACCACGATGCATCCGCACCGTGGTTTTTTGTTGCCCATTTTCAAGCACTGTGCAAAATTTGCCCAGTGCTTTTTTCATGCCGTCTTAGCTCAGCAGGAAGAGCGCCGGTCTCCAAAACCGGAAGCGGGAGGTTCGATGCCTCCAGACGGTGCTATCGCAGAGGGCTGTGCGTACCCCGTCCAAGACCGAATACTGACAGCGAACAGTGTATAAAAACTGTGGTCACACCCAACGAAAGGAGTTTCCGCCATGAAACGCGAAGATGTGAAGAACAAGATCCCCGGCATCACCGAGGAGCAGCTGAACTGGCTCATGCATGAGAACGGCGCGGACATCAACCGGGAGAAGTCTGCCGCCACCGCCCTGACCAAGACCACCGTTTACGAGAAGATCGTGGACGCCCGCACCCAGCTGTCCAACACCTACGTCCCCACCGGCGGCAGGCCGCAAGGCCGCACAGCATGACAACAACCCTGCGGTTCCGGTGATTCCGGTTCCATGGGGCTGTTTTTGCATTTATTGGTCGATCAGAATGCGGAGTTCCTGCACCACGTCCTGCAGCGCACGGCAAATACGCTCCACTTCCGGAGAGTTATCCATAGCACCGGCAGCCTGTATGCGCTTGATGTCCTGCTGCGCCTTGGCAAGTGCTGCACAGATTTGTGTGCGTTTTTCCTCGGAAATATTCATGATAATCACCATTTTATTTTAAAGTGGGTTGCAAAGTGGGTTCGAGCAAACGAAAAGCACCCGGAAACTTACGTTTCTAGGTGCTATTTCTTGGTGGAGCGAAGCAACCCAAATCCGAACCATTGCTCTCTGGGGCATCTTTGGC
>ERZ839947.2123-NODE-2123-length-15254-cov-2.571024_pt1 | contig 15254 bp, 17 predicted proteins | sample MGYA00519908_ERZ839947 | MGnify/ENA primary metagenome ERZ839947 (study PRJEB31850, sample SAMEA3708857) | human gut metagenome | biome: human gut; feature: human-associated habitat; material: faeces | place: China | collected 2014 ... | reverse complement strand
CCAAAAGTACACCCCTTTTGGCAAAAAACAAGCAAAAGGGATGTATTTTTCCAAGTATGAAATTAACAAAACAAAGATAATTCCCCAAAAGTACACCCCTTTTGGCAAAAAACAAGCAAAAGGGATGTATTTTTCCAAGCATGGAATTGAAAAAACAAAGATGATTCTCCAAAAGTACACCCCTTTTAGCAAAAAACAAGCAAAAAGGATGTATTTTTCCATAATAATAAACATAGAACAGAAGATGTTAGCCAGAATTATGATGAAGTTAAATATGCCAGAGAACAAAAAACGTGTGGCATGTTAGAAAATTATATTAAGTGGTTTTGCAGTGAATTTGGAGGAGATGGAAATGAAAAGAACGCTGATTAATTGGTTAGGAATTTTAGGTCTTATTTCATTACTATCCTATACTGCAGCAGTTGTATTTTCACCGATGGCATATCCTGAATATAACTGGATGACCCAGGCTGTTAGTGATTTAAGTGCGAATAATGCACCATCTAAAATGTTATGGAACAGACTGGCTTCACTTTATGCACCTTGCGGGATTGTGTCAATTATGATGGTATGTGTTGAAGTTAGAAATAAACTAAACAAAACAATAAGAGTTGGAATACCTGAGCGTTTCAGCGTGTTTGCTGCAACAGGATTTAATGCAGTATTAGGGATTTATTTATTTAAAAATTTTATGGAGGAAGATATAAATGAAAAATAATTTAAAAGAAAATATTATAATACGCTTAGAGAAAAAAGAAGAACAGCGTCAGATTGAGAATCTAAGATTATCACTGCACAATATAAATTACGCAACTGACACAGTCTCCAAACAAAGTTGACGATTAATTCTTTCTAATGTAAATTAACTATAGGATTAAGTATTACATATTAAAGTGAAGACAAATTTCAATTCATATGAAAGTGAGAATGATAAAATGAAAACACGTAAGTTAGGAAAGACAGGACTTGACGTAAGTGAAATCGGGTTTGGTGGTGAATGGTTAGAACGACACCCAGAAGAAGAGGGAATCGAATTAATTAAATATGCATCTTCTAAAGGAATTAATATTCTTGACTGCTGGATGGCAGATCCAAAATCAAGAGACATTATTGGAAAAGGTATCAAGGATAATAGAAGTGATTGGTTTATTCAGGGACATATTGGTTCTACCTGGAAAGATGAACAGTATTTTAGAACAAGAGACATGAAATATGTTCGACCAGCTTTTGAAGATTTACTTAAAAGACTTCAAACAGATTATATTGATATTGGTATGATACATTACATAGATTCAGAAGAAGAATGGGAACAGATTCAGCATTCAGATTATATGGATTATGTAATGGAGTTAAAAGAAAAGAACATAATACATCACATTGGCATGAGTTCCCATAACCCAAAAGTTGCCATAAAAGCAGCACAGTCAGGGTATGTTGAGATGATTTTATTTAGTATAAATCCGGCATTTGACATGTTACCTGCAAGCGAAGATATTGACACAATGTTTGCAGAAGAATTTGATAACAACCTTAAAGGAATTGACCCTGAGCGTGCAAAGTTATACAAAATATGTGAACAGAATAATGTTGGAATCACAGTTATGAAAGGTTACGCAGGCGGTAGACTATTTGACAAAAAACGCTCTCCTTTTGGAGTAAGTTTAACACCTGTTCAGTGTATTCATTATGCATTAACCAGACCTGCAACAGCATCTATTATGTGCGGCTATGACACAAAAGAACAGGTAGATGATGCTTTGGCATATGAAACAGCTACAGAGCAGGAAAAAGACTATGCATCAGTAATCGCCAATGCTCCGTTCCATTCATATAAAGGAGAATGTACATACTGTGGACATTGCAAGCCTTGTGTGGCGAATTTAGATATTACAATGATTAACAAATTCTATGATTTGGCGACAATGCAACCTGAGGTGCCTGCAACAGTACAATCACATTATGAACTTCTTGAACATAAAGCATCTGAATGTATTGCTTGTCATGCTTGTGAAGTACGTTGTCCATTTGGAGTAAAAATCGCAGAAAGAATGGAGAAAACAGCAAAACTATTTGGTTGCTAGAATCACATTTGCTTGTAAGGGGGCGTTTAACATTGATTAGAAGCAAAAATTACATTTTAGATTTTACACATGTATATATTGATGAGGACATACAACAAGAAAGTGGTATAAGCCTAATTGATTGTTCGGACATTGAAGGCTGTGACCTTTATTGCTCCAAGGCTGCTGAAATAGAAATAAAGAAAAGAACAGAGCAGTATGGAATTCATGGGATACATTTTATTGATTCAGGTAATTTTCATTACATAACAAAAATAAATACAGACAGAATAATGAAGCCCTTTTCATTAGTTCTATATGATCATCATACCGATATGCAGGAACCGATGATTAACAAAATGACCAGTTGTGGAGACTGGGCAGCGCAGGTTATTAATGAAAATAAAAATCTTGTTCAATTGATTCTGATAGGTGCAACTGAAAATGACATAGAGCAAATTCATATTAAGAATCGCGAAAAACTTATAACTTTTTCAGCAGAAGAACTTAGGAGCGGCATAGGTAAAGATAAGCTTAGCAAAATAATGACAGATGTACCTTTTTACATTTCAATTGATAAAGATATTCTGGATAAAAATTATATTGAAACAAATTGGAGTCAGGGCCACATGCCACTTGATATGCTTGAGCATCTTTTACAGTTTTTTATTAAAGACAAAAAGATTATTGGAATTGATATATGTGGAGAATGCCAGAGCGGGTTGCCTTTTCCTGAATACATAGAGGCAGAGGAGAAAAATTCAAAAACTAATATCGAGCTATACGAATACATTAGAAAATATAGAAAATAAAACTTATTTGATATGTCGCAATTAAAGTGGTAAAACAGTTGAAAATAATAATTAAAATTTAGGTTGGAGAAAAACTGTATTATATATTTTGATAAAATGAGCAGAAAAGTTTGTATTACATATTTTGATAAAATCAGCAGAAAAGCTTGCAACATAGATTGTGACTTAAGAGTTAAAAATGATGACATTCATTTTGAGTTAGGAGGCAGAACAAATGAATATAATCATAAGAGAATATAATCAGAATGATTTAGAAGCAATGATTGAAATTTGGAATCAGGTTGTAGAAGATGGAATTGCATTTCCACAGGAAGAATTATTAAATAAGGATACAGGAAAAGAATTTTTTGACTCGCAGACTTACAGTGCAGTGGCGGAGGATAAGGATACAGGAAAAGTGTATGGCTTGTATATTTTGCATCCTAATAATGTGGGACGTTGTGGACATATCTGTAATGCCAGCTATGCTGTTAGTAAAGAATCAAGAGGGCTACATATAGGGGAAAAGCTGGTGCGTGATTGTTTGAAGCAGGGTAAGAACAAGGGATATGGAGTGTTACAGTTTAACGCTGTTGTTGCAACTAATACCCATGCAAGACATTTATATGAAAGACTTGGTTTTACTCAGTTAGGTGTAATACCAAAAGGTTTTAGAATGAAGGATGGACATTACGAGGATATTTGCCCATATTATCACGAACTTGTTTAGATAATTTAATGAAAAATTACAGTTAGTTGCTAAATGCAAAGAATGTATATGGACTGAGAAAATATTGCAATATAGCAATATTGGTTATGTTAGAAATTAGGAGAAAAATATAGGTATGGTATATGTTAAAGATTTACTTCAGTTGGAATCGTTATGGTAAGAACAATGTTTCTGTCTGCAGAATTATGTGGAATAGCAGACTATTTTCAGGTAGCATGTTTAATGTGGTATTTGACTATGTGTTTATGTTCCCTATGAATTTAGGCTTTACGGGGGCTGCGTTAGCAACGTCACTTAGCCCGATTGTTACCATGAGTATATGAACAACACATTATTTAGGAAAAAGTAATCAGGTAGAATTTAAAACAAAAAGATTATCCTTTCTGTCATCAGAAGTGATTACATTTACAGCTGTTATGATTGTGGCAAAGACTAACTTGAAATTCCGTAAATAAAGGTCAGTTTGTGAAAAAAAGCAATAAGTGCATGTGTTATAATACTTTAGAATTGCTGGTAGTATGTCAATAAATATTTGCATAAAGATAAGAGGAAGCAATATGGAATTTCAATATCTTCTAGAACAGAAAACAATGGATTATATTCAAAATAAAAACTTAGAATTAGTGGAAAAAAGTATGTGGAATAGTGGTGCTATTGTATATACTGTAAAGAAATCCGGCGATAACTTTGCCGGATTCTATTCACTGATAGCTATTTATTTGGAAGAAAAAGATTTTAAATTACAGGCAGAAATTTATAATTTATATAATGATAGCAGATTTAATGAAGATTTAATTCAGTGTGAAACAATTGAAGAAGAAATAGTTGATAATGGGAAATTAATCTATATAATTACAGAGAATGTTAATTCAATTATTGACATGATTTTAGATGGAAAAATAATTCTTTCTAACAAGACAGAAGAACAGAAAAAGATATGTTTATTTAATTTGCTTGCTGACATTTGCGATACCATAGTGTATGTGAAAAATAAATACAGCAATTTAAATATATACATCAATAATGAAGAATTATGTATTAACGAAAACGGTAAAGGAAAACTTTTGTTATTTGATTTGGTAAAAAATCAAATGGCGACTAATAATGAAGCCTATGAACTTGCATATATTGGAAAAAATATTGCAAAAGGTTTAAATATTGATGTTAATATTCCGTTATTGGAAGAAAATATAGAAATGTTTAGACAGTTTTGTCTAAGGGAAATTAAATCTTGTGAAAAAGAAGAAGAAAAAAATAAAAACAAATATGAGAATAATTTAAAGAAAGCCAAAAAGGGTGATAAAAAGGCGCAATATATTGTTGGCTATATGTACGAACATGGAAAAGCTGTACCAAGAAGTATGAGTAAAGCAAAATACTGGTATGAAAAATCAGCCACAAAAAAATATACAAAAGCACTTAATAATATGGCGTATTTTTATCAAAAGGGAATACAGGTAGATAAGAGTATTGAAAAGGCAGAAGAACTTTTGAAAATCTCAGCAAAACAAAAAGATAGTGTGGCATGCTTAAATCTTGCAATAATGTACCAAACAGGAAAAAAGGGCAAAGTCGATATAGAACAGGCATTGTATTGGTATAAAAAAGCTATGAAATACGGGGATAAAGTAGCAGAAAGAATGTACAAACGTTTAATTATGCAAAAAGCAAATGAAAAAGGGTGACAAAATGGAACATATAAATACTACTGAGATGTACTATAAAGTTATAAATTGTGAAGAAGTAGATGAGTTAAAAGAAATATTAAATGCATACAGCCCATACTATTCAAAATGGAGAGATTATATAAATAATATAATGTTATCAAGGGGATTGTCTTATGAAAAGTTAGGAAAAAAATGTGGCTTTAGTAAAAATACAATAAAATCCTGGATAAAAAATAATAAAGTGCCAAAATCAAGGGAAAGCTTCATAAAACTTGGCATGGGGTTAAGGTTTAATTTACAGGAAATTAATTATATGTTACAGCGATATGGAAAATATCCTAGACTATATTCAAAATCATTAGAAGATGCTATATGTATTTATGTAATTTCACACTATCCAAAAGAAGAGAACATTAATCCCTATGAATATTGCACTACGCTTAAGGGAAAATTTTTAGATATTTTAAAAACAAAAAACAGAAGAAAGTATTTGGCTAATTCTCAAAATGAAACCTTTGAAGTAGAAGAAAAATTAGTAAGTCTGAAAAATGAGAATGAGCTGGTCTCATTTATAAGGGAAAATGAAGTTGAATATATTAACAGTTATTACAAGTTGGTGGACTACATTGAAGCATATATAAAGGCTGAAAATTTTGGTGGTTCATATCATAGCCTTGTAAAAGCCGAAAATCTGGATAAGGGATTTGAAAAAATGATTTCTAATTTGAAGAATTGGGGGGAAGTACCTAACAGACAAAGGTTAATTGCATTAGGAATAAAACTTAATATGTCTTATGTTGAAATCAATCAGTTACTTGATTATGCAAATATGGAAAAACTATGCCCAAAGGACAAGATAGAGTGTATAATACTTTATGTACTATCTAACATAGATATTTCTAATCCTGAATATCAGACAAATCATATGTCGTTAGTTACCAGTTACAGCAATAACCCACAAATTAAGGAACAGTGTTCCCATCTTTTAAAAGAATTAACAGGGTTAAAAAATTCAGATGAAATTGAAAAAGATATGCAGTATTACATAAGTGATACTTTAAGAAACCTTGAAATGGATAAAGAAGATTATGGAATTTTAAAATTGTTTATTGGTAAAGAAAATTAAAATTTATATGGAAATTAATAAGGTATTTTGTGATTAGAATATTTATAAATAAAAAATATGAGATAGTACAGCAATTACGATAAAAAATAAAAATGGGAGACAATAATGGATTCTATTTTAGGCAGAACAATATTAGGATACAATGTAATAGAAAAAATAGGTTCAGGTGGATTTGGCGATGTATATAAAGTTGAGAGAAGCAACATTGTAGGAAAGACTACAAGAGCTTTAAAAGTAATTACATTACCAAGGGATGATGAATACCTTGAAATATTAAACTCCATGGGTGGAGACAAAAACAAGACAAATGCATATTTTGAAAAAGAACTTAATCGTGTAGTTAATGAGATAAGAGTTTTTTCACTTATATCGGAGAAGGACAATCATAATATCGTTTCCTATTATGAAAACGACGTAGAACAAATAGGTGAGTATAGGTATAACATATATATTTTAATGGAACTTCTTACACCGCTTAATAAATGGCTACAGCAAAATAATATTACTGTAGAGGATGGACTTAATATTGGGATTGGTATAACAAACGGACTTGCTATTTGTCATAAGAACAATATTGTTCACAGGGATATTAAGCTAAGTAACATATTTGTTTCTAAGGATGGAGCGTTTAAACTAGGTGATTTTGGGGTATCAAAAAATATTACTAACGTAACAATGGCACATACCATAAAAGGAACACCTAATTATATTGCTCCTGAAATTTATATTGGCAAAAGTAAATATGACAATACTGTAGATATATATTCGTTAGGAATTTTAATGTATTATCTATTTAACAAAAAGCGTTTTCCATATTATCCTGAGTACCCAAAGGAATATACAAGGGAAGATGAAGATAAGGCGTTTTACAAAAGAATGCAGTATGATAAACTCACAAATCCATTGGAGGCTCCGGATAGCATTGCAAAGATAATAAAAAAAGCTGTTTCAAAATCTGACGAAAGATATCAAAGTGCAGTTGCCATTGAAAAGGACTTAATTGTGGCAAAATCAAAATTAAGCGAAAAACAGTTGAGTAGACAAATTGGTTTTGAGCCGGTTTTTGCTGATAATAACAAAATCGAAAACGAAAAGGAACATCTGTTAGTTCAGAACTTAATGGGAAAAGACTATAACAGCATCAGTTTTCAGGAGCAGGGCTTAACCATGGATGAAAGCGTTATAATATCTAAAAAGAATAACAAAAGAAAATGGTTAATTATAGCTGGTGTTATCGGTGTGGCAATATTGTTGTTTTTAATTGTGTATCTTAGCAGTTGTACAAATTCTAAAAATACTTCTGAGAAAAATATAGCCATAACAACTACTGAGAAATCAATAGTAATAAAAGAGAGTATAGTTATGGAATCTTCTGCAAAGGATACAGAATCAAATACTGAGACAACAAAAGTAAGCCGGACAACAGAAGTACAGAAAACTACTAAGAAAAAACGAAAGAAGAAAAGTCAGGTAGCTTCAGAGAAGACAACACAAGAAGTAACAACCATGCCTTCAACAAAATCAAATAATGCATACATAAATAAGTCAGCGCAACCGTCATCAAAGAAAGTTAATACAACAAATAAACCAGACGGTCAGAAAAAAGACAGTGCAATTGACTTTGAAAATGTGGTAGAGTAAAGATATTATTTATGATTTAGATTACTCTGAATTAGGAGGGTTACAATGAAGAAAAGTTTAACAATAGTAATTATGATAGCATTAGCCATGGCTTTAATATGGGCAGTTGTTTTTGCAATTGTTTTAAAAAGTTTAATTGTAGGATTAGCCTTTGGTTTAGCATTTGGTTGCTCAATGGCAATTGTAGCTTATGCTATAGTTAGCTCAAGTAGGAAAAATGATAAGTAATAAGTAAGGTATGTTTTTGCAGACAAGAACATATACATAATAAAAAACGATAACTCGTAAGCGATATATGCGTCGGGTTATCGTTTTTTTTAGTGTAATAGGAAATTCTTTCAGAATTTCCTATTACATTTAAAACGTTCCACCAGGGATGCACATTTGCGCAAAAGGAAAAATGTCTCTAAAGCAACATGCGCTCGGTGCGTAGAATGTAATTATTTTAGAATGTTTATTAATAATATGAATAGAATAATCAATAGACAGTTTACACTTAACGTGAATTTTACTTTAAATGACACAAATATTCACAGAGAAAAAATACAATTAAAACAATGTATTAATAATACAAAATATTTGTAAAAGAAAATATTAAGGAGGAGAAGTGATGAGGGTAGGAATACTTACAAGTGGTGGTGATTGCCAGGGCTTAAATGGTGCAATGTATGGCTTGGTAAAAGCTCTTAATTTCAATTGCAAGGAGAAATTAGAGATATACGGAATTTTAGAAGGCTATACAGGCTTGATTAATGGTGATTACAAAAAAATGAAACCTGAGGAATTTGAAGGCATTCTTAATATGGGTGGGTCCATACTTGGCAACTCAAGACAGCCATTTAAAAGAATAAATGATGCAGATGAAAATGGCGTTACAAAGGTACAGTCCATGATTAAAAATTATAAAAATATGGATTTAGATTGCCTTGTTGTGTTAGGTGGAAATGGTTCCCACAAAACAGCAAATCTTTTAAGTGAGCAGGGGTTAAACGTGGTGACTTTACCAAAAACAATTGATAATGACATTAACGGGACAGAAATGACTTTTGGTTTTCAGTCAGCAATTGATATAGCAACCAGAACGCTTGAAGAACTGCATACAACAGCCAAGTCACACAAGAGAATTATTATTGACGAAATAATGGGAAACAAAGCAGGCTTTTTAACTCTTTATTCAGGAATTGCCGGTGAGGCAGACATTATTTTGATACCTGAAATTCCTTATTCAATTGATAAAATAGTTGATTTTATCAATAAGAAATTAGACGAGGGAAGACGCCACATTATTATTGCGGCAGCAGAGGGAATTATATCTAAAGATGAAAGTAAACTAACTAAGAAAGAGTTAAAACAGAAACGTACTGCGGAAAATTATACATCAGCAGCAGTGTATTTAGAGAAAAAATTAAGCGAAAAGATAAACAGGGAAATTAGGGCAGTAGTTCCCGGTCATATTCAAAGAGGTGGAAACCCATGTGCTTACGACAAAGTTCTAACCTCAAGACTTGGGGCAAAGGGCGCAGAACTAATTTTAAATAAAGAATATGGAAAAATGGTGGCTGTTGTAAATAACGAAATTTCCAGTGTGCCATTAAGTGTAGCTGTGGAAAAGCCGAAGAGAGTTAATACAAATGATGAAATTGTAAAACAAGTGAGAATGATGGGAATATGCTTAGGGGATTAATTGAAAGAATTTTCAAAATAAAAATTATTATAAAAAATGAAAGAAGAAGTAATATGAAAGAAAATAAGAATACAGTGCTTCCATGTTATGACAATAGAGAGTTATCATGGTTAAAATTCAACGAAAGAGTTTTAGAGGAAGCAGAAGATGAAAGAGTACCTTTATGTGAAAGATTAACTTTTGTTAATATATTTTCAACTAACCTGGATGAGTTTTTCAGAGTAAGAGTTGGCTCAATTTATGATCAGATGCTAATTTCTGACAAGAAAAGAGAGAACAAAACTTACATGACCTCCAGTGAACAATTAGAAAGTATTTATAAAAATACAAGAACTTTTAAAGAAAAAGGACAGAGTTTACGATAAACTTATAGATAAACTTAAGCCATATAATATTCAGGTTGTAGGGTTTGATAAATTAAGAAAAGAAGAAACACAGTACATGGAATATTATTTTAGAACTAATGTAATGCCATTACTTTCTCCACAAATAATTGGAAAAAAACATCCTTTTCCTTTTTTAAATAATCAGGAGATTTATGCAGTAGCCTTAGTTTCAAACAAAAACAGAGAAAAAATATGTATTGTACCATGTGGTGGTTCAATGTTTAGCAGATTAATACAGGTGTTCCCAAACAAAAACAAATACATGCTAATAGAAGAAGTTATTCTGCACTTTATGCCACAGATTTTTGAAAACTATAATGTGGAAAGTAAGTCTTTAATAAGAATAACAAGAAACGCAGATATTGATATTGATATTGATGAAATTTTTGCAGACGAAGACATTAGTTATAGAGAGTCAATGGAAGAATTAATTAGGATGAGAAAGAAACTTTGTCCTATAAGAATGGAATATTCAAGAGTTTTAGATGAAAAGGTTATTAAAAGTCTGTGTAAGGAATTAGGCTTAAACAAAAAGCAGACATTTTATTCCAAGGCACCACTTGATTTATCTTTTGTATTTAAAATACAGGATATTCTCAGAAATAATCGTGAACTGTTTTTCAAAAGAAGAGTGCCACAGATTCCTAAAAACATAGATGAAAATAAGTCGATGATGGAACAAATTGAAAACAAGGACATTCTTTTAAGCTATCCCTTTGAGAGTATGACATCTTTTATTAATTTGCTAAAAGAGGCTGCCCATAACGAAAATGTAGCTTCCATCAAAATGACATTATACAGAGTGGCTAAAAACTCACAGGTAGTAGAAGCACTGATTGATGTCGCAGAACATGGAAAAGAAGTTGTTGTAATGGTTGAGTTGCGAGCAAGATTTGATGAGCAAAACAACATAGAGTGGTCAAGAAGGATGGAGGATGCAGGTTGTCGAATTATCTATGGAATTGACCACACAAAAGTACATTCAAAAATATGCCTGATTACTTACACAAAAGACAACAAGGTAAAACATATTAGTCAGATTGGAACAGGCAATTATAACGAAAAAACTTCAAAACTTTATACAGATTTATCATTAATGACAGCCAATGAAGAAATAGCAAAAGAAGTTGGCAAAGTGTTTAACAAAATCTGTATGGAAGAGGTTATGGAAAAAACAAAACATCTTCTTGTATCTCCTAAATGCATGCAAAATAAAATTGCAGATTTAATTGATGGAGAAATTAAAAAAGTTGAAGAGGGCAAAGAAGGATACATTGGTATGAAATTTAATTCCTTAACAGACAAAGTCCTTATTGAAAAGTTAATTGAAGCATCACAGAAAGGTGTAAAAATCGACTTGGTTATTAGAGGCATCTGTTGCTTAATTGCAGGAGTTAAGGGATATACAGAAAACATAACTGTAAAAAGTATTGTTGGCAGATACTTAGAACATTCAAGAATATATATTTTTGGAACTGAAGATGACAGAAAAATATACATTTCATCAGCAGACTTAATGACAAGAAACACTGTCAGACGTGTTGAAGTGGCAGCTCCAATTTATGATGAAAACATAAAAAAGAGAGTTAGCAAAATGTTTGGCATAATGCTTCAGGACAATATTAAGGGCAGATACATGAAATCTGATGGCAAATACTACAGATCTGAAATTACAGAGGGTGAAACATTAATAGATTCTCAGGAGTATTTCTTTGAAGAAGCTTATGGTAAAATAGAATAATTTTTTTAAAATTTACATTTTCTATTATTATATTATGTAAAATTATATAAATAATTTTTGCAATCCAATAAAGTAAATAATTAAAAACAAAAATGTAGTTGTGTTACAGCAACCACAAAAAAGTTAAACTTAAAAATTTAACTTTTTGGAGGTTTATTGTGAAGTTGTAACATGGCTACATGTTTTGAATTTGTCGGTTCAAAGAGAGAAACGCTACGTCTATATATGCAAACATGGGAAATTTATATAATAAGTTTTATGTTATAATTGACAATTAGAAATTCAATACCCATGGTATAATATTTTAAAATCAAGTGTAATAATACAGATCAATTTCGTAGTATAAGGTGAAGGAGGTAAAAAGTGAAAGACGAAAGAATAATTAAAGATCTTTTTAACAGGTCAGAAGAAGCCTTAAAAGTTCTAAAAGAAAAATACGAAAAGCCTTGCATGAACATTGCTATGAAATTGGTAAGTAGAGAAGATGCAGAAGAATGTGTTAATGATACCTTCCTTGCAGTGTGGAATCAGATACCGCCAAACAAGCCCAATCCTTTATGTGCATATATTTTCAGAATCACAAAAAATCTTGCCCTGAAAAAATATCACACCAATACAGCAAAGAAAAGAAACAGTTATTACGATTTGGTATTAGATGAGTTGGAAATGTGTATTCCTGACAAGGCAAATGTGGAAAGCGAGATTTTAGCAAAAAAACTGGAAAAATACATAAACAGTTTTATTGAAAGTTTAGCTGATATGGATAGGGTGATATTTGTAAAGAGATATTGTTTCCTAAAGGAAATACCTGAAATTGCAATGGAAACAGGTAGAAGCAAAAATTATGTCACAGTTCATTTGCACAGACTAAGGACAAGGTTAAAGAAATATTTGTCTGAGAAAGGATGGGTATTATGAGGAAAGAAAATGAAAAATCAATAAATAAAAAGCAAATGGCAGAACACATGATTAATTCTATTGACGGTAAATATATTAAACAGGCAGCAGATTATAAGGCTAAAAATAATAGAAATGCCGAAAGTAGTGGAAAAGCCAGAAATGCCATATACGCAGAAATTGTAAAAGTAGCAATTGCAGCCTGCATAATTGTCGCATTAGTTTTATTTATAGGAAGAAATAATTTTAACAACAATAAAAATAATAATAGCTATAATGAAGTGGCACAAAGTCAATCGTTGGAAATTAAGGAAAACAACAGGCTTCATTTATCGGTAGGTAAAAACGGAGAAAAGGTGCTAACAAAAGGCATGAAGGTAAATGTTGGAAAATATGATTTTTCCATAGAATCAAGTCAGCCGGGAATTCCTATTATAGCTACTGATTCCCAAAATAAAAATTCCAAAATAACCGTAAAGTTAGACAGTGGAATTATAAGAGTGGAAAAAGATGGTGCTTACGAGACTATAGAAAAAGAAACTACAATAACAAGTGGGCAGACAATTTTCTGGAGTCCTAATCCGGGCGAAGATACAACAGCTGAGGTTGTTATATGTTTGTTTGAAAATGAAAAAATAGTCAGTGGCGTAGTTGTAAATATAATTCCCCATAAAGATTCCAATTACATTGTTAAGTATGTTGATGATGTGGATATTATTAATCAATATGATGATGTAAAAGGAAAGCTGGAAGCAGTTAAAGCAGCCCAGTATGATATTGAAAAAGATTTACAAAGAGGCGCTGTACCTGAAAACAAAATAAAGGCAACAAAGATTAAAAATAATAAATACAAAAAGTTTATTAAGGAGTATGAAAAGAAAATTAATGAAATGAAAAACAATCAGAAATTAGTTGATGAGTTTTTGGAAGACTACAATAAAATAACAGAAAAATAAATTATGGAATCGTTTTCTTCTTTTGCTGAATAAAGTGAAAAAAGAAAACGATTTTATGTTATATATGTGCTTATGTTATATTTACAGACGGGAAAAAGGAGGGTATACTGTAGCGGTAGGAATTAAAGAAGAAGGAAGGACTTATGGCAGGATATTTAATTAAAGATACAACAAAGGAAGAGAGAAGAAAAATTGTAGAGGAATCTCTTGGTAACATTGAGGCTAATTGCGATGGCTGTATGTCAGGGTTGGCTGAAATGTATGAGGATTACATTGATGGAAAAAGAGAAATAAGAGATATTAACATGGAATTTAACAGTAGATATGTTAAAGGAAATATGGATAGAGAAGATAGTAGAAGCTGTCCAATGTAAGTTGATTGCACAGTTCCTGGAAAATGTAACCATGTTAATAATGAAAAACAGGAGAGTATGAGCATAATAATTATTAGAAAAATTGAAAGGAGAGATAGCATTTATTGCTATTGTGAGTATTATGAACCCATTAGAAATGATGAAAATGAAAAATAAAATGACTGAATTCACAAACAGACATCCTATGTTGCCTAAATTTTTTAACAGAGTAGCTTTGGAGATTAAAGAGGATACAGTTATAGACCTTGTAATAACACCAAAGGATGGAACGCCTATTAAGACTAACATCAAAGTTACAAAAGAAGATTTAGAGTTGTTAGAAACTTTAAAGAATATGAAAAATTAGTCAATAAATGATATTTATTTCAAAAGAGAGGAGATGTTAATATGGGATTTTTTAAAGACAAGACAGTAATTATTACAGGTGGTGGAAGAGCTGTTTTAAGTGATGGCAGTTGTGGATCAATTGGTTATGGCATAGCTACAGCCTATGCAAAAGAAGGTGCAAATCTTGTACTTACCGGTCGTAATGTTAAAAAGCTTGAAGATGCAAAGGAAGAGTTAGAGCGTTTATATAGTATAAAAGTTCTACCGGTTCAGGCGGACATAAGTGCATCAGCAGATAATGAGGCGGTGGTAAAGAACGTGGTTGATAAAGCAATTAAAGAATTTGGACATATAGATGTTTTAATAAATAATGCTCAGGCTTCAGCATCAGGCGTAACATTGGCAGATCACACAAAGGACCAGTTTGACTTGGCAGTTTACTCAGGCTTATATGCAGCATTTTATTACATGAAGGAATGTTATCCTTACTTAAAAGAGACAAAAGGTTCTGTAATTAATTTTGCATCAGGTGCAGGTCTTTTTGGTAATTATGGTCAGTGTGCTTATGCAGCAGCCAAGGAAGGAATTCGTGGACTTACAAGAGTTGCAGCTACTGAATGGGGACCTGACGGCATTAATGTAAATGTTGTTTGTCCTTTAGCTTGGACAGCACAGTTAGAGAATTTTGAAAAGGCATATCCTGACGCATTTAAGGCAAACGTTAAGATGCCACCAATGGGACATTATGGAAATGTTGAAACAGAAATCGGTAGAGTCTGCATACAGCTGGCATCACCTGATTTTAAATTTATGACAGGTGAAACAATCACTCTTGAAGGTGGACTTGGACAGAGACCATAGAGGGTTTTAAATA
>ERZ839947.2122-NODE-2122-length-15266-cov-3.363092_pt1 | contig 15266 bp, 14 predicted proteins | sample MGYA00519908_ERZ839947 | MGnify/ENA primary metagenome ERZ839947 (study PRJEB31850, sample SAMEA3708857) | human gut metagenome | biome: human gut; feature: human-associated habitat; material: faeces | place: China | collected 2014 ... | reverse complement strand
ATGCTTTCAGATACGGAAGCGTTACTTGATGACGTTGATTTTTCACTGCTTGTAATCAGACAGGACTTTTCCTATGAAAAAGATATTGAAAACTGCATTAATATTATGAATGATGCAGATAGCAGATTCTTAGGCTGTATTTTAAATGATTATAAGAAGTTCAAAATAAGAGAAACTGCAAGTGTATTTAAGAATTTTGAAGATGGGGAGGAGGTTGCTCATGAATAGTTATAATACTAGGAAAGCTGTTGATAAGGAACCTATGGACCTGTCTCAGATTATTTCCAATTTTTTTAAGGCATTAAAAAAACTCTGGATAATAATGGTAGTTGCCATTGTAGTTTGTGGATTTATTGGTCATCATAATTATTCGTCGGGCTATTCACCTAATTATGAGACAAAGGCAACTTTCTCAATTACAGCAGCACAGTATGATGGTCGAGAGGACCGTTCATACACCAACAATACCCAGTTGGCATCTATTTTAAGTGTAAGTTTTAATTACTTAATTAACAACGAAGTTTTTTATGAGGTAATTAAAAAAGACCTGAACATTGACTATATGCCATCAACTATTACAATTTCGGCTGTACCTGATACAAACATTTTAAGTATAGTTACAGCAGGTCCTAATCCACAAATGAATTATAAGGTGGCACAGTCTGTAATGAAAAATTATGGCAGTGTGGCAGAATTTGTAATTGGTGACACAAAGCTTGATGTGTTAGAAGAACCGGTTGTTGCTGAAGTACCAACGAATCCATATTCACCATGGAAGCAGACTATTATATATGCTTTCATTGGTTTATTAATTGGAATTGTACCAAGTATTATTTACGGATTTTTCGTTAGAACTATTAGAAACAGGGAAGATGTTGAGAAATATCTGAATGTAAATTTTCTCGGTATTTTGCCGGGAGTTTCTCTTAACCAGAGAAAAAATAAATTGAAGAACTGTTCTATTTTAAATAAAGCTGTTGGTTTTAGATATTTAGAGGCTATGCGTTCTGTGAACTCAAGGTGCGAGAGAGAATTTGCAAAACATAATGCGAAAGTTATATTGGTTACAAGTACAGTAAAGGGCGAGGGGAAAAGTACAGTGGCTCTCAATCTTGCGTACTCATTGTCAAAAAGCCAACATACAGTAATGCTTATTGACGGCAATCTGCGTACACCGACTTTACATAAAATGGTAGACATGGAGACTTATGACTTTCAGATGGACAGCTTCCTTAAAGGTGAACTTAAAAGTAGTGGCGCCATTGTGAATTTAAAAGGTACCAGAGTGTTAATGCTTGCTCCCACAGTGCCATCAAAGGATCCCATTAAACAGTTGAATTCTGAAGCCATGGGGAATTTCATTAACAACGCAAAAGCAAAAGTTGACTATGTAATCATAGATGCACCGCCATGTAGTGAATTGTCTGATGCGGCAGTTCTTGCAAAACACAGTGATGGTGTAATTTATGTGGTAAAAGAAGACTGCGCAAAAGTAAATAAAATCATTGACACAATTCAGGAATTTTCATATACGAGAATACCGATTTTAGGTTGTATTTTAAACGGCTCTGCTGGAAAGCTTAATATTACATATGGTTACAATTATGGAAAACATTATGGTTATGGCTATCGAAAAGGATATGGTAGCAAGTATTACGGAAAGTATGGCTATAATTATTATGGTGGCTATGGTACATACGGCGATTACGATGATGAAGAAAAGCCGGTACCGGGAGGTTACGGAAAAGTTTCAGAAAAAGAATTCGGAGCCAAAGAGCTAAGTGTTTCAAATAAAATTTATGTAAGAACCACTGACCACCAAAAAGAGAAAATGGCAAAAAAAGAAGGCGAGAAATTTGAAAAGTATGCCGAGAAAATGAATGATAAAGACAAAGCATAAACGTGGAGGATATTGGGAAATACAAATGTAGGTCTGTATTTTAGATAGACTACATTAGTGATATCGATTGTGTTATCTGTTTTCTTGGAAAAAATAAAACAGGGAATACATTTTCCAATTTTACAAATTTTAAATTAAATATTAAATAATAAAAAGGCTCCTTAGGATAAAACCTATCATAAGGGGCCTTGATTTATATCAGTCCGCAGATTGTAAAAACTTCTTTTGTATTTTTGATGTCCTCATCACTTAAGGATTTGATTATTTTTAGTTTGGCTTTGCTTTTTTTATCAAAACGAAGCAATCGCTCTATATTAAGTCTTAACCAATACAGTGGCAGAAGCCATTTATGATTTTTCAGGAATGAACCGTAAAAATTAATCATTGTATCCATTGAAGGAAAGAGTTTGGCTGCTAAAGAGGTCTTCTTCTTTCCACTTTTGGCTAATGAACCTGCTTCCTGATTCTGTGAATTACCAAATGCTCCACCAAGGAAAATATATTTAGTTAAAAGTTCAACATCTTTATGGTTATCAAAATTATTCACACCATCAAACCAGTATAGGCAAAGGTTTTCTATTGTATTTTTGAACTGTAGAACACCTAAAGCTTCAAGACTGGAATCCACCTTAGCACTTTCAATATATTTATTTTTATTCATAATATATAAATCCAGAAAATGCTTAATTCCGATGCCACCATTTAGAAAATGTTTTGCCATATGTATAACATGATAAATGTAAAAATCTTCTTTAGTCATTAAATATTGATTTGGGTTGTCAGGCAATGAACTGCAATGTTCCCAGATTTTTTCGAGATAGTTGTACCAAAGAGTGTAGCCTTCATCAATCAAGTGAGTTTGCATTTCAACTAGCAGGTGGTTATTTTTATTTATGCAACAAATATCTTTGGCACTACTGTGGGCAATGCCGTAACCCATAGCTTCAAATAATTTTGTGACTTCTTTTAAATCTGCCCCCCTAAAAAGTATATCAATGTCGTTCATTGGTCGCATTGAAGAATCAATGTAAAACTTTTTTGAAACACTTCCCTTTAAAAATATATAATCAATATTATTTTCGGCTAAAGTTTTTTCGATTCTCTCTAATTCGTAAGCTCTGTTGACATCTAAAACAATATTCTTTTTATAATCAAGAGAATATTCTTCAAGGTGAGTAATTGAACTCTTATAATCGTCAGGTAGTTTTGAAATACTAAAGTATAACGTTGAAGTCACCTTATGAAGTTTGGCGAATTTGTAAACAACCTCCCAATTAATTTCTTTTTCGGCAGGTTTCGGAACTATGTCCGCAACTGCACATTTTAACAAATATAAAAAATAGTTTATTTCTAATTGATATTTCATAATGATAATCCGTTTCTTAATAATAGTTGTAAATGATAATTTTTATCATAAAACATGGTTCAAATTTATTAGACTAAAAGTATAACCATGATGCCATAATATAAAAACATAGAATTTTGTTCTAAAATTATTAATGTAATTATATGGTATCATTTTAAAGGCGAAAAAAAAAGGATGAGAACAAGTCTCATCCTAAAAAAGTTTCATTTTCTAATCATCTGACATTGGAATTCCACGATGTTCAACGGAAGTTGAGAAAACTATCTGAGTCTTAGTACTTCCAAAAGTTTGTAACTCGCCGATGAAATGGTCTAATTCCTCTGTGCTCTTGAACATTACTTCAACAAGCATTGCATAATCTCCTGTAACACAGTTACATTCAACAACGTTGTTGCAGCTCTTAATATATGGATAGAAATCCTTTTTCTGATCAGGATTGACTTCCAAATTAATAAAAGCCTTAATGTGATACCCAAGTTCTGCCGGGTTAACCTTTGCGGTGTAACCTGTAATAATTCCTGCATGTTCTAGTCGCTCAATTCTTGCTGAAACAGCAGGAGAAGATAAAAAAACCTGGCTCGCAATAGTTTTAAGGGGGGTGCGAGCGTTTTCGTGAAGAAGTTTAATTATCTGTTCGTCGATGTGATCTAATTCATGTCTCATATGCGTACTCCTTTCATATTTTTCAGTCATATTTAATTTTGTAAAGTAAAAACTTCACAAACCAACTAAAGTATAACATAAAAGTTAAGAAAAATAAAATACCAAATTGAAAAACAGAATATCTCAAGAAAGAAAATAATATATTGAAAGGAGCAGGGATTATGAGTAAGGCAAAAATAAATCCAAGAGGTTCATCTTAGGATGAATTGGAAAAACAATTATTTACGCCAGAGGAAATTGCCGAAAGTAAGTACGTGTTGACATTAAAAATATGTTTTTGCAGAAGATACATTATCACGAAGAGAAAATAATAACGGAAACAATATTCTTTGCCTAAACTTAATAAATTGTAGAAAAAACATATTAAAACTTAATAAAATTAACTTTTATTAGTTGAAACATTACATAATTAATTACGACTAAAAACCTTTATAGACAAAAGGTACAAAATATTTTCACTTTATATGGTGAAAAATCGGGAATTTGAAATAAAAAAAATTATTGAAATAATTAACCTTTGATGATAAAGTATTGATATATCTCGAAAGTTTGTTATAATTTTAACAATACCGTGTTCAAAAAAAGATAGAGTGAGCATGGAAAAAGACAATGGAGAAAAAATCACTTCATTAATATTGAAAGGAGAAAATATGGAGAATTTAATTTATTTAGCTCCAATCGCTGGTATCATAGCTGTTATTTTTGCAGGAATTAAGGCAGCAATGATTAACAAAAGCGATGCAGGAAATGAAAAGATGAAAGAAATTTCCAGCGCTATTGCAGAAGGTGCAAAGGCATTCTTATTCTCAGAATACAAGATTTTAATTGTATTCGTTGCCGTACTTTTCGTAGTGTTAGGATTTGGTATTGATTGGCTTACAGCAGTTTGCTTTATTGTAGGTGCTGTACTTTCAACATTAGCAGGATACGTTGGAATGAACGTTGCTACAAAGGCAAATGTTCGTACAGCAAATGCTGCAAAGGAAAGTGGTATGAACAAGGCACTTTCAATTGCATTCTCAGGTGGTGCAGTAATGGGACTTTGCGTTGTAGGTTTTGGTATTTTAGGACTTAGCGTAATTCTTATTATAATTATGAACACAACAGGATTTACAGAAGAAGCAGTTAGCGTTCTTACAGGATTCAGCTTAGGTGCTTCATCAATCGCTCTTTTCGCAAGAGTTGGTGGTGGTATTTACACAAAGGCTGCTGACGTAGGAGCTGACCTTGTAGGTAAGGTTGAAGCAGGAATCCCAGAAGATGATCCTCGTAACCCAGCCGTTATCGCTGATAACGTAGGCGACAACGTAGGTGACGTTGCAGGTATGGGAGCTGACCTTTTTGAAAGTTATGTTGGTGCTTTAGTATCAGTTGTAACTTTAGCAGTTGCTTCATTAGTAGCAGGTGGAGATGATTTCGGAATGGAAAAAATCATGTTCCCAATCGCAATGGCAGCAATCGGTGTGTTAGCATCAGTTATTGCTACATTCTTTGTTAGAGGAAAAGAAGGTTCTGATCCTCAGAAGGCTCTTAACTTAGGAGAGTACACAGCTACAGCAATTCAGATTATTGCTACAGCTATTCTAAGTTATACATTATTTGGTGAATTCAAGGCATTCTTTGCAGTACTTGCAGGTTTAGTTGTTGGTACAGCAATTGGTAAGATTACAGAAATGTATACATCAGAAAAATATAAGAGTGTAAAAGAAATCGCTGAAAGCTCAGAAACAGGAGCAGCAACAAATATTATCAGTGGTTTATCAGTTGGTATGAAGTCAACAGCTATTCCAATTTTATTTATCGTACTTGGTGTACTTGTTTCATTTGAATTACTTGGTATGTATGGTATCGCACTTGCAGCTGTAGGTATGTTATCAACAACAGGTATGACAATCGCAGTTGATGCTTATGGTCCAATCGCTGACAATGCCGGTGGTATTGCAGAAATGTCAGGACTTGACAGCAGTGTAAGAGATATTACAGATAAGCTTGATGCAGTTGGTAACACAACAGCAGCTATTGGTAAGGGATTCGCTATTGGTTCAGCAGCTCTTACAGCTTTATCATTATTTGTATCATACGCAGAAGTTGCAAAAATTAAGAACATTAACATTTTAGATTCAACAGTAGTTATCGGTCTTTTAATTGGTGGTATGCTTCCATTTATTTTCTCAGCTCTTACAATGAGCTCAGTTGGTAAAGCTGCTAACAAGATGATCGAAGAAGTTCGTCGTCAGTTTAGAGAAGATGACGGTATTTTAAAGGGAACATCAAAGCCTGATTACAAGTCATGTGTAGGTATTTCAACACAGGCTGCTCTCCATGAAATGATTATTCCTGGAGTTTTAGCAGTAGTTACACCTCTTGTTGTAGGATATTTACTTGGTGCAGCAGCACTTGGTGGTATGCTTGCAGGAGCATTAGTTTGTGGTGTTATGATGGCTATCTTCATGTCAAACGCAGGTGGTGCTTGGGATAACGCTAAGAAGTACATCGAAGGTGGTTTCGGTGGCGGAAAAGGTAGCGAAGCTCATAAGGCAGCAGTTGTTGGTGATACAGTAGGTGATCCATTCAAGGATACATCAGGACCATCAATTAACATCTTAATCAAGTTAATGACAATCGTTTCACTTGTATTTGCTATGACTTTCCCAGCACAGGGTTACTTATATCAGTTACTTGACAAGTTATTCTAGTTGGAAATTAATTTGATAATTAAATAGTTTGTTTGCCATGTGGAATTACCACATGATATATACAAGGCGCGGAGTACTCTGCGCCTTGTTTTTGGATTAATTGGATTTAATACAGCGCCTATATATATATATTTGTGGGTTGTGTCAGTTTTGTTTTTTTCATATAATAATGGGAAATGTTGTTAACAATAATTTGTTTTACCTGGAGGGGTTATGATTTTCTCAGTTTATGAAATAATGCTTTTGTTTTTTATATACAGTTTTCTAGGCTGGTGTGTGGAAGTTGCCTTTGTAGCAGTGACTACAGGAAAAGTAGTTAACAGAGGCTTTTTAAATGGACCGGTGTGTCCTATATATGGTTGTGGAATGGTGGGTGTTCTAATAATATTACTGCCTGTAAAAAATAATGTATGGTTATTGTTTTTAGGTGGCATGATAATTTGCTCAGCAGTTGAATTATTTGGTGGTTGGATTCTTGACAAAATCTTCCATATGAGATGGTGGGATTATTCGGAGAAACCATTTAATATAGGAGGCTACATTTGTCTTCCTTTTAGTATTATGTGGGGATTTGCTGTTGTATTTGCGGTGAAATTCGTACACACACCAATTATGTTTTTAGTAAAAAAGTGCCAGACATGGGCAAACTTGTTTTAATTATTTTCTTGGTGATTATTTTTACAGTGGATATGATTGTTACATTGAAAAATCTTATTGGAATCAAGAAGAGTCTTGGACAGCTCGATTTAATTGCAGAGGAGTTAAACAATATTGGAAATCAGATAAAAGATGTAGTAGGTAATTCGGCAATTGATATGGTTGACAAAGCAGAGCAGGCAAAAGATGAGTTAGGCAAGAGTGGCAACGAGTACATTGAGAAGCTAATTGAAAAGAAAGACGAGTTAGGCAAGAGCGGCAACGAGTATATTGAGAAGCTGATTGAAAAGAAAGACGAGTTAGGCAAGAGCGGCAACGGGTATATTGAGAAACTGAAGGCAAGAAAAGCTGAACTTGAAAAGAGCAGTTCAGGTTACGTCAATAATATTAATAAATATAGGAAACATATATTTAATACTCTTCCAACATTGAATAAATCAGGAAAGAGTATTAAAATACTAGAGTACATTAAAGATATTATAGAATCTAAGGAAGATAAAAAGGAAGATAAATCTGATTCTTAAAATAATACAATGGAGGTCATTATGAATTTTACAGGAAGACATTTTTTAAAGTTACTTGATTTTACACCAGAGGAAATTGGAGCATTAATTGATTTAGCAGCGGATTTGAAGGCAAAGAAGAAGGCTGGAAAATTAGTTGATGTTTTAAGAGGAAAGAACATAGCAGTAATTTTTGAAAAAACAAGTACACGTACAAGATGCTCATTTGAAGTGGCAGCTCATGATTTGGGAATGGGTGTTACATACTTAGATCCAACAGGTTCACAGATTGGCAAGAAGGAAAGTATTGCCGATACAGCCAGAGTTTTAGGTAGAATGTTTGACGGTATCGAATATAGAGGTTTTGGACAGGATTTAGTAGAAGAGTTAGCACAGTACGCAGGAGTTCCTGTATGGAATGGTCTTACAAATGAATTTCACCCAACACAGATTCTAGCAGATTTTCTTACATTAAAAGAAAAATTCGGCAAGTTAGAAGGCTTGAAATTTGTATACATGGGTGATGCAAGATACAATATGGGTAATTCACTTATGGTTGGATGTGCAAAAATGGGTATGCACTTCGTAGGTTGTGCACCAAAGAAATACCAGCCAAACCCTGAATTAGTAGCTGAGTGTCAGAAGATTGCAAAAGAAACAGGTGCAATTATTGAATTTGAAGAAGACCCAATGGTTGCCACAAAAGATGCTGATGCTATTTACACTGATGTTTGGGTTTCAATGGGTGAGCCTGATGAAGTATGGGAAGAAAGAATTAACGACTTGCTTCCATATAGAGTAACAATGGATTTGATTAACAATGCAAAGGGCAGCGTGGTATTTATGCATTGTTTACCAGCATTCCATGACTTAAAAACAAAGATTGGAAAACAGATTAACGAGAAATTCGGTCTTACAGAGATGGAAGTTACAGACGAAGTATTTGAGTCAAAACATTCAGTTGTGTTTGATGAAGCAGAAAACAGAATGCATACAATTAAAGCTGTAATGGCAGCAACTTTAGGAGCTGACCTATAATCGATGAATATAAAGTACAGTCTGTGCTTATGGCGAGTGATGTTTATGACAAAGGGGCGCCATTAGCAGAGGCTGTTTTTTACTTAATAAGAAATTCTTTCAGAATTTCTTATTAAGTAAAAAATGTTCCGCTAGGGATGCACACTCGCGCGAAAGGAAAAATGTTGCTAAAGTAACACGCGCTCGGTGCGTAGAATGTCGCAAGGGACATTCTTTTTATTAGTTAAAAATCTTTATTGTTGCAAATATATGCATTTTTAAGTATAATTGTGTATAGTTTTGTAATAAAATCAATATACTTAGGAGGATAAAAAATAATGAAAAAATTACTAGCATTATTAATGACAGTAGTTCTTGCTACAACAATGTTTACAGCTTGCGGAAGCAGTAAGAGTGGAGATGATGGAGATAAGACATTAATTATGGGAACTAACGCAGAATTTCCACCATATGAGTATCGTGAAAACAATGAAGTAATCGGTATTGATGCCGAGATTGGTAAAGCTATTGCAGACAAATTAGGAATGAACTTCAAGATTGAAGATATGGCTTTTGATTCAATTATTCCTGCTGTTCAGTCAGGAAAAGTTAGCATGGGTCTTGCAGGTATGACAGTTAGCGATGAAAGAAAGGAAAGTGTAGACTTTACAGATTCATATGCAACAGGTGTACAGGCAATTATCGTAAAAGAAGGCTCAAAGATAAAGACTAACAAAGATTTATTAAAAAAGGGTGCCAATGTTAAGGTTGGTGTTCAGCTTGGTACAACAGGTGATATCTATTGTACAGATGATTTAAAGGAAGCAGGCTCAGGAACAGTTGAAGAATATAACAAGGGCGCTGATGCAGTTCAGGCACTTGTAACAGGAAAGATTGACTGTGTTGTAATCGACAATGAACCGGCTAAGGCTTTTGTTAAGGCTAACAAAGGACTTAAATTACTTAAAACAGCATACGCAGAAGAAGATTATGCTATCGCTGTTTCAAAGGATAAACCTGAATTAAGAAAGAAAATTAACAAAGCATTAAAAGAATTAATTGATGATGGTTCAGTTCAGAAGATTATTAACAAGTATATTAAGGCAGAATAATTAAAGAACAAAAAATACAAATTAGGAGGTGCTGCAATATAAAGTTAAGATATTACATTGTGAATATCCGATTTATATTGAACACCTCTTAATTTTTAGGAAAAAGAGGTAAAAATGGAGAGTTTATTAAACGTTTTAACAACAAAAGTTAATATAATTTCCGCAATATCTTTAAAACGTCAATTTGAAATAAGTTTTATAGATAAAGACAGATGGCAATTATATTTAGAGGGTCTGGGAAATACATTAATTGTAACTTTCTTTGCTTTAATTTTAGGTATTGTAATAGGTGCTGTTGTGGCTATAGTAAGAGCATCTTATGACAAGAATTATAGCGAAATGAAAGGTGGACTTGGAAAAATCCTTCTAGCTATTTTTAATATAATATCAAAAATTTATCTTACAGTTGTAAGAGGAACACCTGTAGTAATTCAGATTATGATTATGTATTACATTATATTTGCTACATCAAACAATAAGATTTTTGTGGCAATTCTTTCATTTGGTATTAACTCAGGTGCTTACGTTGCAGAAATCTTTCGTGGTGGAATTATGTCAATTGACGAGGGACAGTTTGAAGCAGGAAGAAGTCTTGGATTTAACTATGTTCAAACAATGGTTTATGTAATTATTCCACAGGCGTTTAAGACTGTACTTCCAACGCTTGGAAACGAATTTATTGTTTTATTAAAGGAAACAGCAGTTTCAGGTTACGTTGCATTAATTGATTTAACAAGAGCAGGAGATATTGTAAGAGGAGCTACGTATCAGGCATTTATGCCATTGTTTGGTGTAGCAGCAGTTTATTTGATTATGGTAATGTTTTTCTCTTGGTTACTTGGTAAATTAGAAAGGAGACTACGAAATGATGAACGATAATAGCTCTCTTATAGTTGTAGATGATGTGAAAAAATATTATAACGATGGGGAAATTAAAGCGTTAGACGGTGTTTCCACAGATATTAGAAAAGGTGAAGTTGTGGTTATTATTGGACCATCAGGAAGTGGTAAGTCAACTCTTCTTAGAACTTTAAACCTTTTAGAACATCCTACAGATGGAAAAATTATTTTTGACGGTGTAAACTTAATGGACAAAAATGTAAATATTAACTTACACAGACAGAAAATGGGGATGGTTTTCCAGCATTTTAATTTATTCCCACACATGACAGTTTTAAAGAATATGACAATAGCGCCAATGAAGTTATTAAAGAAGTCAAAAGAAGAAGCTGAGAAGAAGGCTATGGAACTTCTTAATGTAGTCAATCTGGCTGACAGAGCAGAGGCATATCCTGCACAGCTTTCAGGTGGACAGAAGCAGAGAGTTGCCATTGCACGTTCACTTTGCATGGATCCTGAAGTTATGCTTTTTGATGAGCCTACATCTGCCCTTGATCCGGAAATGGTAGGCGAAGTTCTAGCAGTAATGAAGGATCTGGCAAATCAGGGCATGACAATGGCTGTTGTAACACATGAAATGGCATTTGCAAGAGAAGTTGCCTCAAGAGTAATTTTTATGGCAGACGGAAAGATTGTTGAAGAAGGAACACCAAGTGAAATTTTTGATAATCCAAAAAATGAACGTTTAAAACAGTTCCTTTCAAAAGTAATCTAAGAAGTGGCTAAAACTAATCAGGTCTAAAAACTTAATTAGAAGAAAGAGGTCGTAGTATGAAATTAAATGAAAAATCTAAACAGAATATATTTGAAATTGTGCCTATAATATTATTTGCGTTAGCATTAGTAATACGCTTTGTTGTTGATATTGAAAGACTACAGTGGGGCTTGATGGAAGTGGCAGCAATTCTATGGCTTGTAGATAATTTAGGAAAATACAAAAAAGAACATACAAAATTAAACTTACTGGATGTAATTGTATGTATTCTGCTAGTGATTGCTGGAATGCTTTTATTTATTGTAGGTTAGAGTAAAAAAAGATATCGGTTGCGAGACCGATATCTTTTTTGTGTTATGGGAACACATAAGTTTTTGGAAAAGACGTTACGGCAAAATGTTTTAATGAAAGAAAGTAAATACTTAAATGATAAGCTACCGTTAGTTATTCAAGGAAGATATACATTTTTAAAAATTAAAACAAATGGAATATCTTGGGTAGCAATTCAACCAAAGATGGATGTAGGATTGGTTGTACTTAGAAAAGATCGTTCTAAAATTGAAAAAACAGTAGGACTTAATTGTGCTATTTCTTTTGAATCAACATCATTTTATATTAAGAAAAAAATGCCGGCATATCATAATATATGAAATGCACATAAAGAAAAGAATAATTTTCTGTGTCTTCCACATACTAACTCCAAAACTAATATATAGCAAAAGAATGAAAATCGCTTTTGCTTGAATATGAAATTGGAGGAAGTAATAATGAAAGCAACAGGTATTGTTCGTAGAATTGATGATTTAGGGCGTGTAGTAGTGCCAAAAGAAATTAGACGGACACTTCGAATTAGAGAAGGTGATCCAATGGAAATTTTTACTAACAGGGATGGAGAAGTAATCTTAAAAAAATATTCGCCAATCGGAGAAATAGATGCTTTTGCAAAACAGTATGCGGACAGCCTGGCAGCAGTATCCGGTTGTTATGTTGTTATTAGCGACAGAGATCAGGTTATTGCAGTATCAGGCGGTGTGAAAAAAGAATATATTGGCAGAAGAATAAGCCATGAATTAGAGGAAATTATGGAACAAAGAAGAACTGTTAATACAGACACTGATAATGTAAAAACAATAACAATAATTGATGGACAGGATGTTTCTGATATGGGACAAATAATTTTTCCAATAATATGTGAAGGTGATGTTATTGGGAGCGTGGTTTTGATGTCAAAAACAGAAAAACAGCAGGTTAGTGACACGGAAAAAAAGCTTGTATCGGTGGCTGCAGATTTTCTTGGAAGACAAATGGAATCTTAATTTGACTTAAAGTGAAAATGAAAACTCTCATAATTCGTCAAAAAGCCCTTGAATAAAGGGGTTAAGACCATAAAAAACGGGTTTTATCTTGACAAAAACTGTATAATGGAGTATATAATTTATAGATACGCGCGTATGTGTCGCGTAGATGTATCGCAGAATTTATCAAGGAGGAAATACGATGAACAAGACAGAATTCGTAGAAGCTATTGCAAACGAAGCTGGATTATCAAAGACAGATGCAGCTAAGGCAGTTAAGGCTTTCACAGATGTTGTAGTTAAAGCTATGAAAGAAGGAGATAAAGTACAGTTAGTTGGATTTGGAACTTTTGAGGTATCAAAGAGACCTGAACGTCAGGGAATCAATCCTGCAACAAAGGAAAAAATCACAATTGCAGCAGCTAACGTTCCTAAGTTCAAAGCTGGAGCAGCTTTAAAGAAAGAACTTAACTAATCGATAAATATTATTAAGTTATATAGAAAAGATCACTACATAGATAGTGGTCTTTTTTATGGCTCTTTGTCAAGCATGGGGGTAACCTAAGTTTATAATGTTCTTTGTCAGGTATGGGGCTATTCTTTATTTATACATTTTTAGAAAATGTATAAATAACATACTATTATCAGAAAAAAGGTATCTTTTTTTGAAAAATTTAAAAAAAACAATTTTTCTAAAATTTAAAGACTTGATACCGATAACATTACGACATAGAATATTAATAACGTAATAGGCGGAAATTTTTTGATAGTATTAATAAGGAGGTACTTATGAAAATAGTTAGAAAATTGGTTAGTATGTTATTGGTATTTGCAATGACATTTAGCATGGCTATTTCAGGAAAAATTACAGGCATTACTCAGGTTAGTGCCAGAGAGGCTCTTGGAAGTAATGACTTTTTGAAGGTTAACGGAACACAGATAAGAAAACAAAAAGGAACAGGAGATGTTGTCTATTTAAGAGGAACCAATGCAGGAGGATGGCTTGTTCAGGAAAACTGGATGAATCCAACCAATGCATCTGACCAGAAGACAATGATGACAACATTGGCAAATAGATTTGGAACATCAAAGAGAGATGAGTTGGTATCAACATACGAAAATAATTATTGGACAACACAGGATTTTGATAATTGTGCAGAAATGGGAATGAGCGTTATAAGATTACCATTTACATACATGAATCTTTGTGATGACAATGGAAATCTTAAATCTAATGCTTTTGACAGATTAGACTGGTTTGTACAAAACTGTAGCCAGAGAGGGATGTATGTTATTTTAGATATGCACGGAGCATTTGGCTCTCAAAATGGTATGGATCATTCAGGAGAGATTAATGATGGCAAACAGCTATATTACAATCAGAGCAATAAAGATAAAACTTTAAATTTATGGAAAAAGATTGCAGAACATTTCAAAGGCAATCCGGCAGTTGCAGCTTATGATATCTTAAATGAACCGGGAATTAAGGCGGCTGCAACATATAGTTTACATTGGGATTTTTATAATGAAATTTACAATGCAATCCGTTCAAAGGATAGCAATCATATTATTATAATGGAATCATGTTGGGATGCAGACAATTTGCCAAAACCTTCACAGTATGGCTGGACAAATGTAGCATATGAATACCATTACTATCCATGGAATGCACAAAATAGCAGTGATGCACAGAAGTCATACTTTTCAAGTAAAGTTTCAGACATTGCAAATCACAATTATGGAGTGCCAACATTTGTAGGCGAGTTTACATGCTTCGAACAGGAAGAAGGCTGGAAGGCAGCAATGTCAACTTTCAACGGTCAGGGATGGCATTGGACAACATGGTCATACAAAGTTACAGGAAACAGCTCATGGGGTATTTATAATCATAACCCTGAAAAAGTTGATATTTATAACGACTCAGCAGACACAATTAAAAATAAATGGTCAGCTGTAGGTACAGCAAACGGATGGAAAAATGACAAGATTTACAATTTGGTAAAGCCATATCTTTCGGGAACAGTAACATCTACAGGTGGAAGCACAACAGATGATAGTGATAACAACAGCACATCAGGTGTGGCAACATTATATGAACATTCAAATTATGGTGGATGGAGAGTTTCATTAGAAGAAGGTTCATATGACTACAAAGATATTTTAGCAAAAGGAATTGCTAATGATCAAATTTCATCACTTAGAGTAAGTGACGGATACAAAGTTACAATATATGATGACGAAGGATTTAAAGGAAAATCAAAAGAATTTACCAGTGACGCGTCATATGTTGGAGATGAAATGAATGACAAAACTTCATCAATTAAAATTGAAAAGATTAACAATCAGACATCAACTACAACATCATATGACACAGTCAAATTGCCGAATGGAAAATACAGCATCAAATCTGTTGCAAATGAAAAATATGTTGCAGCAGAAAAT
>ERZ839947.2121-NODE-2121-length-15269-cov-3.086762_pt1 | contig 15269 bp, 17 predicted proteins | sample MGYA00519908_ERZ839947 | MGnify/ENA primary metagenome ERZ839947 (study PRJEB31850, sample SAMEA3708857) | human gut metagenome | biome: human gut; feature: human-associated habitat; material: faeces | place: China | collected 2014 ... | reverse complement strand
GGGAAAATCACTATGGATTTTTTCTTAGGTGTCCAACTTCATTTTACAATCGACCAAAAATATTTTTTGCTTTTTTCTGAATGAGGCGGATCGCATTCTGGACGCTCTGATAGCTAACATCCATCCGGTCTGCATATGCCTTGTAGCTGATCCCATTCAAAATGCAGGCTTGATATATGCCATATTGGGTAGGAGTCAAGCTTTCTCGCAAGCTCCTCTCCAGCAGCTTCGTGGAAATCTCTTCCGTATGAAAACCTCCCTTCATAGCTAATCAGGGTCCGACATTGAGCGAAAAGCCACATGGCCCGCTTTATCTCCGCCTGGGGCATGAGAAGAGCGGCTCCCAAGGCATTGGCCTGCCACTCGTTCCAGTCCTCTCTACTTTTCAAGTCTCGGAGGGAGTAGGACCGCCGCTCCGAATAGGATTCGCGGCATTTTTGCTGGGACTCCTCGGACTCCATTTGAAACAAGATTTGATGTGCGCACTCATGCGCCAGAGTGAACCGACGCTTGCCGCACAGTTTCTTGACCTTGCCGGCCTCAAGAAAGCTGGAGTCCAGAAGAATTTGATTTTGTTTGAGTTCTATGGTGCGAACTGTTCCCATTTCCTCGATGATGTACTCGGCATCGGCATAGCTGGTCAGACCACAGATACTCCCATCTACGGACAATCGGGCAAATCGAACACTTAGCCCGAGGTAGTCGCGAGCAAACTGGTCGATGGGTGTTGCGCGAACGTATTTATCCCCAAGGGCTGCACTGCCGCAGTAGAAGAACTTGTTGAAGTCCTGAATTACAGCTGCACCGATATCCTCTATTTGGTGGTGAGAAAGAATCATTGACTTGCCCCCTTTGCTTCCACGAACCACTTGTTCCCTTCGCTGAACAGGAAGGTTTCCTTGCCGTGGATTATGACGGTGTATCGGATGCCACCTCCGCTTACCTTGGAGGAAGCAGCTCTGCATTTGTATTTCAGCTGGTCAATTTGATAGATACGGCCATTTGCCCAGCGGATGAACCGGGGGTGAACTACACCGTTTTGGTCTACATCAAGATTAACAGAGACATATTCTTTTCTGCATTGTACCTCCATTACAATACCCTCCGTTTTTCTGCCCGCTTCACGAACAATTTTTCGTGTTTTCGATTGACAAAATCTTTGCTCGTGTGTTAACATTTACACGAACAGAATTTCGTGTTACGCTCCCATTATAGCCAGAACAGATTTTCGTGTCAATCCCGTTTTGCGAAAAAGTGTTCGTGTTGATGGCAGAGAAACAGAAAGAGGTGCCTTTATGGGGTTTAAAGAACGGCTGAAAGAAAAGCGGCTTGAGGCTGGATTAACACAGGCTGAACTTGCAGAAAAGGTTTCTGTAACTGCGCGGACGATTCAGAATTACGAAATGGGTTCAAGGAAACCGGGCAACATGAAGGTGGTCGGCGATATTGCTACTGTCCTTGGCACTACACCAGAATACCTTCTCACCAGCGCAGATGTCTATTCCGTAGAAGCCCATCAGAAGGGTGGAGCAAAAGCAGCGCGAGACATCGATGAACTGGTCGGTGAGGTGACCGGCCTGTTTGCCGGCGGCCAACTTTCCGAAGATGCGCTTGAGGGGGCAATGCGGGCCCTCAACGATGCCTATTGGATGGCCAAGGAGAAGAACAAGAAATTTACGCCCAAAAAATATCGCCAGCAGGAGGAGTAAGTCCATTCTGTGGGGCTCAAGATGTGAGATAATGATGAAAAGCATCCGCAGGATGGAGGTGGGCTTATGACCGGTAAAATGCTCTCCAAAGTCGGCGCATCCCTGGTGCGGCGCTTCGGAACACGCGATCCCTTCCAGATTGCGAAAGAGTTGGGAATCTCTGTTCTTCTTTGTGAGGATTTTGGCTCTCTAAAAGGAATGTACCGCGTCATCAAACGCAATCGATTTATTTTTCTGAACAAGGATCTGGGGGACAGAATGCTCCGCATCGTCTGTGCCCATGAGCTGGGGCACGACCAGCTTCATCGGAAGTTGGCACAGGCAAACAGCCTTCATGAATTCATGCTGTATGACATGACCACACGGCCAGAGTATGAGGCGAACATTGTTGTTGCAGAAATTCTGATTGACAACGAGGAGTTGCTGGACTACATCTATACCTATCGCTATTCTGCTGAACAAATCGCCAGGGCGATGGATACGGATATCAACCTGGTTGCCTTAAAAATAGCGCACCTGACGGAACTCGGATACGATTTGCGGCCTGTGAATCATAGAAGTGATTTTTTGCGGTAGTTCTACTGGGAAGGAGTTTCTCCATGAAGTACAAGTTGTACCGATCCTTCGGGAATCTGGATAAAGATGTCCGTAGACATGAACTGGTTGCCGTGGAGTATGGCATGAACCTGGAGGCAGTGACGAATGCACTAATTCGTGCGGTAGCCGATGATCTGGCTGGAACGCCTGAATACGCAAATTATGAAACCGCCGCTTTTGCGCCGGAGCCGGTCAAGGGGTTCCGCCGTGTTCGGAGGTACGACTATGAGATGACAGGAATTGTTTATCCAACTTATGCGGACAAGAATATCCTGATTGACTACGGTATTGTTGAGGAAAACGAACTCGAGAATTAATGTTACAACCAATTTCGAGCAGCGTTTTGGCGTTAAATAGCGAGAATCCAGAGGGGGCAGTTTTAGTATGAAGCAAAGGTCCTATATCGCAATCGACCTCAAGAGCTTCTATGCCTCCGTCGAGTGCCGGGAGAGAGGTCTCGATCCTCTGGATACCAACTTGGTGGTTGCCGACGAGAGCCGTACCGACAAGACCATCTGCCTTTCCGTTACGCCGTCCTTAAAGGCCTATGGGATCTCAGGTCGTGCTCGGCTGTTTGAGGTGGTCCAGCAGGTGAAGGAGGCCAACCGTGGTCGGCTTCACGATGCGCCTGGGCATCGATTTTCTGGAAAGTCTTGCTTTCTCTCTGAATTAAATGCCACACCGGGGCTGGAGATCGACTATCTGATTGCACCACCGCGTATGGCCTACTACATGGAGTACAGCACACGCATCTACAGCATCTATCTGAAATATATTGCTCCAGAGGATATCATCGTATACTCCATTGATGAAGTGTTCATGGATGTCAGCGATTATCTATCCACCTACAAACTTACCCCCAGAGAACTTGCAATGAAAATTATCCTGGATGTGATCGAGAATACCGGAATTACAGCCACCGCAGGTATTGGTACGAATCTTTATTTATGTAAAGTCGCAATGGATATCTTGGCAAAACATATCCCTGCGGATGAGAACGGCGTGCGCATCGCAGAGCTGGATGAGATGACCTACCGTCAAACCATGTGGTCGCACCAGCCACTCACCGATTTCTGGCGGGTTGGACGTGGATACGCCAAGAAGTTAGAGGCACACGGAATGTTTACCATGGGCGATGTTGCGCGAATGTCGGTATGCAATGAGGATCTTCTTTACCAGCTCTTTGGGAAAAACGCTGAGTTGTTGATTGACCATTCGTGGGGCTGGGAACCCTGTACCATCCAAGCGGTTAAGGCATATCATCCCAGTGAAAACAGCCTTGGTTCCGGTCAGGTTCTGCATTGCCCGTATTCCGCAGAAAGGGCTCGGTTGGTGCTGAGAGAAATGGCAGAGCAACTGGCACTGGATTTGGTGAGTAAGAAGCTGATGACCGACCAGATTGTTCTGACGGTCGGCTATGACATTGAGAACCTAACTGATCCGGCACGGCGAAATCGTTATCATGGCCCAATAGTCAAGGATCACTATGGCCGCGAGGTTCCAAAGCACGCCCATGGAACCGAGCGCCTGAACGATTATACCTCCTCTACAAAGAAAATCATGGGGGCAGCTACAGCGCTCTTTGATCGTATTGTGAATACCGACCTCATGGTGCGGCGACTTAACATCGTTGCGGGTCGGGTGATTTCAGAGAGTGAGGCGATGACCAGAGAGGGCGAATTTGAGCAGATGGATCTGTTCACCGATTATGCTGCCGTTGAGGCTCGTCGAAAACAAGAGCAAGCAGAACTGGATCGGGAGCGAAAAATGCAGGAGGTTATGCTCACTATTAAGAAGATGGTACCCATACGAACTATGAATTATCGGCGCATAGACCGCACGGTTGCAGGACATATTCGACCCATCCGTTACATCTGTACCCTCAGTCTGTGAGGGGGAACATCGTATAGGAGAAGGCGGCAGCGGGATGAATCTGCTGTGGCTGCAGATAAACTTTGCGCGCTTCCAAGCTGAGGAGTTTACACTGAATTTGGGATGGCCGCTATGCCCGTGTCAGCCTGCCCAGTGGAAACTTCAGCAGCACACACGCTTCTGTAACGGCTGTGTCGGCTGACAGAAGCGTGGAATGGGCTGGAACTTTAATCAGTTTTTGTGGATACAGTGGTCAAAACATCCATAGACTCCCTTGAGCCGCTGGCGGCTCAAGGGAGTTTTTTACGATAAATTCAGATTCCTCGATAAATCTCGGTTTGCCCTTGCATAAAGAAAAAAATAAATGTATGATTATTAGACACTTGATTGTGAGGAGTGCAGAGAAGAATGTCCATTGAAACGTCGAAAAAGAAAAAAGGCATCCAGATGCCCCACACGTACATTATTCTGTTTCTGATCGTGTTGGTTGTCTGCCTGCTGACCTACGTGATTCCTGCCGGCCAGTTTGAGCGCCAGGAGGATGCCAGCGGCCGTATGCTGATTGTACCGGGTACATACACTCAGGTGGAATCGTCACCGGTTTCACCGCTGGAAATCCCCATGGCTTTTGTGAGAACTCTGGGCAGCTCCAGCGTAAACGAGATCATCTTCTTTATTTTCATCATCGGCGGCGCCTTTGAGCTGATTATGCAGACAGGGATGATCACCGCCTTTTGTGCCAAGCTGGGCAAGATGTTTGCGGGAAAAGAAAAGCTGCTCATCCCCATCTTCATTACGGTCTTTGCCGTAGGCGGCTTCACCATGGGAATGTCTGTGGAGGTTCTGGTGTTTGTGCCTATTGGGATTGCAGTGGCCAAGGCAGTGGGCTATGATACCATCACAGGTACAGCCATGATCGCCATGGGCTCCATCGTGGGCTTTACGGCGGGCATCTATAATCCCTTTAATGTGGGTGTGGCTCAGTCCATCGCGGGTGTGACTCCCATGTTCTCCGGAGCCTGGTATCGCTGGATTATCCTGGTGGCGTTTATTGTTGTGACCAGCCTGTATATTATTCATTACGCGGAGAAGGTAAAGAAGAATCCCTCCAAGAACCTGATGGGGAACGAGGATTCCAACCTGGAGGATGTGGATGTATCTGCCATTGAAGTGACCGGACGGCACAAGCTGATCCTTCTGGCCGTTGTCATCGCGTTTGCCGTTTTGATTTACGGCGTGGCCTACTTGGGATGGTTTATCACCGAAATGGCTACTTTGTTTTTGGTGCTGGGTGTGGTATGCGGTATTCTGGCCGGGTTCAGCGGCAACAAGATCTGCGATCTGTATGTGCAGGGCATGGCCAATATCACCTTCGGTGCGATGATTGTGGGAGTGGCCGGTACGATCAATACCGTTATGGTGGACGGCATGATCATTGATACCATTATCAATGCCTTGGCCAATGCGATTGTGGCACTGCCCAGCTCGGTAAAGATCATCGGTATGTTCCTGGTGCAGACCATCATCAACCTGCCCATCAACTCTGGTACGGGCCAGGCGGCAGCCACCATGCCGATCATGGCGCCTGTGGGCGATCTGGTGGGCCTGACCCGCCAGAGCAGCTGGGTGACGGCCTGACCAATGCCATCTACCCCACTTCGTCCACCATGCTGGGATTTTTGGCTGCGTCCAAGATTCCCTATTCCGTGTGGCTGAAGTACGTCATTAAGCTGGTGATTTTGCTCAGCCTGGTTTCTATGGCCTTCCTGGCTTTGGCTGTGGTGATCGGTTACTGATCCGTTTAGAGCTGGCCGCCGCAACTGCATGGCGCGACGGCAGGATATTATAGATTTCAAAGATATGGGATGGGACATGCCATGGAAGAAATTCAGAAGCAAATTGCGAATATCGTTTCAGAGCTGATGCCGCAGCTGTGCGCGCTGAGCGACGAAATTTTTGATTACGCCGAGCCGGGCTATGAGGAGTACCGCTCCTCAGCTGCGCTGACAAAGTGGCTGCGAGCCCACGATTTTGAAGTAACCATTCCCTACGCCGGGCTGGATACGGCTTTTTGTGCCGTGTACCGCCACAAGGGAGGGCGGGCTGCCGGAGGGCGCGCGGTAGGATTTTTAGGGGAATATGATGCGCTGCGGGGCCAGGGACATGGCTGCGCCCACCATATGCAGACCCCTGCCATGATCGGCGCGGCAATGGCCCTGCGGGGAGTGCTGGAGTCTTCGGACCAGCCCTTTGAGATCCATGTGATCGGGACGCCCAGCGAGGAGTCGCTGGACGGAGGCAAAAACGAGATGGCCGCCCACGGCGGGTTTGACCATATTGATGTGGCCTTCATGGTGCACGGCAGCACATTGACCCAGCTGGAGACGCCCTCTCTGGCTCTGATCGAGATGGATGTGGAATTTCACGGCAAAACCGCCCACGCGGGTATTGCGCCTTATGCTGGGCGCAGCGCAGTGGATGCGGTGACCATGCTGCAGACAGGGCTTGGGCTCATGCGCAATCACCTCAAGGATTCCAGCCGGGTGAGCAATATTGTGCTGGCTGGGGGGACGGCAGTCAACTCCGTGCCCGATTTTGCCAAGGTTAAGGTAGAGATCCGCCACTCCTCCATGGCGTATCTGGAGAGCGTGGAGCAGTGGACCCGGGAGATTGCCCAGGCTGCTGCCATGGCTACCCAGACACAGGTACAAATTACCCCTGTGGCGCATATTTACAACACCACCATCAATGATGCCATGGGTGCGCTGCTGATGGAGTGTGCAGAAAAATTTGCGTGTGACGGAATTGCTCCGCCCCGGAAGGACTGCGGTTCTACCGATTTCGGCGCGGTGACCCACCGGCTGCCCAGCTGCTGCCTGCGGGTAAAGACCATCGAGACAGATGATCCTCCTCACACGGACGCATGGGTAAAGACCGGGAAAGAGGCGCGGGCTCATCAGGGCATCTATGACGGTGCTGTGTGCTGTGCACTGGCTGCCTTCCGCCTTGTGACGGATGAGGCTGCCTGGCAGGATGTGTACCAGTGTTTCCTTGCGCACCAAAAGGAGAATTGAGGAATGGAAGAACTCTCACGGGAATGCCTGATGGAGACACTGGATGTGTTTTCCGGGCTGAAGCGCATCGGCGGTTCGGAAGATGAGCACCGTGCCTGCGGCTATCTGATCAAGAAGCTGCAGGAATGGGGCATTCCATGCCGCGTGTATGAGTGTGACGGATATGTCTCCACTCCTATAGAAGCGTCAGTTACTGTAGAGGGGATGGATCAGACCTTTGAAGCCCTTCCCCGTTCCTTCTCCGCCCATTGTCCGGACGGAGTGACCGCCCCCTTGTTTTATGATGTCCATGCCCACGACCAGCTGAAGCCCAGACAGGAGCAGGATTGGTACGCGGGGGCGCGGGGCTGCATCGTGATTGGGGACAATTTTTATGAGGACTATGTTCAAAAGCTGCGGGGATACGGTGTAAAGGGCCTGATCCATCTGTGGACCAGCGAGGAGCCTGTGCTTCACTACGAGACGGTCAGCCCTGTGTGGGGCACCGCGGAGCCTGAAAACGGAAAAACCTATCCTGATTTTCCGGTGGTGGGCCTGAGAAGCTGTGACAGAGAATCCATACTGCCCTTGCTGACGCCTGGAGCCTGCAGCCGTACCGCGACGGTGCGCAGCGTACTGCAGTGTGGATGTGTGCGTCTTCAGATCCCTGTAGCCGAGCTGGCCGGTGAAACGCCGGAGTATGTGCTGGTGGGCAGCCACTATGACTCCTGGGATTATGGTGTGACGGATAATGCCACCGGGAATGCCGCTGTGTTGGAACTGGCACGGGTACTGTCCCAGAAGCAGCTGCGGCGGGGTGTCAAAATCGCGTGGTGGCCGGCCCACTCCAACGGACGGTATGCCGGGAGCACTTGGTACTGCGATGAGCAGTTTGAGGACCTGGATGCCCGTTGTGTGGCGCTGGTCAACATGGACTCTCCCGGCTGTATGGGAGCGCAGGAGATCGGGTTTTCCACGTCCGGTGTGGCAGGGGATACCCTTGGGGATATCCTGCGTCGGTGCACCGGGCAGGCTGAGGTGGTGATCCGCCCGCTGGGGCGGGGATCAGACCTGTCATTTTTCGGGCCGCGCATTCCCATCCAGGTGTCCTTTGACTTTTATCAGGCGCCGCCCAACCGTGGCCGCTGGCACTGTGCAGGCAGCGGCGGAGGCTGGTGGTGGCATTCCGTGGAGGATACCATGGATAAGGTGGACCCCCAGCTTCTGATGAGGGATACACGGGTGCTGGTGGAGCTGGTAAAAGAGTTTGCCGATGAAGCGCATCTTCCCTTTGACGCGGCAGGGTGTCTGGCGCAAATGAGAGATACTGTGGCAGACATCCGGACCCATTGCGGCGATGACTTTGATTTCGCTCCTGTAGAACGGGCACTGGAGGAGCTGGACAAGGCCTGTGCCGGGCGTATCTGCTTTTCCAGTGACAGACAGGCGAAGGAGGCAGGAGGCCGGCTGACGAGACTGCTGTGCAGTGCCTGTGATGAATATCACTTTGACAACACATTTGCAGTGGGCCTGCTGCCCGGTCTGCAGCTGGTCAGGGGCAAGCACCGCAACGACCTGCCACCTCAGGAATTTTTGTATTGGCGGACAGCCTTCCGCCGGCAGGTGAACCGCTTTGTATCTGAGTGCACAAGCATTGTCCAAGCACTGAACAGCGACGCGGACAGTGTGGTATGATAGAGAAAGGGGATATGGATTATGCAGACCAATATCAAAGAGTATGACGAATCGTTTGATCTTACCCAGGCACTCCAAAAGAAGGGCACCAAGGAATATGGTTTTATTCATTTGGCCCAGCGGGCCAACGGTTCATGGGTGAATATTCCCATTATGCTGGCGGTGGGCGCCCAGGACGGTCCCACGTTGGTGGTGGATGCCTGCAACCACGGCGACGAGTATGAGGGTACTGAGGGAATTATCAAGACCTTTGAGGGGCTGGATGTATCCAAGATGAAGGGAAGCTTCATTGGAATCCCTGCCCTGAATGCAGAGGCCTTTGCCGAAATGAAGCGCTATAATACCCTGGACTTTGTGCCCCAGGATCTGAATCGCATCTATCCGGGCGGAACCGGCCCCATGACGGCTTATGTGTGCAGCTGGTACTGTGAGAACATCATCAAGAAGGCTGACGCGGTGATCTGCATCCACGGCGGCGGCAACAGCGAGTATCTGGAGCCTGTTGTGCTGTACTGCGGAGAGGAGTCTCCTGTGGCGTATAAGTCCCGTGAAATGGCCCAGTGCTTTGGCTTTAAGGTCTTGTGGAAGAACACCCGCTACGCGGAGAACAGCGGAATTGAGGATGAGTATGCCTATCAGATGGGCATTCCCTGCATTACACCCGAGATCGGCGGACAGTGCACCCGCATGTATCAGCGGGATGAGCACAAGCAGATGTTGGAGACCGGAATTCGCAATGTGATGACCCTGCTGGGGATTCTGGAGGGCAGCGTGCCCGCCAATGAGGGCGTACACCACTATGACATTGATTATATCTATAACCGCAACGGCGGGATTCATGTGCCTGTGAAGAAGGCAATGGATTCTGTGCGTAAGGGCGACACGCTTTCCATCATTACGAACCTGTTCGGAGAGGAAGTGGATCGGGTCATTGCTCCCTTTGACGGTGTGGTCATCGGGTACTGGACATATTCTGTCTGTCCTCCTCATGGCTGGGTATACATGGTTGGCAAGCCTGTGGATGGGGAGTAAAGCGCCCAGATCCATGCATCCTGCAAATCGAAGTGCCAGTTGAGTATCCTAGATACGAACAGGGCAGAAGCAGAGTGGGCTGTACATGGCCTGCAGAAATGAAAAAAGGGCACCCTTTTGGATGCCCCAGTCTGTCGAAAAAGTCCAGCGAAAGCTGGGCTTTTTCGTTTTTAAACGGGAAAAATGAGTGGTGAGGGATGCTGAAACGGGGAAAAATGGGGCACAATGACCGGGTGTCTGGACATGCTGACAGCCAGCTTAGCTGGTGGTTTTGACTTGAGCTTATGCAATCAACAGCTTCTTATTGTTGGATAGACAACTTGATTTTCTGATAGGTGTTCCAATCAATGAGGTTTTGTTTGCGAAGGACCTCATTGAAGTAATCAAACCAGATTCGTTTCGTCAAAGCCTCGCGGCTTGGTTTTCTCATACGCAGGCCCCCTTTGCTACAGTATGCCTGATCTTTTTGGCGGTCATACCTGGCATGATGATAAAAAATGAATCTGCTCATTTTCCAAGGAGCAGGGCCTGTGCGAGGGTAATTGGGCCCCTTTTGGTGATCGACTGCACTGAGATTGTTCCGTAGGGTAAGGTTGTATCTCATATACCGCTCTTGTTGCTTTGTGGATGGCGATGGAACATATATTCCAGATCTGGCTCTTTTGTGGACAGGATTCCCGCTTGTAATCTCTGGTTGCTTAACATATAATTAGAACATGATAAAACGAACTTTGGAGGACAGCACATGGATATCCACAGCGCACGGCAGAAGTTAAAAACCGGTACGATCTACGACCTGCCGCTGCGGGTAACCTTTTACGCCCGTGTATCCAGCGAGTCGGATGAGCAGCTGAACTCTCTGGGCAATCAGATCCAGTATTACGAGAGCCTTATCCGCAAAAATGCCCGATGGACCTATGTGGAGGGCTATATCGACGAGGGGTTGTCCGCGGCCACCACCAAAAAGCGGGAAAATTTTCACCGGATGGTGGCAGACGGGGAGAACGGGCTGTTTGACCTGATCATTACAAAGGAAATCACCCGATTTGCACGAAATACCTTGGATTCTATTCAGTACACCCGCCGCCTCCTCTCTGCAGGAGTGGGAGTGTTTTTTCAAAACGATAACATCAACACACTGGACGAGGACAGTGAGCTGCGTCTGACCATCATGTCGGGCATTGCCCAGGACGAGCTGCGTAAGCTCAGCAGCCGGGTGAGGTTTGGACACCAGCAGGCCATCAAGAACAGTGTGGTGCTGGGCAACAGCCGGATTTTTGGCTATCAAAAGGACAAAGGGCGGCTGGTGATTGACCAAGATGAGGCCCCTATGGTGCGGGAGCTCTTTGAGCGGTATGCCACTGGGGAGTACTCCATGAAGCAGCTGGAGACACTGTTCTGGGAGATGGGGTATCGGAACCACAACGGGAAAAAGATCGCCCACACCACCATGTCGGGTATGATTGCCAACCCCAAGTACAAGGGGTACTATGTGGGCAACAAGGTCAAGGTCATGGATCTGTTCACCAAAAAACAAAAATTTCTTCCGCCTGAGGAGTGGGTGATCTGCAAGGATGAGACGGGGGAGATCGTCCCCGCGATTGTCAGCGAGGAGCTGTGGGACAGGGCCAATGCCGTGTTGAAAAAACGCAGCGAGGACGTGAAGAACCGCCAGGGCATCTGCAATCACGCCAACCTGCTGACGGGAAAATTGTACTGCACTCACTGTGGTGCAGCCTACTACCGCCGGGAGAGCGTGGATCGTGCGGGCAATAAGAACAGCAAGTGGGTCTGCTCGGGAAAAATCAAAAACGGAGCTGACTCCTGTCCCTCGTTCCCAGTCTATGAGGAGGAGCTCAAGCCCCTTCTGCTGGAGGTGTTCCGGGAAACTGAGGTGGACACCAAGGCCCTGATCGAGGAGTATATCGACATGTACAAGTCACTGGATCAGGAGCAGGACCTCTCCAAACGTATGGCAGAGCTGCGGCACACCGTGGAGATCGTGGAGAAAAAGAAACAGAAGCTGCTCACCTTCAACGCCATGGGGCAGCTCTCTGACCGGGACTTCCTTGCCATGAACAAACAGTGCGAAGGGGAGCTGGAGAAGGCCCAGCGGGAACTGGCGGAGCTGGAAGGACAACGGGACTCCGCCTCCGACTTCAAAAAGCACATCGACACCATCCGCCGGGTGCTCCAGGAAGCGGAGCGGGATTGCGGCCAACGGCCTGATCAACAAGGAGTTTGTGGAGCAGTATATTGACAAGATTTTTGCCACTCCCGAGAAGGACGGCTCGTTGCGGCTGCAGATCAAGATCTTTACCGGAGAAACCACGGACAAATACCTTCAGAATCTCAGAAGTCGTACGGGACACACGTTCAAGAACAAATACGGGAAAAATGCCATCTTGAAGGGAATGAATTTAGAGGAAGGTGCAACAGCCAAGGACAGGAATGAGCAAATTGGAGGCCATAGAGCATGACGGAAAAGTATGAAGATATCATCAATCTTCCCCACCATGTTTCTAAGACAAGGCCACAGATGTCTATGCTGGAACGAGCTGCGCAGTTTTCCCCTTTTGCAGCTCTCAATGGTTATGATGATGCTGTCAAGGAAACTGGGCGCCTGACAGATGAGAGAATTGAGCTCGGAGATGAAGAACGAGACCTGCTGGATAGGAAGCAGCAGTATCTCCAAGAGATTATTGCTGATAGGCCGGAGATTACCGTTACCTTTTTCGTCCCAGACGAGAAGAAGTCAGGCGGTTCTTATACCGCCATCACTGGCAACCTAAAACGAGTTGATCTCTATGAGCGCCTTCTGGTTCTGACCGACGGGAAGAAGATCCCGCTGGATGACATTGCCGATATCAAAGGAGATTGCTTTCATGACGTTCTGTAATTATCGCCTATGCCAACCATGAGGGCTCAACAATTCTGGGAAATTTAGCCATCCATAAGGATATGGTCGAGTAGTCACATTGATTCCTCATCCAATGCCATGCCCTGGTGTTGTGAATGAGGATATCTTTTTTACAAAAGTTGTTCTTTAGAATTATTCCTCGTTCTTTGGCTTCTGTATGAAAGCGGCCATCTCAACTATACTATCTTTAGAGCAAAATTAAGTTCTAAAGGAGGAGGCGGAAGGGTGGACGCAAAGGCAGTTGGACAACGCATAAAAGCTGCAAGGGAGAAAAAGAGTATGACACAAGAAGACCTTGCTGCTCGTATCAACATCAGCCCAACTCATGTAAGCGTCATTGAGCGCGGTACGAAGATTCCGAGGATAGATACATTTGTTGCAATTGCGAATGTGCTTGAAGTGTCTGCGGATGAGCTGCTGGTGGATGTGGTGAATTGTGCGGCAAATGGAGTCGCTTCAAATCTTTCTGCCGCCATTGAGGTTCTCCCTCATGAAGAAAAAATGCGCGTTTTGAAAGTTGTGGCTGCGTTGATAGGTAGGTGAGTGTGGAAGAGCTTGTGGCTTCTTCCACACTTTTTTGTTCTCCGTCAAGATTTGCGCTTTTTCGATATTCTTTTGATGCTATACTTGCGCTAAAGAACTAATCGAAAGTCTAAAGACGGAGGAGTTAGTATGAGAAACTTTGATGAAATCCTTGCTAAGATTGCCCGCGACAATGGAACGACACCTGAGGATGTGCTTCACGAAATGCAGGTGGCAATTGATAATGCCTATGACCACCACGACCAAGAAGCTCAACAATTGTGGGACAAAATGACCTTTAAGGGGGATAGACCGACGCCGGAAGAGTTTATCTTTCAGGTGGCAATGATGCTGGATGAAGGCAATGTCATACTACAATATCCTCTAGGGATTGAAAACATATAGAGGCTTCCGACCGCGATCTGGATGAGAAGGATTCCGCCCCTTTTTAGATTTGCGAAAAACACCTTGATCACAGCATAGGCCATCAAAATTATGCAGAAAATCAGCATGAGTGGGTTGGTACCAATTCCCCAGTGGCCAGCAGCCGCGATCTCCGTTAAGGAAGTAGACTCCATGTTTTCCAAAATTGCCGCGCCAAGATCTCCAATGCCTGAACCGGCTCCGGTGATACCTTGTGCAAAGGTCCCTTGCAACGCAACGGACAACGAATATAGGCGAACCGGAACAACGGTAAAAAGGTTAACAGCCAGAAAACCCTTAATGGCATTTAATGCGGCCTGTTGGATATTGCCACGGCCAGAAATATATTCTATTCCGCACTCAAATCCAGAAACGACCAGACTGACGCCATACAGAGCCCAACCGAGTTGGGAGAAGAATAGGACAACAGCTTGTACCCATTCCAATTCAAAAAGTTCCGCGCCCATATTGCCCATCTGGGCAAAAAATGCGCCGAGAAAGCCCACGATCTGACTGTAAAACCAATCCATAAGAGCATCCATAATGGGATTGGCTACAAAATCCCAAATAAACATTAGGCACTAACACCTCCTCTCTAAAAGGTAACCGCACCCCTTCCTAATTAGGAGGGGGTGCGGCCTTCGATTCTTAGATGCCGATGATGCCCCAGATGTAATTGGGGGCCAGCAGTACGAAGATAAGGCAAACAAAGAGGATTGCAGGACCAGTCCATTCGAATTGTCCCCTCGTGCGGTAATCGAAGTACGACATTCCCAGCTTCACAAAGAATGCAATGGCAAGGATCATACTCAGGGCAGGAAAAACCACATTATCCACGACAGTCTTGATTTGCGTTGCGGCATCATCCCAGGTCTGTTCCACTGCACCGGCCACATCACCGCCAGCTGCAAAAGCGGGGACAGTGAGTAGCACATCGTCCTCTGCTCCATAGAGGAGCTGGTAGTGATCCAATCCCTGAAGAATTTGGATGGTCGTCTGAATGTCCCTTGGTGATTCAATCTGCATGGCACCTCGGAAGAGCAGTTCTTCCTTTGCTGTCATGCTTTCCAACCGTTGTTCCAGCCAATCATGTTCCGATTTGCCCATCTCCATCCCCTCCAAAAGAGGGGCAAGGCGGTGTTTCATGGACTCATCACCTCCATCTGCGGCCCACAATGGGACTGCGAGTAACTCACATCCAGGTCGGTGTGCTGTACCACATAGCCTTCGGAGGTGAAGACTCCGCCCTCCTCCATTCTGGCCTTTCGGCCAATGGCTGCATAGCAATCTGCTCTTGAACTCCCCGGATGCACTTTTCCTGCTCGGCAGTCAAGTCAAAACCAGCATCCAAGGTGTCAGAGCAGCACCGGTAGATTTCAACAAGCTGCTCCTGATTGAAAATTTGCTGTTTGGAAATGAGACCGGCGCGGATGGCGAAGTCCTGCT